>CDZV01028982.1_pt1 | contig 48939 bp, 57 predicted proteins | sample 554851 | NCBI WGS metagenome assembly CDZV01 (sample SAMEA3182090, study PRJEB8094) | gut metagenome | biome: human; feature: gut; material: Stool; isolation source: human stools | place: Canada | collected 2013-03-12
CCCGCCGAAACCCAGCGAAGCGGTTTCGGTGGGAAGAGGACGAGCGACAGAGAGAGCGAGTCCTGCCGCTTGCGGCGGGACGAGGGATTCGTCGTCCGCTCGGACGACGGCCAGCATCGCATTTGTCTGGTCTGCGGCGAAGCCGCTGCCCTGCCAAACACTCAGGGCGGGCAAAGCCCTGCACCCAAATTCCGGGCAGAAGCCCGGACCCACTTTTAGCTACGATTGGAGAAAAACATGAAAAAAGATATCAAATTCAGCACGCGCATGGCGTCCGCTGACCGCGAGAAGATCAAAGCGCTGGCGGCGAAGGCCGGAATGTCCATGAGCGACTACGTCACCGCCTGCTGTCTCGGCAAGCGGATCATCGTCATCGACGAGCAGAAGGAACTGCTCCGCCAGCTCAAGGGCATCGGCAACAACATCAACCGCCTCACCGTCCTTGCCAACATGGGCAAGGTGCAGGTCATCGGTCTCGACAAGGCCGCGCAGGAGCTGTCCGAGGTCAGCGCCGCGCTGCGGTCAGTCATGGAAGGGCGGTGAGCCGTATGGCCATCGTACATTTTGTGAACTACAAGCGGGGCACCCAGTCCCGCGCCGCCATGCGCGGCGTGATGCTCTACATCATGCAGGAGAGGAAAACCGCATGGGAGGACGGGCCGCTCGTCAGCGGCATCAACTGCCAGCCGCAAAGCGTCTACGATGATTTCCTGAACACGAAGTTCCTCTACCACAAGGACGGCGGCATGATGTTCTACCACATGGTGCAGAGCTTTCCGAAAGGCGCGGCGGTCGATCCCCGGCAGGCCCACGAAGCCGCGCGGCGGCTGGCGGAGTACTTCGACGGCTGTGAGGTGCTGGTCTGCACCCATGTAGACCGGGAGCACATCCACTCCCACTGCGTCATCAACTCCGTCAACTTCGAGACCGGCAAAAAGCTGCACATGGCGAAGGAGCAGATCCAGGAACTGATGCGGCGCAACGATGCGATCTGTCTGGAGATGGGTCTTCCTGTCTTTGAAGCGGCCGCACAGAAGTCTCGCGGCATGAGCGGCGCGGAATACCACACGGCACTGAAAGGCCAAAGCTGGAAGCTGCGGCTCATGAACACCATCGATGCGTGCATGAAATACGCCGCCGACAAGGACGCCTTCGTTTCTCTGATGGCATCCGAGGGCTACGCCGTCCGTTGGGAGAACGGGCGCAAGTACATCACCTACACCACGCCGGACGGCATGAAGTGCCGCGACAACAAATTACACGAAGAAAAGTATTGCAAGGAGGCCATAGAACGTGAATTCAGAATCAGAGCAGAGATTGTCTCTGCAAGAACTCAAGCAGCGCAACACCCAGCAGACAGCGCTTCCGACGCCGACACCACCTCACGAAGCGTGTCCCTCGAAAGCGGACTGGGAGCGAATGATGAAATACATGGATGCACTGTGGTGCCATGCGGATCGGCAGACGGATCTGTTGGAGAGCGTCAGCAGGCAGATGTCACAGCTTCCCACACGGACGCAGCTGGACGATCTGCTGAAGACGGTGCGGCATCTGGAGCAGATGACCGAACAGGCTGGGAAGCCGAAAGAGAATTCTTTTTCTCTGCACAGAATCAGACTTCCCAGACTGCATCTGCCACATGTCAGTATTCCGGCATTGATCTCTCTGCTGATGGCGACGGCAGCACTGCTTCTGCTCTGGTGGGGCTTGGGCACCGTCTGGAGCAGCTCCAGTCTGCTGCCCCTGTGATGCCCGTACAGCACCACACCGACAGAAAGGTATTGCAAAAAGAACGGGAAAAGAAGATCGCCCTCGGTCACAAGGCGGATGACCACGAGGACGAGGTGAGTTATGACTGGCAGCAGACCATGTGACGCAAAGGGAGAGTTGAAGGATTTCGACTCTCCCTTTCTGCATAGGACAAGGTTCTCGCAAATAAAATGATAGCACCGCGGGAGGTGATAGTTATTATTGTCCGCCCTTTCACTTACGATAGTGACGCGCACATTATTTCCGGCAGAAAAAATATGATCAGAATTGAAAACCTTACCCCACAGCTTACCGCCGAGGAGTGCATGGAACAGCGGCGATGTATCGAGGAAGGTCTTTTCGAGGTCTTTATAAAGTATGAAAAACACAATGAAAATGATAGCTATTTAGGAGCTGCTGCGGTATGATGTACCTGTCAGCAGCTCTTTTCTGTGAGGAAGGAGCTACAAAATGAACGCAATCTACACAAGACAATCCGTTGACAGAGCCGATAGCATTTCTATCGAAAGCCAGATCGAGTTCTGCCAGTACGAAATGAGAGGTGAACAGTATAAGGTTTATACCGACAGAGGTTACAGCGGTAAAAATACAGACCGTCCAGCCTTTGCGGAAATGATGAACGACATCGAAAGCGGAGTGATCGGTAAGGTCGTTGTTTACAAGCTGGACCGCATCAGCCGTTCTATCCTCGACTTCTCTAATATGATGGAGAAATTCGGAAAGCACAGGGTCGAGTTCGTATCCACGACAGAAAAATTCGACACTTCCTCGCCCATGGGACGCGCCATGCTCAACATCTGCATTGTATTCGCGCAGTTGGAACGGGAAACTATTCAAAAGCGCGTGGCGGATGCCTACTACTCCCGCAGTCAAAAGAGCTTCTATATGGGCGGCAGAGTTCCGTATGGATTCCGGCTGATCCCGACGACCATCGAGGGTATTAAGACCTCTATGTATGAGATCAACGCGGAGGAAGCGGAACAGGTGCGGTTGATCTATGAGCTCTACTCCAAGCCGGAATGCTCCTACGGTGACATTATCCGCTACTTTCAAGCCCACGGTATTCTCAAAAACGGAAAGCCGTGGGGACGCACACGACTTGCGGATGTTCTCAGGAATCCCATCTATGTCCGCGCGGATCTATCCGTCTATGAGTTCTATCGTGACCAAGGCGCGATCATGGCAAACGATCCGAGTGACTTTATCGGCACGAACGGATGCTACTACTACAAGGGACAGGACTCCGTAGGACGCAAGCAAATGAATTTAGAAGGCAACCATTTGGTGCTGGCTCCACACGAGGGCATCATTCCCTCCGACCTATGGCTGAAATGCCGTGCAAAGTGTCTGGAAGCGCAGCAGATCAAGCCATATCAGAAAGCCAAGAACACATGGCTGGCGGGAAAGATCAAATGCGGCATCTGCGGGTACGCTTTGGTGGATAAGCACTACTCGACCACACGCTCCCGCTACCTCCTCTGTTCGAACAAAATGAACTCCAAAGCCTGCGAGGGTCCCGGAACGATTTATACCGATGAGTTTGAACAAATCATCTACAATGAAATGCGCAAAAAGATGGCTCAGTTCAAAACGCTCAGAAGGTGTAAAGGGAATTACATTAACCCCGAGCTAACGGCGTTGAATGTTCAACTTACGCAAGTTGAGACTGAGATTGGCTCTCTGATGGATCGCCTGTCGGCTGCGGACGATACCCTGTTTCGCTACATCAGTGGGCGCGTCAAAGAACTGGATGGGAAAAAGCAAGAGCTGATGAAGCGTATCTCTGAATTGAAGCTGCACAAGGAAGCGGACTATACGGAGATCTATAATCACCTGACTATGTGGGACGAGTTGAGCTTCGATGATAAGCGACAGACGGTAGACCAGCTCATCCGTGTCATCTATGCGACCAGCGATTCCATCAAGATCGAATGGCGCATTTAAGCAAGTACAGTTACTCCATCTTGTACGCTTCGGCGAGGGGCTGCGGCTGGCAAAGGAGAAGATGGATCAGAAGAATCTCTACTTCGTCAACCCCTCCTTCGATCAGTAGGAGAACTACAAAAAATGTCCGGCCCTATGGCCGGACATTTTTTATGGCTGCGATTATTTTGCCAGAATTTTCTTCAGCTTGGCGAAGCGGGGGAGGGAGTCCACCTTGGGCAGATCCGGCTCACCCTGAATCAGAGGCAGGGCGTACTCGATGAACTGGTGGTTCACGCCGTTGCCCTCGGCATTGATCCACTCACGGGGGATTTTCTTCTCCACATTGGCCACCTCCATCAGAGGGATCAGCTTGGTTTTGCAGGCATAGCGGCCGTCCCGGACACCACGCTCAAAACCAATCATGCGGCCGTTGATGCCGTTGACGGCGTTTTCCACGGCGGCCTTGCCCGCCATAAAGGACTCCTCGATATCCGTCTCGGAGGCCAGATGTGCGCCGCAGCGCTGCAGCAGATTCAGCTCGATGCCACGGACCTTGGCGCCGGTCTCCTCCTTCAGCACCTGCGCCAGAATGGCGGCCAGACCGCCCAGCTGAGCATGGCCGAAGCCGTCATTGGCGGCTACCTTGGCCTCGGAGACAAAGCCGCCGTCCTCATAGTGGATGCCCTCGGAGACGGCGATGATACAGCTGCCTTTTTCGGCATAGACCCGCTTCACGTCCTCGATGAACTTGGGCATACTGAAATCCGTTTCCGGCAGATAAATGAGGTCGGGACCTGCGCCGTACTCCGACGCCAGCGCCGCAGAGGCGGCCAGCCAGCCGGCGTGGCGGCCCATGATCTCCATGACCACGATCATGCCGGTGTCATAGACATGGGCGTCGTGATAGACCTCCATCATGGACGTGGCGATGTACTTGGCCGCCGAGGCGTAGCCGGGGCAGTGGTCGGTACCGAAGAGGTCGTTATCGATGGTCTTGGGTACGCCCATGACCCGGCACTCGTAGCCCACGGATTGCATATAGGTGTTGATTTTGTTGCAGGTATCCATGGAGTCGTTGCCGCCGTTATAGAAGAAGTAGCGGACGTTATGCTTCTTGAACACCTCCAGGATCCGGCGATAGTCGGTATCGTCCTTTTCCGGGTCTGCGATCTTATAGCGGCAGGAGCCCAGAGCAGAGGAGGGAGTGTATTTCAGCAGCCGCAGCTCCTCCGGGTCCTCCAGCCCCATGTCGAACAGACGGTCATTCAGCACGCCCTTGATGCCGTGCTCGGCGCCCAGCACCTGCGTGATGCAGGGGGACTTCAGCGCCGTGTCGATGACACCGTAGGCACTGGCGTTGATGACCGATGTAGGCCCGCCGGACTGTCCGATGATGCAGGCACCCTTTAATTCTTTCATGATCTATACCTCCACAGAAGAATTTTTAATCAAGCTCTATCAGTTTAGCACGGAAATACCATAAAGTAAATGACTGGGGGTTGCAAAAAAGAAAAAGTGTGATACAATAAGCCATGGATATATTATTCCAATCATTCCGTACAAGTCAAGAACTATTTTGCTAAAGGAGCGATTTTTATGCCACTGGTCACTTCCAAGGAAATGTTTGAAAAGGCCTATAACGGCGGCTACGCCATCGGCGCTTTCAACGTCAACAACATGGAGATCGTACAGGGCATCACCGAGGCCTGCCAGGAGGAGCACGCCCCCGTGATCCTTCAGGTCAGCAAGGGCGCCCGTGCCTATGCCAACCACACTTATCTGGTGAAGCTGGTGGAGGCCGCTGTGGAGTGCTGCCCCGATATCCCCATCGTGCTGCATCTGGACCACGGTCCCGACTTCGAGACCTGCAAGAGCTGCATCGACGGCGGCTTTACCTCTGTGATGATCGACGCATCCTCCAAGCCCTTTGCCGAGAACATCGAGATCACCAAGCGTGTGGTGGAGTATGCCCACGACCACGGCGTGGTGGTGGAGGCCGAGCTTGGTACGCTGGCCGGCATTGAGGATGAGGTGAAGGTGGCCGCTCATGAGGCATCCTATACCCGTCCGGAGGAGGTGGAGGAGTTCGTGTCCAAGACCGGCTGCGACTCTCTGGCCATCGCCATCGGTACCAGCCACGGCGCCTATAAGTTCAAGCCTGAGCAGTGTACCCGCAACGAGCAGGGCATTCTGGTGCCGCCTCCCCTGCGGTTCGACGTGCTGAAGGAGGTCTCCCGCCGTCTGCCCGGCTTCCCCATCGTGCTGCACGGCTCTTCCTCCGTGCCGCAGGAGTACGTGAAGATGATCAACGACCACGGCGGCCGGATGCCCAATGCCATCGGTGTGCCGGAGGAGCAGCTGCGTGAGGCGGCCAAGCTGTCCGTGTGCAAGATCAATATCGACTCTGATCTGCGGCTGGCTATGACCGGCACCATCCGTCAGTTCATGGAGGAGCATCCCGACAAGTTCGACCCCCGTGAGTATCTGAAGCCTGCCCGTGCCAACATCAAGGAGCTGGTGCGCCACAAGCTGGTGGACGTGCTGGGCTGCGCCGGCAAGGCTTGATAGCGTCTATTGACTCATAAAAAATTCCCGGAGAACGAAGGCTCTCCGGGAATTTTTGTGTCTCGCTGCCGGCGGGGAGTGTGGGGGGGCGGAAAAGCTCGTCGGCAAGCTGAAGGACTTCATCGCCAAAGTGAAGGCGGCCGAAGCTGAAACGAGCGGAGTGGGAGCTGCTGGAACGGCGGATGAACGACGAGATCAAAAGCGGGGAAAATTTTCTTGACGAGGCAACCAAGTGGGTGTATGCTGATGAAAAAGGCGTACAGGTGTTCGCCCTGTACGGCATTGGCGACGGCACCGAAGCCACTCCGCTGTATGCGGTAGGCGGGAAGACTGCCAGCGCAAAAGCAAAGATGCTGATGGATTATATCAGGGAGGAGCAAAACTATGACGGAGACCGAAAAGCGCTTGACTCATTGCTTAAAGGCTATGGGCATTTCGAGGGGAATGGGCGCAGCAATCTTTCTAACCGTAGGGGAGGAAGAACAACAGCAGGTCGAAATGCTGCATTACATGGCGGACCATCGGGAAGCAACGGGAGAAGAACTGCTGAACGAAGCTCGGAGAATCAGCGGGGAGTAAAGGATCAGTTCTCTATCCGGGAGCCGGTGGAGGAAACCCGTGATCTTCTGGCACTGCACAATATGACAGCGGCCAATCTGCGTGGAGCGCTGGAGCCGGTGCGCCAGCCGAAGGAGTTCAGCAAGTTCGGCAACGGGGCGCTTCAGCAGCTGGTGTCCGAGGTCGGCGTACAGGAGCTGGCCCGCATCAATGCACAACGGCAAGAACGACTGGCAGTATTGGACAACGTACATTCAGGATAAAAATAACACCGTCTGGAAGGCCACGCTGAACGTGGCGGAATCCGCAAACGGTGTGAAGTATCTGTATGATATTGATCCAATAGAAAAGGTGGGGCAGCCAGTCAAGTCCGGCACATCCACCACTGGGGATATTATAGCACAGAACCAGACGGAAAGTCAAGCACAAATTCGCAGCTCGACGCTTTCCGACCGGGATGTTCTGCGGATCGCCGCCCAAATGGCGAAAAACTCCGAGAGCCGGAGCCTGACGGATGCGGATCGGTTAGCACCTCTCAATTTCGGCTATCATGAGGCGAAGCATCTCATCCAGAGTTGTTTCATCCAGATAGAAGTGGTCTCCGTCCTCCAGTGCGTTCTGCCTCGCTTCCTGTTCCGTATCAGCATATTCAATCACCAGCGCCATCGCACCGGGAAATGCACCAACTCGGAAGAACGCTCCATCTGTGGCAACGAAAAATTTTTCCCCGCCAAGATCAACCGTGCGGTATTTTGCAGAGAGGGCAGCTTTCACTTCGGTTAATCGGTTTTCAGTCAATTTCTTTTCCATCGAGGTCATAACAGCAAGTCCCTCTTTTTTTCGTACTATTCAGGTATGCTGCGTCGATATCGAAATCAAGACCGATTTCACGGCGCATATCCGGCGAACACGCATCCTGAAGTACACTAAGAGCCTCAGTATAGCCGATCAATTCCCCGGATTCAACATCATTTCTGTGCTCTTTTTGACTGAGTTCCTGTGCATATTCTTTGATAAGTGCAACAGCATCTTTGATGATATCAGCAGGATTCATTCGGACAGCACTCCTTTGGAACATTTTTTCTCTATGCCGTGTAGGGAGGCGGCGACTCTGCCTGACTGTACCTGCGTCAGAACAATGAATTTCAATCCATGCGCCCCGTGAGGGGGTGCGGCTAAGTATACCATGTATATCTTGAATTATCAACTATGATTTCAATCCATGCACCCCGTGAGGGGGTGCGGCGGCAAAAATGCACAATAACAGATGAACATTTTTGACAAAACAGGCAGGTTCGGCGCAGAACACAACAAACAGCGCTCCGTGACGCAGAGGGAACATAAGAAAAGTTTCCTATTACGAACCATAAGATTCGATGCCCGTCAATGCTTTTTGCACAAAAAGATCATGGAGAAGAAGCTGTGCTTCTCCTCCATGGGATACTCTTATTTTATTTCGTATATGGCTCACACACCGGTCATAACGGTCATGACCTCGAATTCCTCGGCGTTGAGGGTCTTTTTCATGGCCAGTCCCTCGTCGATATCCACGTTGACGATCTGGTCATCCCGGACGCATATGACCCGGTTGGTCATGCCCTCGGCCAGCACCCGCACCGCCTCGTAGCCCATGCGGGTGGCCAGCACACGATCCTTGGCGGTGGGACTGCCGCCCCGCTGGATGTGGCCCAGAATGGTGACACGGGGGTCAAGCCCCAGATGCTCTTTGATCTCCTTGCCCACATCCATGGCGCTGGCGGCACCCTCGGCCACCACGATCATGAAGTTGGTTTTGCCCCCCAACCGGGCTGCGCGGATCTTCTCGGCCACATGCTTTTCAAAGTCATACTGATGCTCCGGTACCAGCACAGCGGTGGCCCCCACGGCTACGCCCACATACAGAGCCAGATACCCGGCGTGACGGCCCATGACCTCCACCACGGAGCAGCGTTCGTGGGACTGCATGGTGTCCCGCAGACGGTCAATGCACTCCACGGCGGTATTGGCGGCGGTATCGAAGCCGATGGTATAGTCGGTGCAGACGATGTCGTTGTCGATGGTACCCGGCACGCCCACCACGGACACGCCGAATCTGGACAGATCCTGCGCCCCCCGGAAGGTGCCGTCGCCGCCGATGGCCACGATGCCGTCCAGCCCCAGCAGCTTGCAGGTGTTGGCGGCCTTCTTCTGTCCCTCCGGCGTGCGGAACTCGTCGCTGCGGGCGGTGTAGAGAACGGTGCCGCCCCGGTTGATGATGCGGCTGACGCTGCCGGAATTCATGGGACAGATATCCCCGGCGATAAGGCCCGCCCAGCCCCGGCGGATGCCCACGCACTCGATGCTGTTCTTCATTGCCGTCCGCACCACCGCACGGATGGCGGCGTTCATGCCGGGGGCGTCGCCGCCGCTGGTCAGCACGCCGATGCGTTTCACTGCACTTTCCATATTCGGATACCCCTTTTCTCAGCCGAAGCTTAAATGTTCCAAACGTTACATACATGATACCACGGTCGGAGGAGATTTTCAAGCGCTTTTTCCTGATTTTGCCGCCGGGTGTCTATTTTTGACTGTCCTTTTTCGGCAGGCTGTGGTATACTGGCAGAAAATCAACAGGGGAGGGGACAGGATGCATCCACAATTTGCAGAGCTGACGCCCCGCTGGTTCAAGCGGGCCTTTGTCTATACCGGCAGCATCGGAGACTTCCGCTACCGCTTTGACATGGGGAAGGAAAAGGGCATACTGCACACGGCGGTTTATTCTGTGTACTGCTACGAGGCGGCGCAGGACAGGCAGGAGAGAGATTTCCCATGGGACGAGGCCGGTGTGGAGGAGCTGAAGCAGTGGCTTCAGGCGAAATACGATCAGTTTTCCGCCGGGAAAGGTCTGGCGGACTGAGAGAGCATAAAGAGGACAGGGCGCAGCCCTGTCCTCTTTTGTTCAGAGGGTGTCCTTGCCGGCCGCAGATGATGCTGAGGGTCACTCGCCTACAGGTCAACCTTCTCGTATCGGGCGGCGGCACCCCGGAAGATCAGGGGCCAGCTGCCGCACCAGATCACCAGTCCCGCCGCCAGCAGCGGCAGCTGACAGGCCAGGTCATAGCCGTTGAAGCGGCTCAGTGCCGGGAAGTGGACGGCGGCCTCCATGATGAACGCCGCCACCGCCATGACGATACACGCCTTCACGAAGGATACGCCCACCTTATAGGCCGTCCGGTAGAAGGACAGCAGGAACACGGCGTTGAACACGGCGAACAGCATCAGTCCGCAGGCGAACAGCGTCACATTGGCATTGAGACCCACGGGATTGTCCCCGATACCCAGCTTCGCCCGCAGCAGGGCGAAGGGGACGGCGATGACCAGCGCCAGCAGCTCGATGAGCCCCACGAACAGGCAGTTGGCCTTGACGGTGTCCCGCTTTCGGATGGGCAGCAAGGCGGAGTAGTACACGTCCTTCTGCTCCCGCCCGTTGAGGAAGGAGAAGAACAGCCCCAGCATCACATAGAACCACATGACGGTATAGGGGTAGGCCGGGATCAGCAGCATGACTCCGAACAGGCAGAACACCAGCGTCATAGGCTGGCACACCAGCCGCAGCTGCTTATACAATAGCGTTTTCATCCAAGGGCCTCCTCTCCACGGAAACGATGATGTCCTCCAGCGTCAGCTCCTGTCCCGGCTGGCGGAGGTAGTCGTAGTGCTGCCGGAAGTCCGCCAGCGTGCCGGTGTGCTGGATGGTGCCGTCCTTGATGAAGGTGATGTGGCTGGCGCATTTCTCCAGATCCGAGGTGATGTGGGTGGAGAACAGCACGCTGCGATGTCCATCGGCGGCGATGCGCCGCAGCAGCTCCGTCAGCTCGTCACGGGATACCGGGTCCAGCCCGCTGGTGGGCTCATCCAGGATCAGCAGCCGGGCATCGTGGCTCAGGGCCAGAGCGATCATGTACTTTACCCTCATGCCGGTAGACAGCTGATCCACCCGCTTCTCCTGGTCAATGCCGAACAGATTCAGGTAGTGACGGTACTTCTCCTCCTGCCAGTTGCCGTAGAACCGGCGGGTCACGTCGCTGAGGAGCCGTACCTTCTTCTTGGGATAGAAGTCGATGCCGCCCAGCACCACGCCGATGCGCTCCTTGATGTACTGCTCCTCCTCCCGGAAGGACTTGCCCAGCACCGTTACCTCCCCGGCGTCCGGGTGTACCAGCCCCAGAATAGACTTCAGTGTGGTGGATTTGCCCGCTCCGTTGCGTCCGATGAAGCCCATGACGGCACCCTCCGGCAGGGAAAAGCTCACGTTCTCCAGCGAAAAGGCCGGATAGCGCTTGCACAGCCCTTTGACCTCCAATGCGTTCATTCCTCCGCCTCCTCGTCTCCCGGCAGCTGCTGAAACACCCGCCGCAGCAGGGGATTCAGCTTATCCGCCGTCTGTAGGGCGATGCCCTTTTTGGTGTCTGCCAGCAGCACCAGCGTGTCCCCCGGCTCCAGACCGAACATGGCCCGTGCCTCCTTGGGGATGACGATCTGGCCCTTGGGGCCGAGCTTTACCGAGGACATATAGTACCGGTCGTCCTTCTTTCCCACAACGATCCCTCCTAATATGAAAAGTATAACTTTTCTTACTTTTGGTACAATATACCACCGACAGAGACGCCTGTCAATCCCATGTTCACAAAAACTTCGGTTTACACCGGCAGGAAAATGTGGTACACTGAATCGATATAAACCTTATATAGATCATTCGAGGAAACATCCATGCTGAAAAGTGTGAAAAATACCATATTGGATATTATCCGTCAAGCAGATCTTCTACTGCTGGCCCTGTGTACCGTGACGTCCCTCTTCGGCGTGGTGATGATCTACAGCGCCACCCGGTATCAGGGGGGACTCAAGTGCGTCATCATCCAGCTGTGCGGCTTGGCGCTGGGCATCGTGCTGTATTTCGTGGTGTCCATGGTGGACCTGACGGAGATCAGCAAAAAGTGGCAGTGGCTACTGGCCTTTAACCTTGGCTTCTTCCTGCTGCTGAAAACCCCGCTGGGTGTGTCGGCCAACGGCAATCTGGCGTGGCTGGGCGTCCGGGGCATCCCCATTCAGGTGCAGCCGGCGGAGGTGGTGAAGCTGACCTTTATCCTGCTGCTGGCCCGCCAGCTGGTGTGGATGAAGGGCCGGGGCGACATGAAGTCCATCCCCGCTGTGGGTTTGTTGGCGGGGAATCTGCTGGTGACCATCGGCCTTTACTACGTGATCTCCTCCGACATGGGCAGCGCACTGGTGTATGTGTGTATCTTCGCCTGCATGGCCTTTGCCGCCGGGGTAGCCCTCCGGTGGTTCGCTCTGGGCATCTTTGGCGCCGGGGCTGGCTTTTACCTACTGTGGGAGCTGGACAAGATCCCACCCTATATGAAAGAGCGCTTTCAGGTACTGGTGGATCACAGTCTCTATCCGCTGGAGGCCGGATGGCAGCAGACCCGGAGCCTGCTGGCCATCGGCGGCGGTCGCCTGACGGGACAAGGGCTGCTCCACGGGGCTCAGACCCAGAGTACCTCCTCCGTGAACCTGCCCTTCCGGCACACGGACTTCATCTTCGCCGTCATCGGGGAGGAGTTGGGGATGCTGGGCTGTGTGCTGACGCTGGCGCTGCTGGCGGCCATCGTTATCCGCTGTATCGTGGTGGCCCGCAACGCCAAGAGCCAGCTGGACGCATACATCTGCGTGGGCGTAGCGGGGATGCTGGTGTTCCAGATCGTCTCCAACGTGGGGATGTGCCTGTTTGTGCTGCCGGTGGTGGGCCTGACGCTGCCCTTCATCAGCTATGGCGGCTCGTCGGTGGTGACGCTGTTCATCGCCATGGGCATGGTCTCCGGCATCCAGAAGCGCTCCCTGCCGGACTGGCTGCGTTAGCTGCATAGAGCTTTTCCAAGAACCGCCCCATGGGGCGGTTCTTTTGTCGTTGAAAATTTCCCTGCCCGGTTGTAATCGCCGGAGGGATATGCTATACTGACATACTGATATAATAGGTGGCTTGCAGTCGGCGGGCCGCCCTGTGATTCAAGGGAAAGCGAGGCAAAGCTTATGAAGATCGTTGTTTTGGCCGGTGGACTCAGCACGGAGCGTCAGGTGGCTCTGACCTCCGGCACCGGTGTGTGCCGGGCGCTGCGGGAGCGGGGACATCAGGCTATTCTGGTGGATATGTTCCTGGGGTTGGAGAACTATGAGGGTCGGCTGGAGGATATCTTCGATGCCCCGGACGGCCTGTGCGGCGACAACCGGGTCACGGAGGAGGCTCCGGATCTGGAGGCCGTGCGCCGCAGTCGGAAGGATCAGGGGCCGTCCCTGCTGGGCAAGGACGTGCTGGCGGTGTGCGCCATGGCGGATATCGTGTTTCTGGCGCTCCACGGCTCCTGCGGCGAGGACGGTCGTATTCAGGCCACGCTGGATCTGCTGGGAGTACCCTACACCGGCTCTGGCTATCTGGGCAGCGGCATGGCCATGGACAAATCCGTTACCAAGCGGTTTCTGGAGTCTGAGGGTATTCGCACGGCGCCGTGGCGTGACGTCCATTACACGGCCTCCGATATCCCCCGTCTGGTGGAGGAGTTGGAGGTCCCCTGCGCCGTGAAGATCGTCAACGGCGGCAGTTCCATCGGTGTGGAGCTGCCGGATACCAAGGAGCAGCTGCGGGAAGCCTTGGCCAAGCTGCTGGCCTATGGCGACCACGTGGTGGTGGAGAAGAAGATCAAGGGCCGTGAGATCCAGATTGCCGTGCTGGGGGACACCTATCTGCCTGCGGTGGAGATCATCCCCCGTGGCGAATATTTCGACTACGTTTCCAAATATCAGAAGGGCGGTGCTCAGGAGATCTGCCCCGCCCCCATCACGGAGGAGGAGTGGCACCAGATCGGTGAGATGGCGCTGAAGCTCCACCGGGGGCTGGGCCTGTCGGTGTATTCCCGCTCTGACTTCCTGCTGGATGAGGAGGGAAAGGCGTGGTGCCTGGAGATCAACACACTGCCGGGCATGACCCCCACCAGTCTGGTTCCGCAGGAGGCGGCGCAGGTGGGTTTGAGCTATGCCGACCTCTGTGAGAGGATCGTGGAGGAGTCTTTGAAGGCGAGAGGAGTGCAGCGGACATGATGACCTGTACGGCAAAGGAACTGTGTGCGGCCACCGGCGGCACGCTGGTGCAGGACGGCGAGGGCTTTTCCTGCGTCAGCACCGACAGCCGCCGGGTGGAGCAGGGCTGCCTGTTCATCCCACTGGTGGGTGAGCGCTTTGACGGTCACACCTATCTGACGCAGGCGCTGGAGAGCGGCGCTGCGGGCTGCCTGTGCAGCCGCCTGCCGGAGGCGCTGGTGCCGGGGAAGTTCTATGTGCAGGTGGAGGATACCCTCCGGGCGCTGGGACAGCTGGCGGGGTGGTATCGGGAGAAATTCCCCATCCCCGTGGTGCAGATCACCGGCTCCGCCGGAAAGACCACCACCAAGGAGATGATCGCCTCGGTGCTGAGCCGGCATTTCCTTACCCTCAAGACCGAGGCCAACTACAACAACGAGATCGGTACACCACAGACCCTGCTGCGCCTGATGCCGGAGCATCAGGCGGCGGTCATCGAGACGGGCATGGACCACTTCGGCCAGATCCGCTATCTGGGGGAGATGGTGCGTCCCACGGTGGCGGTCATCACCAATATCGGGGATGCCCACATTGAAAATCTCGGCAACACCCGTCAGGGGACCCTGCGGGCCAAGAGCGAGATCTTCGAGCATCTGCAGCCCGGCGGTCTGGCGGTGCTCAACGGCGACGATGCTCTGCTGGCAGGACTGGAGTTGCCCTTCGAGACCATCCTCTGTGGCCGGGGAGAGAACTGCACCGTCCGTGTTACGGACATTGTCACCCACGGAGTGGAGGGCCTGTCCTGCACCGTGACCACGCCCTGCGGCGTTTATCCGCTGCACATTCCCTCGCCGGGGGACTACATGATCTATCCGGCATCCATGGCGGTGGCCATTGGCGAGCGGCTGGGTCTGACGGCACAGCAGATCCGGGAGGGCGTGGCGAATTATGTCTCCACAGGCTCCCGGATGCGGCGCATCCGCCTGCCGGAGGAGCGGCTCATCATCGACGACTGCTATAACGCCAATCCTCAGGCCATGTCGGCGGCACTGGCCATTCTGGCGGACACCGACTGCCGACGCCGGGTGGCGGTGATGGGAGACATGGGCGAGCTGGGCCGACTCAGCAGCGACGCCCACCGAGAGGCCGGTGCGCTGGCGGCCCGGCTGGGGCTGGATCAGGTCATCGCCATCGGTGAAAAGGCCCGGCTTATGGCGCAGGGAGCGGGGAATATCGCCCTGCACTTTGACACGGTGGAGCAGGCAATGCCCGCCGTCCGGGAGGCCCTGACCCCCGGCACAGCCATGCTGGTAAAGGCGTCCCACGCCATGGAGTTCCACCGCATCGTGGAGGCCCTTACGCAGGAAGCATAGTATACATCTGAAAACAACGAAACGGACGAAATATCCATGATCGATATCAGCGTGAACCGGCTGGTCAAATCCTTTGACCTGGAAAAGAAAATATTGGACGGCATCACCTTCCAGATCGACACCGGGGAGCGGGTGGGCCTGCTGGGGAAAAACGGCGCCGGTAAGACCACCTTATTTCGTATCCTCACCGGAGAACTGGACTACGATGAGGGACAGGTAATGGTGGCCCCCGACCGCCGGGTGGGCCTGATCTCCCAGATCCCGGTGTATCCCGACGGATACACCGTGGAGGATGTGCTGCGCTCTGCCTTTGAACGGATGTTCCGGATGAAGGAGGAGATGGACCGCCTTACCGAGCAGATGGCGGCGGGAGACAGCTCTTCCCAGACCCTGAAGCGGTACGGCGAGCTGACGGCCCGGTTCGAGGGGCTGGGCGGCTACGATACGGATACCGCCGTCAACAAGGTGGCCAACGGCCTCTCCATCGATACCGAGATGCGCCAGCGGCTCTTTGAACAACTCTCCGGCGGGGAAAAGACACGGGTGAATTTGGGCCGTCTGATCTTAGAGGACACGGATATCCTGCTGCTGGACGAGCCCACCAACCATCTGGACCTTCAGGCCACGGAGTGGCTGGAGGAATACATCCGCACCTTCCGTGGCACGGTGGTGACCATCTCCCACGACCGGTATTTTCTGGACCGCACCGTTACCCGTATCATCGAGGTGCTGGACGGAAAGGCGGAGTTTTACAGCGGGAATTACAGCTTCTACGCCGTGGAGAAGGAGCGCCGCTACCAGGAGCGCCTGAAGCAGTATCTCAAGGAGCAGGCCAAGATCCAGCAGCTGGAAAAGGCTGCCGAGCAGATGCACCTATGGGCCTTCATGGGCAATGACGCCCTCCATAAGCGGGCCTTCTCCATGGAAAAGCGCATCCAGCGGATGCGTACTACGGAGAAGCCCAGCAAGGCCAAAAAAATGGATGCCCGCTTTGCCAGCCGCCAGTTCAAGGGCGACGAGGTGCTGCAGGTGAAGGGGGTTTCCAAGGCCTTCGACGGACGGACACTGTTCTCCGACATCTATTTGCGGGTGGAAGACGGTGAGCGCATCGCCCTGATCGGCGAAAACGGCACCGGAAAGACGACGCTGCTGAATATGCTGCTGGGTTTGGAACCTACGGACAGCGGCATCTTTAAGCTGGGGCCGTCTGTAAAGGCAGTATACTTGCCACAGATCATTCACTTTGACCACCCGGAGCGCAGCATTTTGGATACTATGCTGTACGAGAAAAAGGGTATGACGGCCCAGAGTGCCCGGAACCGGCTGGCCGCCTACCAGTTTCAGGGGGAGGATGTGTTCAAGCCGGTGTCGGTGTTGTCCGGCGGCGAGCTGAGCCGCCTGCGACTGTGTATGCTGATGGACGAGGAGATCAACCTCCTCATTCTGGACGAGCCGACCAACCATTTGGACATTGCCGCACGGGAGTGGATCGAGGAGGCGGTGGAGGCCTTTGACGGCACGCTGCTGTTCGTCTCCCACGACCGCTACTTCATCCAGCGGTTTGCCACCCGTATCTGGGAGCTGGCGGACGGCACCATCACTGACTACCCCATGGGCTTTGCCCAGTACCGGGCGGTGAAGGCGCAGGAGAAGGCTCCCCAGCCGGTGAAGGCGCCGGAGAAAAAGGGGGATACCCGTCCGCCACGTGGAAACCGCAGCCAGCAGGCCGCCCGGCGGCAGCTGACCATCTGCGAAACAGGGATCAGCAAGCTGGAGGCGGAGTGCCGCCGGCTGGACGAGGAGATGGCGGCCCACGCCTGCGATGCCGGGGAACTGAACCGGCTCTATCAGGAGAAGCAGGAGGTAGAGGCCCGGCTGGAGCAGGAAATGGCCCGCTGGGAGGAGCTTTCTCTGCAGATTGAGGAGTAACACGCCTTGAAAAAGCTGAGAAGTATTATCACTTTACAGATATTATAATAACAAGGAAATTCTACTCTGGCCTGCTCCGGCAGGCCATCAGGAGGCACCATAGATGAGCGACATTTTGTGTTTATACTATTCCCGCAGCGGCAATACCCGTCAGACTATGGCGGAGATCGCCGAGGCGCTGGAAGCCGAGCTGGTGGAGTTCACCGACGGCGTGGACCGGCAGGGGCGGAAGGGATATTTCCGCTCCGGGCTGGATGCCATGCGGCGCTCCACCCATCCGCTGGAGAAATTCGAGACGGCTAAGCCCTTGGAGGAATACCGACTGGTAATTTTGGGCAGCCCCGTGTGGGCCGGACGGTGTGCCAGCCCCGTGCGTGGGCTGCTAAAGCGCCGGGGGCAGGAGCTGAGTCGGGTGGCCTATGTGCTGACCCGAGGCGGCGATAAGCGGTATGAGGAGGTCTATCGGCAGATGGACAGCTACACCGCCCAGCCCCATCTGCTGGAGGCATCCCTGCGGCCTGGCTCCGTGGGCTATGTGTTCTGGCGGGATAAATTCATTCAGGACGTGCAGCGCTATCTGGCGGAGCAGACGTAAGGAGGCCCCATGGAAGATCGGCTGAATCAAATTGCGGAGCGGCTGCGGCAGGTGGAGCGTGAGCTGGCCGATCCGGCGGTGTACAGCGACCAGCAGCGGCTGAAGAACCTGAGCAGGGAGCAGAAGGAGCTGACGCCTGTGGTGGAAACCTTTACTGCTTTACAGCAGACGGAGCAAGCCATCGCAGAGGCACGGGAGATGCTGTCGGACCCGGAGCTGAGGGAGCTGGCCCAAGAGGAGCTGACACGGACCAAGGAGCAGCGGGAGCGGCTGGCCGAGGAGCTGAAGCGCCTGCTGCTGCCCAGAGACCCCAACGATGAAAAAAGTGTGGTTCTGGAGATTCGGGGCGGTGTCGGCGGCGAGGAGGGCGCTCTGTTTGCGGCGGACCTGCTGCGGATGTACACCATGTACGCCGAGCGCCGGGGCTGGCAGCTGGAGATCGTCAGCCAGAACGTCACTGAGCTGGGCGGCGTGAAGGAGGTCTGTGCCACGGTGGAGGGCGACGGAGCGTGGTCCCGGCTGAAATTCGAGGCCGGTACCCACCGGGTGCAGCGGGTGCCGGAGACGGAATCCGGCGGACGCATCCAGACCTCCGCCGCCACGGTGGCGGTGATGCCGGAGGCGGAGGAGACGGAGCTCTCCATCGACCCCAAGGATCTGCAGATCGACACCTTCCGCTCCAGCGGTGCAGGCGGGCAGCACGTCAACAAGACAGAGTCCGCCATCCGCATCACACATCTGCCCACCGGTACGGTGGTGGAGTGTCAGGACGAGCGGAGCCAGTATAAGAACAAGGATCGGGCCATGAAGATCCTGCGAAGCAAGCTCTACGAGGCGGAGCAGGCCCGGCAGAACGCCGAGATCGCTGCTACCCGGCGCAGTCAGGTGGGGACCGGTGACCGCAGCGGCAAGATACGTACCTATAATTTCCCCCAGAACCGTGTGACGGACCACCGTCTCACGGGGGACAGTAAAAATTTCAACCTCGCCGCCGTCATCAACGGCGACTTGGATGCCCTCATCGATGCGCTGACGCTGGCCGATCAGACCCGGCGGCTGCAGGAGGGTTATGAGAAAGGAGAATGAGCCATGGATGCAAACACGAAGAAGCGGTACGACAAGGCTGGTCCGCAGGTGGTGAAGGCGCTGGAAAAGCGCCACTTCGAGGCCTACTACGTCTCCACGTCGGCAGAGGCTGTGGAGAAAGTGGTGGAGCTGATCCCCAAGGAGCACACGGTGTCCTGGGGCGGCACCGCCACGGTGGACGCACTGGGGATCAAGCAGCGGCTGGCGCAAGAGGGCATCGCCCTCATTGACCGGGATACGGCCCAGACGCCGCAGGAGCGGCAGGAGATGCTGAAGAAGGCGCTGACCTGCGGCACCTTCCTGATGAGCAGCAACGCCATCTCCGCCGACGGTCAGTTGGTGAACATTGACGGCACCGGTAACCGTGTGGCAGCTCTGTGCTTCGGACCGGAGCAGGTCATTGTGGTGGCGGGCATGAACAAGGTGGCCGGAGATCTGGAGGGAGCCATGCGCCGGGCCAGAGAGGTCGCCGCTCCCGTCAACGCCCAGCGGTTTGCCGGGCTCAAGACTCCATGTTCCGTCACCGGCCTGTGCGCCGACTGTACGGGGCCTGACAGCATCTGCTGCCAGATCGTCACCACCCGCATCTGTCGCCCGGCAGGCCGCATCAAGGTGGTGCTGGTGGGCGAGGAGCTGGGTTTCTGAGAAATACGCCGCAAAAGGGAAGGATCGCAGTGAAAACCATTCTATTCCATCCGGAGAGGGATGCAGATGCCATCCCGCAGGCCGCCGCTATCCTGCGGCGGGGCGGGCTGCTGGGCATCCCCACGGAGACGGTATACGGTCTGGGGGCGGACGCCCTCAACGAGACGGCGGTGCGCCATATTTTCGAGGCCAAGGGCCGTCCGCAGGATAATCCCCTCATCATCCATGTGCCGGATGCCTCGTGGCTGGAGCGGTACTGCCGGGAGGTACCGGAGACGGCCTACCGTCTGGCGGAGCGGTTCTGGCCGGGGCCGCTGACCATGATCCTGCCCCGGCGGGAGATTGTTCCCTTGCAAACTACCGGCGGGCTTGAGACGGTGGGTGTGCGCTGTCCGGATCATCCGGTGACACGGGCCATCATCGAGGCCGCCGGCGTGCCGGTGGCAGCCCCCAGCGGCAACACCTCCGGACGGCCCAGCCCCACCACGGCAGGCCACATGGCGGAGGATATGGACGGCAAGATCGACGGTATCGTGGACGGCGGGCCGTGTGCGGTGGGGGTGGAGTCCACCATCATCGACCTGACGGTGACGCCGCCCCGGCTGCTGCGCCCCGGCGGACTGCCGTTGGAGGCGCTGGAGGAGGTGCTGGGTACGGTGGCGGTAGATAAGGCCGTCACCGGGCTTCTGAAGGACGGGGAAAAGCCCCGTGCGCCGGGGATGAAGTACCGTCACTACGCACCCAAGGCGCCGGTGACGGCAGTGACCGGAGACCCGGCCCACAGCGCTCTGGTGATCCGGGGCTTGCTGCGGGAAAAGGCGGGGGTCATCTGCTTTGACGAGTTTGCCGGGTATTTTGAAGGTCATATCGTTCATCGGCTGGGGCCGTTCACGGACAAGCTGGCGCAGGCCCAGCGGGTGTTCGACGCTCTGCGCACCTTCGACGGAACGGACGTGACGGAGATTTTCGCCCAGTGTCCCGATGATGCGGGGCTGGGTCTGGCGGTAGGGAATCGGCTGAAAAAAGCGGCGGGCTTCCACCTCATTGACGGAGATGCCCCGGTGGTCATCGGCATCACCGGCGGCACCGGGGCCGGAAAGACCAGCGCCCTGCAGGCGCTGGAGGCGCTGGGCGGCACGGTATTGGACTGCGACGCCGTGTATCATCAGGCCCTGCGGGAGGACGAAGCCCTGCGCCGCCGCATCCGGGACGCCTTTGGCGAGGTATTCCGGGGGACGGAACTGGACCGGCAGAAGCTGGGGAGTCTCGTCTTTTCCGATCCGCAGGCGCTGGAGCGGCTCAACGGCATCATTTTCGACTATCTCCCCGGCGTGCTGCGGAGGAGGATGGAGGGAAGGGTGCTGGTGGGGTTGGATGCCATCAACCTCATAGAGAGCGGCCTGGGGGAGTTGTGCTGCCGGACGGTGGCGGTGCTGGCCCCCGGCGAGCAGCGGGTTCGGCGGATCATGCAGCGGGACCATATCCCGGAGGAGTACGCACGGCTGCGTATTCAGGCCCAGAAGCCGGACAGCTATTATCGTGAGCACTGCACAGATGTGCTGGAAAATCAGGAGGAGACGCCGGAGGCGTTCCGGGAGAAGGCGGAGATTTTTTTCCGGGATCTGCTGCGGCAGCTCCACCATATCACCGAAGGAGGACATGAACGATGACCGATGAAATGAAGGCCAAGAGAGAGCTGCTGTTTTCCGGCAGCAAGAACGGCTATGACCGGGTGGACCAGCAGACGCTGGATGCCATGGAGGCCTATTGCCGGGACTACAAGAGCTTTTTGGACCACAGCAAGACCGAGCGGGAGTGCACGGCCCACACCGTGGCGCTGGCGGAGGCGGCGGGCTTTATCCCCTATGAGCGGGGCATGGCCCTGCAGCCCGGCGACCGGGTGTACCGGGTGAACCGGAAGAAGAGCGTGATGCTGGCCGTGATCGGCCGGGAGAGCCTGTCCGAGGGCGCACAGATCGTGGCCTGCCACATCGACTCTCCCCGTCTGGATCTGAAGCCTCATCCCATTTATGAGGACAGCGAGCTGGCCTACGGCAAGACCCATTACTACGGCGGCATCCGCAAGTACCAGTGGGTGGCGATCCCCCTGCAGCTGCGGGGTGTGGTAGCCCTGAAGGACGGCACGGCGGTGTCCGTGGTGCTGGGCGAGGGCGACGAGCCCAAGTTCGTCATCAATGATCTGCTGCCCCATCTGGGCGGTGAGCAGGGGAAGAAGCCCCTCAACGAGGCCATTGCCGGTGAGACGCTGAACATCCTCATGGGCAGCCGTCCCTTGGGCGACAGCGAGGACAGCGACCGTGTGAAGCTGCGGGTGCTGGATCTGCTCCACGAGAAGTACGGCATCTGCGAGGATGACCTGACATCCGCCGAGCTGGAGGTGGTCCCGGCCTTTAATGCCACGGATATCGGTCTGGACGGCAGCCTCATCGGCGCCTACGGCCACGATGACCGGGTGTGCAGCTATGCGGCTCTGAAGGCTCTGTTGGAGCTGGAGACCCCCACCAAGACCGCCGTTTGTATGCTGGCGGACAAGGAGGAGATCGGCTCTATGGGCGTCACCGGTATGCAGTCCGCCTTCTTCGATACCTTCATGGAGGATCTGTGCGAGAGTCAGGGCGTTGCCCTGCGGGTGTGCTATGAGAGCGCCTTCTGCCTGTCCTCCGACGTGACGGCGGCCTATGACCCCAACTTCGCCGAGGTGTATGAGAAGCGCAACGACGCTCAGGTGAACCACGGTCTGGGGCTGTGCAAGTACACGGGCGCCCGTGGCAAGGGCGGCTCCTCCGACGCCGACGCCGAGACGGTGGCTTATGTCCGCCGGGTGATGGACGAGGCCGGCGTGGTGTGGCAGATCGGTGAGATGGGCAAGATCGACGCCGGCGGCGGCGGTACGGTGGCCCAGTACATGGCCAACCGCAACATCACCACCATTGATGCCGGTGTGCCGGTGCTGAGTATGCACGCTCCCTTCGAGACGGTGGGCAAGCTGGATTGCTACATGAACTATCTGGGCTGCAAGGCCGTCTATCTGGCATAAAGTGCAAATAAATACACAAAACAGGAACCGGCGTGACCTTTACGGGTCAAGCCGGTTCCTGTTTCATTAACATAAAAGGGAAGGCTCACTTGCTCCATTTTCCGACAGCGGCAGCCCCATATACTTTTTTGTCTCGCAAAACCCCAGCGACGCATACAGGCGCAGCGCATCTCTGTTACGGGACATCACCTTCAACTCAATGCTGGCAGCGCCGCAGCCCGACGCAAACTCCTGAAACTTGCGGAATAGATCTTTGGCGATTCCCTTCCCACGGTAGCCCTCTTCGACATACAGGGCATCGACGATGGCGATGGGCTGCAAGAGCACCTGCGGGATCCGGTATGTAAATCCATAGAGATATCCAACGATGATCCCATGGTCCTCTGCGACATAAGCCTTACTGCCTTCTGCGGCTATTTGCCCGGCGTAATTGTCCTCTATGACGACCTCTGGACTCAAATTAGGTTCAAATCGGGCCTCATAACGGATCAGCTTCGTCAGGAGTGCATCCATATGCACACAGTCATTTTTTGTGGCTTCTCGGATGTTCATAATAAATTCCTTCCGTACTTCATCTACTGCCTGCGGGCGGTGAGATAGTCATCGCCAGGCCGCCAGTAGGGACAGCTGTCTGTCTGGGAGGAGAGGAAGCGCACCATCTCGTCCTCGTCCAAGTCCATGTCGCAGACATAATCGTCGTAGTTCTCATCGTACTGATAGAACACACAGCTCTCACACTTGGTCATTGGATGTCCTCCTTGCTGCCGTCCTCCGCCACCAGCCGGGTGGACAGGAAGGAGGTACGGCGATAGTAGATCAGCGTGGCGGCGCTGCATACCAGCCATCCGGCAGGATAGCCCATGACCAGCGGGATCAGCTCATGGGAGATGTAGTGGGACATAATGAACAGGTAGACCTGTCGGAACAGCACAAAGGAGCACAGCATGATGATCATGGTGGCCTTACTGTTTCCGGCGCCCCGCAGGGCAGCTGCGTAGACCTGATTAAAGCAGCACAGCACATAGAAGGGGGAGATACACCGCAGCAGCAGAGCGCCGTAGGCCACCACCTCCGGCTTCCGGTTGAAAAAGGCCGTCATCTGCGGGGCAAAGACCAGCACCGGAATCATCACAAGCACCGTGGCGGCCATGGCAATGGCCAGCGCACGGCGCACGCCCTGCCGAGCACGGGGCTCGTTGCCGCGGCCCAGATTCTGCCCCACAAAGGTAGTGGCGGACAGGGCCAGGGACTGCATCGGCAGCAGCATCAGCTGGTCGATCTTGGTATAGGCCGTCCAGCCGCCCATGCAGTCGGCGCCGAAGGAGTTGATGTAGGACTGGACAAAGACATTGGAGAAGGCGGTGATGGCCATTTGCAGAGCGGAGGGGACGCCCACCCGGATGATCTGCCGCAGCACAGGAAGATGGATGCGAAGGTCACGGGGGATCAGCCGCACTGTCTGCTCCGTTCGCAGAAGGACAACGATCACCAGCAGCGCCGAGACGGCCTGTGCAATGACTGTAGCCCAGGCCACGCCCTCCACGCCCATGCCGAACCGCAGCACGAACAGCAGGTCCAGTGCCGTATTCAGCACGGCGGAGACCACCAGAAAATAGAAGGGGCGGCGGGAATCCCCCACGGCCCGGAGGATGCCGGAGCCCATGTTATAGATCAGTAGGCCGCTGATGCCGCCGAAATAGATGGTCAGATAGGCGGAGGACTCCGGAAACACCTCGGCAGGGGTGTTCATCAAACGCAGCATCAGGGGCGTAAAGCCGATGCCCAGCGCCGTGAATACTGCACACAGGATCACCGTCAGCACCAGCGCCGTGTGGACGGCGTCGTGGACCCTCTCCGTGCGTCGTGCGCCGTAGTACTGGCTGATGACCACGCCGGCGCCGCTGGAAAAGCCCAGAAAGCAGCCGATGAGCATATTGACGATGGGGCCCACTGTGCCTACGGCGGAGAAGGCCTCGTTGGAGACGAAATTGCCCACCACCCATGTATCCACCATGTTGTACAGCTGCTGGAAGATGTTGCCCGCCAGCAGCGGCAGCGCAAAGCGAATCAGATGGCCGGTGATATTGCCTTCGGTCATATCCACGCCGGAGTGGGTCGGATGAGGGTGCTGGATATGGTGCATAGTCTTGCGTTCCTTTACATGATTTTCGTATAGGTATAAGCATATCACGGTTTGGGCGGCGGTTCAATAGGCGTACCGCAAAATCCGGCAGCTACTCTACAAATTCCGACAGCTCTGCCGGACGCATGACGGACACCTCATAGGCCACCCGCTCCTGCGGCCCGGTCTCCAGATTCTTGGTGTAGGTGCGGCTCTGGATGCGGCCCTCCACCGTCAGACGGGCGCCCACCGCCAGAATGGACGTCTGACGGGCAACGGTACCCCATGCGATAAGGGGGAGGTAGTCCGCTCGGCCGTAGCGCCGGTTCACCGCCAGAATGATATCGCAGATCTCCCGTCCCAAGGGCGTGCAGCGCAGGGTAGGGGGCTTACAGAGCACGCCGGACAGCCGAATGCGATTCACCGGCCCCTCTCCACCGGGCTGGAGGGTCTGGGCAAAGACCGACACCACCAGCCGTGGCCCCTGTCCGCTGCGGTTGTTGAAGGAGCGAAGCTGGCCGGTGACGGTGACGGCTGCGCCGGGGGACAGGGGACACAGCTCCAGCAGCGGCTGGGGGACGATCACCGGCAGACAGTCCTCCTGCCCGGAGAGCCGGGGGACGGACAGCAGGAACCGGGAGAAGCTCTGGCTGTGGTTGACGTGGGACGGCTGCGGCTGGGTGAGAACCTGTCCGCACAGAAGAACGTGGTTGAAGTTCTGTTCCATATTCGGTCACCTCGTTGGTTGAAGTCAGCACACTATATGTACCGCCTGCGGAGAATATGTGCTTTTCAAACGGAAAGAAATCTGCTACAATGGAGCAAACGACCAAAGGAGCGTGAGACCATGCGTTATAAGGGAAAGGTATACCGTCCGCCCAGTGAGGCTTACAGCCTCATCGTGCAGGTGACCTACGGATGCAGCCACAACGGCTGCGCCTTTTGCGATATGTACGACGACAAGCACTTCGCCATCCGACCCATGGAGGAGGTCCGGGAGGATTTCGAGATGGCCCGCCGGGTCTATAAAAAGGTGGAGCGGGTCTTTCTGGCGGACGGCGACGCCCTGATGCGGAAAACGGAGGAGCTGAGCCAGATTCTGGGCCTGATCTACGGTCTGTTCCCGGAGTGCCAGCGGGTGACGTGCTACGCCTCGCCCACCAGTCTCCAGATCAAAAGCGAGGAGGACTTGCGCCTGCTGCGGTCTCAGGGCCTGACCATGGTGTATATGGGGCTGGAGTCCGGCTGTGATGAGGTGCTGCGCCGGATGAACAAGGGCCACACGGCGGCGGCCATCGTGGCGGCGGGGCAGAAGGCCCGGCGCTGTGGACTGGCCCTGTCGGTAACGGCCATCTCAGGACTTGGGAGCCGGGAGCTGATGCGGGAGCACGCCATCGGTACGGCGGAGGCATTCAGCGCCATGAAGCCGGAGTACATCGGTCTGCTGACGCTGATGGTGGAGCCGGGTACGCCGCTGGAGAAATGGGTGCGTGAGGGCAGCTTTACCGTTCTTGGCCCGGAGGATATCCTGCGGGAGACGGAGCTGCTGCTCCAGCACATCGACAGCGAGGGCAGCGTTTTCCGGATGAACCACGCCTCCAACTACCTGACGCTGAAGGGGACGCTGAATCAGGACCGGGACGCCATGCTGGAGCGAGTGCGGAAGGGCCTGGAGGGCTACGGCCTGCGACCGGAGTACTTGCGTGCTCTGTGAGCGCTGCGAGCAAAGAACTGTAAAGTATTATTATTTCACAGAGGAAGCCGCCCCGGAGGGCGGCTTCCTCTGCACTCAGGCAGCGCCCGCCTGCGGGAGAAATGTTTTTCCCTGTTGCCTTTTCGCTGGGAATTTGCTATAATAAACTGATTTTATATCCTCTGCGGGTGAACGGGAAGGAGCGGCTATGCGTATTTTGGGCATTGATCCGGGAGTGGCCACCGTGGGCTTCGGCGTCATCGATTCCGAGGGCGGGCGGCAGCGGATGGTTCGGTACGGAGCCATCACCACCCCGGCAGGTATGCCGCTGGCGGCCCGGCTGGTGCAGATCGGAGGCGATCTGGAGCAACTGATCCGGCAATTCCAGCCGGATGAGATGTCCATCGAGGAGCTGTTTTTCAGCAAGAACATCACCACCGGTATTGCCGTGGCCCACGGGCGGGGGGTATTGCTGTACACGGCGGAGAAAATGCACTTGCCAGTATATGAATACACTCCCATGCAGATCAAGCAGGCGGTGGTGGGCTACGGTCTGGCGGAGAAGCGGCAGGTCATGGATATGACCCGTCGGCTGCTGAAGCTGAAGGCCGTCCCCCGGCCTGACGATGCCGCCGATGCGCTGGCCATCGCCATCTGCCATGCCCGCAGCGCCACGTCCCTGCTGCGGCGAAAGGACCCCGATGTAAAGGAGACGGTCTGAATATGTTTTACTATCTCAACGGCACCGTGGCGGAGATCGCCGCCGGTCTGGCCGTCATCGACTGCGGCGGCGTGGGCTATGCCTGCGCCACCACAAACTATACCCTGTCTCAGCTGAAAAAGGGGGAGAGGGCCAGGCTCTACACCTACCTCCATGTGCGGGAGGATATCTTCGAGCTGTACGGCTTTGCCAGTCAGCAGGAGCTCAACAGCTTCAAGATGCTCATCGGCGTGTCCGGCGTCGGCCCCAAGGCAGCACTGGCTATTCTGTCGGCCACCACACCCCAGAATCTGGCCCTGTCCATCGTGACGGAGGACGAGAAGGCGCTGACGGCGGCTCAGGGTATCGGCAAGAAGATTGCTCAGCGCATCATTCTGGAGCTGAAGGATAAGCTGGCCAAGGAACAGAGCAGCTTCACGGTACCGAGCGGCGGCGGCAGCGCTACACCTAAGCCCTTAGGCGGCAGCAAGTCCGGTGAGGCGGCGGCGGCGCTGGCGGTACTGGGCTACGGCTCTCAGGAGATCAGTACGGCCCTGAAGGGCATCGATATGGACGCTCTGCCGCTGGAGGAGATCATCCGGCAGGCACTGAAGAAAATGGTGAAGTGACATGAAAAGCAGGAGAAGGGGGGAGACGTATGAGCATTGATTTCGGCACCGATATCTACGAGGAGCCGCTGGTAGCCAAGACGCTGCTGCCGGAGGACAATGCGGAGGTGAGCCTGCGCCCCCATACACTGGCGGAGTACATCGGCCAGACCAAGGCCAAGGAGAATCTCTCCGTCTTTATCGAGGCCGCCCGGCGGCGGACGGAGCCGCTGGACCATGTGCTGCTCCACGGCCCTCCGGGTCTGGGCAAGACCACGCTGGCGGGCATCATCGCCGCCGAGATGGGGGTCAACATCCGCATCACCTCCGGCCCGGCCATTGAAAAGCCCGGTGATCTGGCGGCCCTGCTGACGAATCTCAGCGAAAACGACATTCTCTTTGTGGACGAGATCCACCGGCTGAACCGCTCCGTGGAGGAGATTTTGTACCCCGCCATGGAGGACTATGCCATCGACATCATCATCGGCAAGGGCCCTTCTGCCAACTCCATTCGGCTGGATCTGCCCAAGTTCACCCTCATCGGCGCCACCACACGGGCCGGACAGCTGTCCGCTCCGCTGCGGGACCGGTTCGGCGTAACACTGCGGCTGGAGCTTTATACCCCGGATGAGTTGGCCTTGATCGTCACCCGCAGCGCCGGAATACTGAATGTCCCCATTCAACCGGAGGGCGCCATGGAGATCGCACGGCGTTCCCGTGGAACGCCTCGTATCGCCAACCGGATGCTGCGGCGGGTGCGGGACTTTGCTCAGGTGCGGGCGGACGGTGTCATCACCAAGGCCGTAGCGGATCACGCTCTGCAGGCGCTGGAGATCGACTATCTGGGGCTGGACCCTGTGGACCGGCGGATGCTGCGGGCCATCATTGAAAACTACGGCGGCGGCCCGGTGGGGCTGGAAACGCTGGCCGCTACCATCGGCGAGGAGTCCGTGACGCTGGAGGATGTGTATGAGCCGTACCTCATGCAGTTGGGCTTCCTGACCCGGACACCCCGTGGCCGCTGCGTCACCCGGAAGGCATATGAGCACCTGCACATAGCGTTTTTAGGACAGGAACAGCTGGAGATATAAGGAGTAGGAGGAACCTCTTATGGGCAAACTGTTTGGCACGGATGGCATCCGTGGTATCGTTGGTGAAAATCTCACCGTAGAACTGGCTTTTCATGTGGGGCAGGCAGTGGCTGCCGTCCTGACGGAGGAGAAGGGGAGCAAGCCCACCATTACCATCGGCAAGGACACCCGTATCTCCTCGGATATGCTGGAGGCGGCGCTGATGGCGGGTATCTGCTCCGTGGGCGGCGACGTGATGCCCCTTGGCACCATTCCCACACCGGCGGTGGCGTATCTGACGGTGCTGGAGCAGGCGGATGCGGGCATCGTCATCTCGGCATCCCACAATCCCTATGAGCACAACGGCATCAAGGTGTTCAACGCTCGGGGCTATAAGCTTTCTGACGAGAGTGAGGCCCGTGTGGAGGAGCTGATCCTCAGCGGCGCTCCCATGGACGTCAAGACCCACGGCGAGATCGGCAAGCGCCTTCACGGGATGCGGCAGATGAAGCGGGATTACATCGACCATCTGATTTCCAGCATCGACTGCGACCTGTCGGGCCTGCGGGTGCTGGTGGACTGCGCCAACGGCGCAGCCTCTGCCACGGCGCCGGATCTGTTTGACGGCCTGCCCCTGCACGCAGATTTCATCCACCGAGAGCCGGACGGCGTGAACATCAACGACGGCTGCGGATCCACCCACCTGAAATCCCTGTCCGAGGGCGTGGTGGCCGGCGGCTACGACTTGGGCATCGCCTTCGACGGCGACGCTGACCGCTGCCTACTGGTGGACGAGACGGGCCATACCATCGACGGAGACAAGGTGATGGCTGTCTGCGGTGCCGATCTGCGGCGTCATGGAAAGCTATCCGGCAACGCCATCGTGGCCACGGTGATGTCCAATCTCGGCCTGCACGAGTACTGCCGCAAGGAGGGTATCGAGCTGGTATGCACCGCCGTAGGCGACCGCCATGTGCTGGAGAAGATGCTGGAGTGTGGCTACGCCATCGGCGGTGAGCAGTCGGGCCACACGATCTTCCGGGAATACGCCACCACCGGCGACGGTGAGCTGACGGCTCTGCAATTCCTGCAGGCCCTGCGGCGCTCCGGAAAGCAGGCCTCCGAACTGGCATCCTGCTGCCCCCAGTATCCACAGGAGCTTATCAATGTGGCCGTATCCCACGTTCCCGGCGTCAAGGATGCGATCATGCAGGATCCCGCCCTCCGGCACGCTATCGCTCAGATGGAGCAGGAGTTGGCCGGAAAGGGACGTGTTCTGATCCGTCCCTCCGGTACGGAGGCCCTGATTCGGGTCATGGTGGAGGCGAAAACCACCGAAGTTGCCCGAAAAGTGGCGGAAGATTTAGCTGATCTCATAAAAATTCTGTCTGAAAAAATACAGTTTTGACAAATCGACGTGGATGACTTGACAAATTCTTTAGTGAAAAGGTATAATAGACTATGACAAAGGATCAGGAATCCGGCGGCGCCCCTCTGGAACAGCTGCCGGACGAGGCGTTGTGCCGCCTTATCAGGGTGCAGGACCGTCCGGCGGAGGAGGTTCTGGCCGCCCGTTACCATCGGGTGGTTCGTTCCTGCGCCCGGCCCTATTTTCTGGCGGGCGGAGACAGCGAGGACCTGATGCAGGAGGGGATGTTCGGTCTCATCAAGGCCATGCGGGAGTATGACCCGGACCGGGATGCCTCCTTCCGAACCTTTGCCGAAACGTGTATCCGCCACCGGCTCTATTCCGTTGTGAAGGCTGCGGCGGCGGGGAAGCACGCCCCATTGAATCAATCGGTTCCCTTGAATCCCTCACTCTTTGAAGCAAACGTTTCCTTTGCACAGCCCGGTCCCGAGGATCTGCTGATCGACAGGGAGAAGGCTGTCAGCCTGCTGGAGAATGTCCGCAAGCAGCTGTCCGAATTCGAGGTCATGATTTTAGGGTTTTATCTGGACGGTCTTACCTGCCGTGAGATCGCTGCGGCCGTCGGCCGGTCCCCCAAGTCGGTGGACAACGCCGTGCAGCGCATCCGGCGTAAGGTGGCTCGGCAACTTTCATCAGGCGATATCAGCAAGCGCTGAACGCAATATATTTTTCTCAAAGAGAGGGTAACATCATGTACGAAGACAAGACTTTGGTTTGCAAGGAGTGCGGTAAGGAGTTCGTTTTCACCGCCGGTGAGCAGGAGTTCTACGCTGAGCGTGGTTTCCAGAACGAGCCTCAGCGCTGCAAGGCCTGCCGTGACGCTCGCAAGAACGCCGCCCGTGGCCCCCGTGAGTACTTCACCGCTACCTGCGCAGCCTGCGGCGGCGAGGCGAAGGTTCCCTTCGAACCCAAGACCGACCGTCCCGTGTATTGCAGCGATTGCTTCGCTAAGATGCGTGAGAACGGCTGATCAGCCAGACTGACATATGATGCGGGAGCTGCCTATGCGGCGGCTCCCGCATTTTATATGCCCAGCCCGATTCGGACTCTGCATTTTCTGTGATTTTCACAGGCTGTTCATGATTTTCCTGTTGAAAAAGACGGAAACATGGGATATACTAACGATGTAAATATCAAACGGAGGTTTTGACACATGATCGAAATCAAAAAGGACACCATCATCGGTGATATTCTGGATGTTGCCCCTCAGACCGCTCCCATCTTCTTCTCCATCGGTATGCACTGCCTGGGTTGCCCCTCTTCCCGTGGCGAGACTGTGGAGGAGGCCTGCGCCGTTCACGGTGTGGACGTGGACAAGCTACTGGAGCTGGTGAATCAGGAGGCCAACAAGGCCGCTGAGTAAAACGCAGCGAACGCATACGGTCATGGTGCCGTATGCGTTCCTTTCTGTCTGGAGGGAGGCCCCATGAAACGAATCACATTACAGCCAAGGCTGCGTCTGCTGGCGGAGATGACGCCGCATGGCGGCCGTCTGGCGGATATCGGCACCGACCACGGCTACCTGCCAGTCTGGCTGCTGCAGGAAGGGCGTATCCCCTCCGCCATCGCCGCCGATGTGGGAGCAGAGCCGCTGGAGCACGCCCGCCGTACGGCGGAAGAGTATGAGACACAGGGGCTGGACTTCCGGCTCTGTGACGGCCTGTCCGGCATCGAGCCGGAGGAGACAGACACCGTGGTCATTGCCGGTATGGGCGGCGAGACCATCCGGGATATCCTCCGTGCCGCTCCATGGGCGGCGGACGGTCACCACACCCTGCTGCTGCAGCCCATGACCAAGGTGGAGCTGCTGCGGGGCTGGCTGCGGGAAAACGGATACAGCTGCACCGAGGAGCGTCTGGTGCAGGACAAGGGGAAACTGTATGTGATCCTGTCCGTCACCGGTGGCCCCTCCGGTGAGGCCTCGGATGCGGAGCGGTACGGCGGCTTCTGTCTGGAGCACGACCCTCTGTATGGCCTGTATCTGGAGCAGCAGCTGCGGCGGATTTATCTGCGAATGGACGGCCTGCACCGGGGCGGAGACGAGAGCGAGGCGGAGCCGCTGGCGGCTCTGGCGGATATTCTGGAAGAAAAGAAGGAGGCGTGGCAGCGTGGTAACGGTCAATGATGTAACGCAGATGATGTTCCGGTGGGCTCCTCCGGAGCTGGCCATGGACTGGGATAATGTGGGTCTGCTGGTGGGCCGGGGCGACCGGGAGGTCCACCGGGTGCTGGTGGCGCTGGATGTGTCTCCGGACGTAGCGGCAGAGGCAGCAGAGACGGGGACCGACCTGATCGTGTCCCACCATCCGGTGATGAACATCCGCTGGCACGCCCAGCAGATGCAGACGCTCCGGGAGGATACCCGGCTGGGCGGGCTGCTGACGGAGTTGGTGAAGCGGGATATCTCCGCCATATGTATGCACACCAATCTGGATGCGGCGGAGGGCGGTGTCAACGACTGTCTGGCCTGCACACTGGGTCTGCAGGATACAAAACCGCTGAATGAGGAAAAAATCGGGCGGATCGGTACACTTTCTTGTGAAAAACCCCTTGAACAGTTCCTATCAGATGTGGTAAAATTATTAAGTTGCAATGGACTGCGATACAGAGACGGCGGCCGGCCCGTTCACAGGGTGGCCGTGGGCGGCGGAGCGTGTGGGGAATACATCCCTCAGGCCATCGCTCAGGGCTGCGACACCTTTGTGACGGCCGACCTGCGGTATAATGACTTTCTGGATACGCAGGGGCTGAATCTCATCGATGCAGGACACTTCCCCACGGAGGATGTGGTGTGTCAGGAGATCGTCCGCCGGCTGCGGGAGACGTTCCCGGAGCTGGAGGTCACAAAGTCCGCCGTACATGGCGACGCAGTTAAATTTTACATGAGATAAGGAGAGAACGATACTATGTCCGGACATTCCAAGTGGCACAATATCCAAAAGACCAAGGGTGCGGCTGACGCCAAGCGCTCCGCCACCTTCACCAAGATCGCCAAGGAGATCATCGTGGCCGTCAAGCAGGGCGGCAGCGGCGATCCCGCCAACAACTCCCGTCTGGCTACGGTGGTGGCCAAGGCCAAGGCCGCCAATATGCCCAATGACAACATCAAGCGTACCATCGACAAGGCACTGGGCGCTGGAAACACCGATAACTACGAGTCCGTCACCTACGAGGGCTACGGCCCCTGCGGTGTGGCCGTGATCGTGGAGGCCCTGACAGATAATCGTCAGCGCACCGCCCCGGAGATCCGCCATTACTTCGATAAGTTCGGCAAGGGCATGGGCGCTCAGGGCTGCGTATCCTGGTCCTTCGACCGCAAGGGTGTCATTGTCATCGACAATGAGGATGGCGAGCTGGATGAGGATGCCGTCATGATGGATGCGCTGGATGCCGGCGCCGAGGACTTCTCTCCCGACGGCCCCGTGTTCGAGATCACCACCGATCCCGACAGCTTCAACGATGTGGTGAAGGCGCTGGAGGCCAAGGGCTATACCTTCGCCAGCGCTGAGCTGGAGATGGTGCCGCAGACCTACGTGACCATGACCGGCGAGGATGATGTGAAGAACATGAACAAGCTCATCGATATGCTGGAGGACAACGAGGACGTGCAGAACGTGTGGCACAACTGGCAGCAGGACTAAGAAAGAGTCCTGCAAGAAAACGGCCCTTACATGAAAAAGCAGGCGGCACTCAACTTCAGTTTGGTGCCGCCTGCTTTTGTGTATTTCACATTTTGTGTGTTCCACACCGGAAAAGGCTGAGATCCATTTGTATTCGCAGAAAGGTTACATTTTGGGAGATAACTTCCGTCACGCCTATTGAAAGCTAAATGATTGCTATGCTATACTGCGTATACACACGAACAGAAAAGGAACATAATGGAGAGAATCGAAACGGTTGAATTTACCAATATGTGCATGATCTGTGATGGCAGCCGAGTTGTCGTGATCGACCGGAAAAAGCGGGACTGGCCGGGCGTCACCTTCCCCGGAGGTCATGTAGAGCCGGGAGAATCCTTTACGGATGCCGTGATTCGGGAGGTGTAGGAGGAAACCGGACTGAATATCCGTTCCCCTCAGCTCTGCGGCATCAAGGACTGGTGTGAGAATCAGTGCCGGTTTGTTGTGCTGCTTTATAAGGCAACTTGTTTTGATGGCGAACTGCGCTCCAGCCCCGAAGGTAGGGTCTGGTGGGAGGATATTGCCGATCTGCCCAAGCTTAAGCTGTCTTTGGATATGCGTGATATGCTTCGGGTTTTCACAGAAGAAGCTTTGAGCGAGTTCTTCTACTATCAGGAAGGCAGTGCGTGGAAGTATGACCTGAAGTAGTAAAACGGTGATAAAGAGCAGGGAGCTTCATGCTGTCCTGCTTTGATGCATCTGTTTTACGCTAAAAAGCATCCCCCGGCGTTTACCGGGGGATGCCTTCGTATATCCGGATGCGCTTTACAGAGTCTCCTTGATCTTGGCTGCGATCTGGTCGGCGGTGAGGCCGTATTCCCGCAGCACATCCTTGGCCTTGCCGGACTGGCCGAAGCAGTCGTTGATGCCGATCTTGCGGAATTTACAGTTCACCTTGCCCATGAGGACGTCCGCCACGGCATCGCCCAGACCGCCGATGACGCTGTGCTCCTCCACCGTCACCACGTTGCCGCACTTCTGTGCGTACTTCGTGACGCAGGCGGCGTCGATGGGTTTGATGGTGTGAACGTTGATGACAGAGATATGAATGCCCTCTGCGGCCAGCAGCTCCGCCGCCTCCAGCGTCTCGCTGACCATTAGGCCACAGGCGAACACCGCAGCATCCTTACCCTCCCGGAGGACGTTGGCCTTGCCGATCTCGAAGGGATAGTCCTGCTCGAAAACAGGGGAGGCCAGCCGGGCGGTCCGCAGATAGGCGGGACCCTCCATTTGAGCCAGAGCGAAGGTGGCCTTTCGGGCCTCGTTGCCGTCGGCAGGGACGATGACAGTCATGCCGGGGATCATCCGCATAAGGCCGATATCCTCGATGGACTGGTGGCTGCCGCCGTCCTCGCCCACGGACACGCCGGCGTGGGAGCAGCAGATCTTCACATTGAAACGGGGGTAGGCGATGGAGTTGCGGATCTGCTCATAGGCCCGGCCTGCACCGAACATAGCAAAGGTGGAGCAGAAGGGAATGAGTCCCATGGTGGACAGGCCTGCCGCCACATCCATCATGTTGCACTCGGCAATGCCGCAGTCGAAGAAGCGATCGGGATAGGCCGCCTTGAAAAATTTGGTCATGGTAGCCCCGGCCAGATCGGCATCCAGCACCACAATCTTATCGTTGGAAGCGCCCAACTCTACCAGCGCCTTGCCGTAGGCTTCACGGGTGGCGATTTTTTCACTCATGCTCTCAGTCCTCCAATTCCTTCAAAGCCTGCTGGCGCTGCTCCTCGTTGGGAGCCTTGCCGTGCCAGCCCACCTGATCCTCCATAAAGGAAACGCCCTTACCCTTCACGGTGTGGGCCAGGATGCACTTGGGCTTGCCGGAGGCCGTGGGAGCGTCCAGCGCTGCGGCAATGGCATCCAGATCGTGACCATCGATCTCGTGGAGATCGAAGCCGAAGGCCCGCAGCTTGGCGGGCAGATCGCCCAGAGACATGACCTCGTCGTTGCGCCCGTCGATCTGCAGCCCGTTGTTGTCGATAATGACCGTCAGGTTGTCCAGCTTATAGTGGGCAGCGGACATGAATGCCTCCCAGATCTGTCCCTCCTGACACTCGCCGTCGCCCAGCAGCGTGTAGACCTTCACGTCCTGTCCCTGATGCTTGGCACCCAGTGCCATACCAACAGCGATGGAGCAGCCCTGTCCCAGAGAGCCGGTGGATGCGTCCACGCCCGGAACCTTTTTATAATCGGGATGCCCCTGCAGGATACTGTGGAGCTGGCGGAAGTTGGTGAACTCGTCCCGGCTGATGAAGCCACGCTCCGCCAGCACCGCATAATAGCAGGGGGCGGAATGGCCCTTGCTGAGAACGAAGCGATCACGGTTGGGGTCCTTGGGATTTTTGGGGTCGATACGCATCTGTCGGAAGAACAGGGTGGTCATCAGCTCTGTGGCGGACAGGGAGCCGCCGGGGTGGCCGCTGCCGGCGTTGGCCGTCATGTTGATGATGTCCCGGCGCACCTGTTTGCAAATGCAGGAAAGTTCTGCCGTATTCATGGGTAACCTCCATCTCATCATATTTCTTTTAGCATATAGCATTTGGACGGTAAAGTCAATGAATCTGCGGGAAAAATCCGGCGGATCACTCGTCTATCTTGCCCTTGGGCTTCACCCGTGACAGGGGATTGGCACGGGCCGCCACCCGTAGGGCTTCATTGTCGATGTGGGTGTAGATTTCGGTGGTGTTCAGGTGCTCATGGCCCAGCACCTCCTGCACGGCCTTGACATCCACGCCGTTTTGCAGCATCAGGGTCGCTGCCGTGTGGCGCAGCTTGTGGGAGGAGTAGTGGGTGCTGTCCAGCCCCGCCTCCAGCAGATGCCGCTTCACCAGCGTATGGACCATGGAGCGGCTGATGCGTCGGTTCTGCTGGGAGAGGAACAGGGCGTCCTCGTCCCTGCCGGTGATGGGTCGCCGCACCGCCAGATACTGCTCCAGAGCCGCCTGACACGCCTCATTGAGGTAGACGATGCGGACCTTGTTGCCCTTGCCCAGCACGTGGAGGGCCTCTCCTTGAATGTCACTGCGGTTCAGGCCGATCAGCTCGGAGATTCGCAGACCGCAGTTGAGAAACAGCGTTAAAATACAGTAATCCCGCTCCCGATTAGGGCCGTCTACGCTGTCTAAAAGGGCCATGCTCTCCTCCAGTGTCAGATAGCGGGGCAGGGTCTTTTTCAGCTTGGGCGAGTCCATATCCTTCACGGGATTCTCCTCCAGCACATGGACCTTGTTGCAGAGATAGCCGTAAAAGGAGCGAATGGTGGCCAGCTTTCTGGCACGGGAGGCGGCGTTGAGTCCCTTTTCAGAGCGCTGGCTATTCTGGTGCAGCACCCGATCCCGACTGAGGTAGGTCATATAGCCGTAGATATCCGTCAGCGTTACCGAGGCGATGAGGTCCCGATCCACATCCCGGATGCTGACCTGATCCATAGGGACATCCCGCAGAGCCGGGTCACGGGTCTGCTTTAGGTAGCGGAAAAAATTCCGCAGATCCAGAAAATACTCGTCCACAGTCCGCTGGGAGTGGGCCTTAATGGTCTCATGGTAGGACAGAAAGTCCAGCAGCAGCTGGGGGGCCTCCTGCCGGTAGTCGATGGGCATGGTCTCACCTCGCAAAATGGCACGGCGTCGCCGCCGCTCTGCAGCTATTATACCATGCTGCGGGGATTTTGCAAGGCGCTGGGGTTTGCATCCTCGGCATGGGTATGGTATAATCCCAGCATAGAGTACCCCGGCGGCGCATAGAGTGTGCCGGAGGGGGGTGAGAGCCATGGTACTGTGGCTGCGGCACAGGCGGCTCCTGTGGAGCATTCTGGTAGCGCTGGCGACCCTGCTGCTGACACTTCTGCTGACCGGACGGCAAACCCGGCCCACTGCGGTCGGCGGAGAGATATCCTCACCGGGGACGGTCATCGTGCTGGATGCCGGACACGGCGGGGAGGACGGCGGCGCCGTGTCCCCGGATGGCGTGCCGGAGAGCGGCATCAACCTGCAGATCGTCCGAAAGGCGGAGGGGCTGTTGGTGTTTCTGGGCCGCAGTGTCCGATTGACCCGAACAGGGGAGGAGGCCATCTATTCTCCGGAGGCCCAGACCCTGCGGGAGAAGAAGGTGTCGGACCTGAAGAACCGTGTGGCGCTTATCAACGCCCTGCCCCATGCGGTGCTGCTCAGCATCCATCAGAACAGTATGCCCCAGCACCCCGCCGTCCACGGGGCGCAGGTCTTCAGCAATCCACAGGAGCCTGCCGCCGGGCTGGCGCAATCCATCCAGCAGGCGCTGAATCTGACAGTAAACACCGGAAACGAAAAGACCGCCAAGGCCATAGGGGACTCGGTGTACCTCATGAAGCACATCACGTGTCCGGGGGTGCTGGTGGAGTGCGGCTTCCTGTCCAACTCCCACGAGGCGCAGCTGCTCCGACAGCCGGAGCAGCAGAAGCGTCTGGTGGCGGCCATTGTGGCCGGATACTTGAATTTTGGGAATCATTGACAAAGAATAAGGGGATATCCATGAAAGCGAAGACTGTTTTTTTCTGCACGGAGTGCGGCAATGAGACGCCCAAGTGGTCGGGACGCTGTCCCGCCTGTGGTGCATGGAATACCATTGTGGAGCAGACGGATAAGCCGGTAAAAAGCGGAAGAAAGTCTGTTTTTTCCACAACTGTAAAGGCAGAACGCATCACAGAACTGGGCACCTCTGACGAGATCCGCTTCCTGACGGGTATGGGGGAGCTGGACCGGGTTTTGGGGGGCGGCGCCGTCAAGGGATCACTGGTCTTGGTGGGCGGTGCGCCGGGTATTGGCAAATCTACACTGATGCTCCAGATCTGTAAAAAATTGGGAGAGTTCTCCAAGGTGCTGTACGTTTCCGGCGAGGAATCCACCCACCAGCTGAAGCTGCGGGCGCAGCGGCTCCGGGTGGAGAGCGAAAATCTGTATGTTTTGTCGGAGACGTGTTTAGGGAATGTCATGGAATGTGTCCGGGAGGAAAAACCGGATGTGCTCATCGTGGACTCCATCCAGACGCTGTATAATGAAGAGATGGATTCTCCCGCCGGCGGCGTGGGGCAGGTGAAGGACTGTACCATGGCTCTGATGCAACTGGCAAAGGGACAGGGCATTACGGTATTTGTCATCGGCCACGTCAACAAGGAGGGCTCTATCGCAGGTCCCAAGGTGTTGGAGCACATGGTGGACTGCGTGCTGTACTTCGAGGGCGATCAGCACATGACCTACCGCATCCTGCGGGCAGCCAAGAACCGTTTCGGCGCCACCAACGAGATCGGCGTCTTTGAAATGATGGACTGGGGCCTGAAGGAGGTGGAGAATCCCTCCGAAATGCTGCTGTCGGGCCGTCCCAAGGATGCACCGGGGACCTGCGTCACCTGCGCTATGGAGGGAGCCCGCCCGGTTTTGGCGGAGGTGCAGGCTCTCATCGCTCCGGCCAGCGCCGCCAATCCCCGGCGCATGAGCAACGGCTTTGACTACAACCGCTTTGCGATGCTGCTGGCGGTGCTGGAGAAGCGGGGGAATCTGAAGGTCTCCCAGTGTGATGCATACCTGAATATCATCGGTGGTTTGACGCTGGAGGAACCGGCGGCGGATCTAGCCGCTGTGGTGGCCATCGCCTCCAGCTATCTGGACAAGCCCGTTCCCAGCCATATGGCCGCCATCGGAGAGGTGGGACTGTCCGGGGAAATACGGTCTATCAATCACATGGAGCAGCGTCTATCCGAGGTGCAGCGACTGGGTTTCACGCAGTGCATCGTCCCGGAGCACCGGGTCAAAGAGATGAAAGAACTGCCGCATCTGGAGCTTCTGCCGGTACAGAACGTGGCGCAGGCTCTCCAGCTGCTGGTACAGGGAAAGCTGATGAAGTGATGCGAGAAAAAGGAAGAGGGCATATGGACAGGTGTTCGTAAAACAGGTTTAGACCGAAATTACGAAATGAGCATCTGTCAGGCAGGGTTGGACAACGAAAAGCTGATATATTCAGGTTTTCACTGAATATATCGGTTTTTCCTTATTTGCGTTTCTTTTTGCCTTTTCCGTGCGGCAGCTGCGGTCGTGCTTTTCCTCGTTGGTTGATTGGGCTTTTCAAGTACTTGGACAGCTTCAGCACCTCGATTAAGTTGACAAACTGTTCCATCGTAATGGCATCATAATCAATCCCCAATGTGGCAAGCAGTGCTTTTGCTTTCTTTTCCTCGACGCTCCCCTCAAAATTCATCGCATCCTGCAACTGCCCCTGTACGGTTGCAACAAGGGTTGCTTCATCCGCAGTCATGGTGTCGGGACGATGCTGCTCTCGAATGTCACGGAGGATACCTTTCAGATTGTCCGCAATCAAGCTTCCGAAATACTCGTCCTCTCTGATCTGCGCCACCTCCAGCGTCCGCAGGTGCAGATTATTTTCATTGCCGCCGCTTTTCATCAACCGAACAGCTTCCAGCACGGCGTTCATGTCGTTGACCCGCATATCCGCGATCCGGTCAACGTAAATTTCGGCGTCCAGCATAAACCGCTGGAAATCTTTATGGCAGATCAACTCCGACAGCAGTCGGTGGTTGAATTTGCCCGTTCTCAATACTTCGATTGCATCATCACTCAAATGTAGAGCGTCCTGCTCTGTGTTTGGGTGATTTTTGTTTTCTGTCCGGCATAGCAAATAGTCCGTGGACACGCCCAGCTTGTCCGCCAGTTTTGCAGTGGCAAATGCGCTGATGTCCTTGTATTCGCCGCTTTCATATTTGCCGATAGCTGAACTGGAAAGCCCCGTCAGCTCTGCAAGCTGTTCCATCGTCAAACGTTTTTCTACCCGCAAATCCTTGATTCTCTCCGATGTATCAAGTTTTACCCGCATGCTATGCTCCCTTCATTTCTTATCTGTCCTATCCTATCCATAAGCGTGGAAATCTGCGTTTTTGGCGCGTTTTCCGACCTCTTGGATATACGGGAGAGGGCTATATTTTTCGCTAAAATGGTCTTGCAATCGCACCTGAACCTTGAAAATTGCATGACCGTCCGAACGGGATATGTCCTCTGGCGAAGTGCCGCATCCAGCGCACCAAGGAGAACGAAACGCCGGGAGCGAACCTCCGGGCAGGAACGACGTTCGGAAAGAGCGGCAAAATCAAAAGTCAAAATCAAAGCAAGTGAAAACGGCGAAATAGTTTTCCGCCCTGTGCGGTTATCTGCACGGAATAGAGCGCTATCCGGCAGCGAACGATGTTTGCTGTCTGGTTTGACATTTCGCCGTTTCACGCAAGGACACATCAAACGGCAAAAGCGGAAGGTGCCGCCTGTGACCAACGTGTCATCGGCAGTATTTCCAGCCGAAAGCCGTGTATCAAAAACCAGCGCCCTATGGCGAACGGGTGCCACGATTTGACAAACCCATTTTACCATAGAACGCAACGAAAAAGCAGGAGGAAAGCTTGAATATGAGAAAATCTGAAACTTATCGCAACGAGATCAAGTCTTACATCGTCCGCACCGGCAGAACCATGACCGAGGTAGTGGACTACCTCTCCGATGAATACGGCTGGAGCCGCAGCGTTCCAAATCTCTCTGGCAAGCTCAAGCGCGGTTCGCTCCGCTACGGCGAGGCGGTGGAACTGGCGGACGCGCTGGGGTATGACATTGTGTGGCAGAAGAGAAAATAAAACTTTTGGGCTTGTGCCTTATATGGTAAAATCATATAATGTAGACATAAAAATAAGCAGGAGGTAAATTGCATGAAAAAGAGACAAATTTCCGAGAAAATGTTAAACGCTTTCTTGTCCGGAGAGCTGTCTTCCTTGCTGGAGGCCGTCAAAAAAGATGATACTTTAGACTTGGAACTTCGTGGAGACTCCGTGAACATCTATTACCGTGGAGGGAGCATTTTCAAAATTGAGGAAATCAACAACTCGTTCTCGATATCTTTTGATACAAACTACTGTACAGAAGACTCCGCAAGCCTTAGCAGAAATCCATCTCCTGCAGAAGCAGTCTCAAATCTTCCCTTTTATAAGCAGGCCATGGACTGGTGGTTTCACAAACATCCAAAATATGAACGAGAGTTCCAACAGGTAATCGCGCGGGAAAACAATAACCACGGCAAAATTTCCAACGGCACAGACTATTACATTGCCGACATTGAATTTGCTGACGGCAGTGCCAGATTTGACATGGTAGCACTAAAATGGCTGTCCAATGGCGCCGTACGAAAAGACACTAGCCGAATCTCTCTCGCACTGATTGAAGTCAAATATGGGGACGGTGCATTAAAAGGGACTGCCGGAATTGAGAAGCATCTGGAGGATTTTCAGGCGTTTCTCAGTGACAGGGAAAAAGTAAGTGATTTCTGCCGGGACATGTCTCTGGTATTTTCCCAGAAGTGCCGGCTGGGACTGGTAGATGGTCTTAATGAAAGACAGTATGATGTTAAAATCAGTTCCTTGGACCCGGAAGTGATTTTTCTCTTCGCAAACCACGATCCAGAGAGCAAAATTCTTCCTGCTGTTCTAAAAGAAGTTGAGCCGGATAAGTATCCCTTCCCCATTCTGGTTGCAAATGCCTCCTATATGGGCTATGGTCTTTATGCCGAACAGATGAAGCAGATAAAAAGCAAATAATTTTTTGCACTACCACCCTGTTGTCGCGGCGGTTTGCTATACTGTCCTCAAAAACAGGAGGACGATTTTATGGCAGAAGAAACACGACAGGAAACCGCTGTGCGCTCCGGCGATGATGTGACCTGCCCAAACTGCGGCAGCCATAATGTGCGCTGCATTCCGTATCCCAAGGTGGAGTTCGGCGCATGGTTTGTGCTTTGGTTGGTTGTTGCATTTGGCGGCTATATGATCTCGGTATTCATCACAATCGTCGGCATCATTTTTTGGAGCATTGCTTTGGTGATTCGCCTGAAACAGAATAAACTGGCAAGGCAATATGTCCGGATGCAGTGCATCACCTGCGGAACAGAATTTGATGTGGCAAGAAGTGAACTGATGAAAGGGGGCAGCGGTAAATGAGCAAGGATTATCGTGTGAACACTTTTGGTCTGACAGATGAAGAAAACACGCTTGTGGAAGAAAGCCTCCCAACCAGAGCGTATGAGCTTTACATAGCCGATACCCCGACGGACGTGATCGCCATCGGCTGTGATGCGATGATCGTGAACGCTGCCGCATTAGACCAGGATTCTACGGATATGATTTTTGACCTGTATTCGCAAATTGATGGCTGCACCAACGAAACGGTCATCTGGCTTGGCGAGCCGAAGCCGCCGAAGGAGCTGCGGAAGTTCTTCAAATGCTACGATTCCTTTGACGCCATCAAGGACAAGCTCAAGTATTTGCTGCTCACTGCACACAGTAAGAGCAAAAAAGCGCACGAGTACAGCGAAAAGCTGGTCAACGGGTTGAAAATCCTTGCGCTCATCCGCAAGCACCCCGGCATTTCCACGCAGAAGCTATCGGAGCTGACCGAGCTGCCGCTGCGCAGCGTGCAGCGTTATATCGCCGCTCTGCAAGCAACGGGGGAATGGATCGAGTATGACCGGGCGCTCCGGGGCTGGAAGCTGTTTCACGGTATCTCTATTTTATACGGAGATGTGTAGGAGGATGAAGGGGAATGAAACTCTGTATTCATCGAGGCACGCACCAGATCGGCGGCATTGCTGCCGAAATCTCCACGGCAAGCACGCGCATCCTCATTGACATGGGCGACGAGCTATCTCTTGATCCAAATTTCGTCTCCGCACCGCTGAATATTCCGGGTGTGACGAATGGGAACGGACATTGCGATGCCGTACTGTTTACCCACTATCACGGCGATCATACTGGGCAAATGCTGCGTATCCGACCGGAGATTCCCATTTATGCCGGGGCGCTGGCAAAGGATATCATGCGCCTGTCCGCAGAGCGTGGCGGGCAAAAGAACGAAGCGCTTTGCAGGCGCATCGAAACCATTCAAACCTTTTCTCCCGGCAAGCCGTTTTTGATCGGTGACATTCAGATCACGCCATTCTGCATTGACCATTCTGCGTGCGACAGCTATCTATTCCTGATCGAAGCGGACGGCAAGCGGCTGTTGTATACCGGCGATTTTCGGCTGCACGGCGTGCGCGGCAATGTCATGGACAAGATTCTGGAAAGACGCGTTGGAAAGGTCGATGTGGTTGTCACGGAGGGAACGACCGTTTCTCGCTCTGAACACGAGGTCGTGACGGAGTGGGACCTGCAAAAACGTGTGAAAGCGTATTTGCGGCAGTACAAGTATGTCTTTGTGTTGTGCGCAACGACGAACCTTGACCGCATTTTTGCGCTGGCGCGGGCAGTGCCGCGTGGAAAATACTGCATTTGTGACGAGTATCAAAAAACGCTGGTCAAGGTGGTTTCCGACCGTTGGAGCAGTCTATCGACATTTTATGAGATGCCAAAGCTGAATACTCCCGGTTCCGGTATTCTTCAGGGCTTTCAAGAGCGCGGCGGGTTGATGTTTGTCCGTGTCAATCGGCAGTTTGAACGCATTATCCGACAATTCGACCCGCAGCAAAGCATCCTGCTCTACTCCATGTGGGACGGCTACCGAACAAAGCCGGACAGCAATATCCCGGAGTTTCTGTCGCTGGCCGGAACATGGGCAGAGCTTCACACCAGCGGTCACGCCTCGCCGGATGATCTGCGCCATGTGATTGAAAAGGCAGACCCGGAAATCGTCATCCCCATGCACACCGACGCACCGCAGAAAATGCAGACACTCTGCCAGAATCGTAAGGTGATTCTACTGAAAGACAGGGAGGAACTACTGCTATGACGAATGATATTTTTTGCGTCGGCTTGACACGGACGGAGCTGCAAACACTGGGCGTTCTTCTACCAATTACATTCCGGATCATCCCGGGTTCATCGGAAGCACTGGATCATGCCGCCGTCGTGCGTGTGATCGATCAGGCGCGCTGCATCATCCTGAATCCGAAGCGACTCTCCGTAGATTTGCTGGATGATTTTCTGCGCAGGCAGGACGATCAGCGGCGGAACAATGCGCCTGTGCCGATTATTTTGTTCTCAGACACCATGACACGGGAACAGCGCCGTGAGGTTTTCATGCCGGAGTATCCGATTCTTTCGGTTGACCTTCACGAGCGCTTTGATCGGAATCGAAATCTTGCGGTAAAGCTGCTGCGGGAATCAGCGCTTCCCTGCTGGCAGAACCGGGAAGCCATGCGCAGCAATATGTTTAACGATGCGTGGTATTTGATCGACATTGAAACGACAGGACTGGACAGATGGAAAGACCGCATCATCGCCATTCGCATTGCCCGCATGGCAAATTACGAAATCAACTGGGAGCGGCCGACGATCTATATTCGACAAGCCGAACCGCTGCCGGCTCCTGTTGCCGAAATCACCGGCATTACGGACAAGATGTTAGTTGGCGGCGTTTCGATGGAAGAAGCATTGGAAGAACTGGACAGTCTTCCTTGCAAGGATACGCCGTTCCTGTTTACCAACGAGGATTTTGCAACTGGCTTTCTGAATGCCGAGTACCTTCGCTGCGGGAAAACCTTTGACCGCCCGTATGTCGCAATCGACAAGCTGGCAAATATCCCATTTGGCTATCTGATGCAGCGAAAGGCGTGGAACATTCCAGCATTGGTTGGCTTTAAAACTTTGAGAAAACAGCCATTGGATGAGGAACTTCAGAAGCTGTTCGCTCTGACTGCCTGCACCTTTGAGGCGCTGCAAACTCGCTGCGATGTCCGCTGCCCAGAAGAATTTGCGAAACTATATGCGGCAGAACTGTGTGAGTGACGAAAAATCCCTTTGGAACAAGGGCGCACTTCTATACTCCCCTGATGGGAGTATAGAAGTGCGCCCTGCGAGGCAGACAGCCCGGACAGGCAAATGTCCGGGCTGTTTTGCGTCACTCCGTTCCGTACAAGGGGCTGCATCCCTTGCGACGCTTGCGCGTCTATCCCAGCGCACCTTGCAGCGGAAACCGTCTGCTGGTGCAGACCATTTCCGTCGCAAAGTCTGAAAATCCCATACCATGAGTCAGACCGTCTACCGAAAACGTAGGCAGTCTTTTGTATATCTATCCATCCATCATTTATCAGTCAGGAGGTTGAAATCATGCACGAAAAAGAAATGGAGAAGCTGCAAGCCGAGAAAGAAAGGGTCGAGCGGCAGCTTGCGCAGGAACAGCACAAAATCCGGCGCCTTGAAAACCGCACCGCCTACTATGAAAAGGGAGAACGGCGCAAGCGGGCACACCGGCTCATCACCCGTGGCGCAGCCATCGAGAGCGTTGCACCGCAGACGAAGGATTTGAGCGAAACCGAGTTTTACACTTTTGCAGAGCGGGTCTTTGCTCTGCCGGACACGCAAAGACTGCTTATGGAAGTCACCGCAATCACGCAGGAGGTGACTGAGTATCGCGTTATTTCATTTTCATGTGACGCAGATCAAGCGCAGCGCGGGACAGTCCGCCGTGGCTGCTGCCGCCTATCGCGCCGGGGAAAAGCTGCACAGCAAATACTACGGCGAGGACAGCGACTACACCCGCAAGGGCGGCGTGATCTGCTCTGAAATCCTACTCCCGTCACACGCGCCGCCTGAGTATGCAGACCGCGAAACGCTCTGGAACGCCGTGGAGAAAGCCGAGCGCGGCAAGAAAGCACAGCTTGCATATAGCTTTGACATTGCCTTGCAGAACGAGTTTTCCATGAAGGAGAACATCGACCTTGCAAGGCAGTTTTTACTTCAAAATTTCGTGAGCCGGGGCATGGTGACAGACTTTGCCGTGCATCAGCCGGACAAGGAGGACGGCGGCATTTCTAATCCGCATTTTCACGTCATGTGTCCGATTCGCCCTATTGAGCCGGACGGCAAGTGGGGCAAGAAACAGCGGCGGGAATATGTGCTGGACGAGCACGGTGAGTGCGTTCTGGACGAGGTAGGCAATTATGTATTCAACGCTGTCCACACGACGGACTTGGGCAAGCCCGAAACGCTGGAAGCATGGCGGCAGGCATGGGCTGACCTTTGCAATGCCAAGTTTACCGAAAAAGGCTTGGACTGCCGCATTGACCACCGCAGCTTTGCCCGTCAGGGTGTGGAGCAGATCCCCACCCAGCACGAAGGTCCCACCGTCCGGGCAATGGAGGCAAAGGGCATCCGCACCAACAAGGGCGATCTCAACCGCTTCATTCGGAAAACAAACGCGCTGCTGCGGGAGGCAAAGGAAAAGATCGCCGCGCTGATCGGCTGGCTGAAGGACGTGAAAGCCGAGCTTGCCAAGCCCCAGCCGCCCATGCTGAACGATCTGCTGGCGCTGCATTGCGCCAATCGTAATAAGGGTGCGTACAGCAATAAGGCGAAGAACGCCAATTTACAGCGCTATGCCGAGGCGTTCAGCCTTCTGCAATCCAAAAAACTTTACACTGTGGATGATCTGGATAACGCACTTCACGCCATGCAGGACAAAATCGACACGCTGAAAAAGTCGGCATCGTCAAAGCAAGCCCGTATCAAAGAAGTGGACGAACTGCTGCGGATGGTGGACTACTACAAGTCTGGCAAGTAAGCTGAACTCCATCCGTTTTGAGAAGTCCCGGCAGAAATACAAAGCCGAACACGATGATGAACTGCGGACATTTTATATGGCGGAACGCAAGCTGAAACCGTATTTCAAGGATGGCAAGCTGCCTACCACCGCATGGCGCAAAGAGCGAGAGCAGTTGGAGCAGGGATACAAGGACACCCAAACGGAGCTTTCGCCGCTCCATGCCGACGCAAAAAAGCCCTGGGCGATTCATTACAACATCTACGAGGTACAGCATGAACAGGAACGCCAGAACACCGAGCTGCGGCGGAAAAAGCAGGAAATTGAACACTAATTTGAATAGAAAATCAGGAGGTACTTATGAACGAGAACAAACCATTTGAACACGAGATTGACCCTGATCTGCTGGCAGAAATCGAGGAATGGGAAAAGGCTGACCATGACGAACCAGCGGAATATTACTTCTCCAATCCAGACCTGTATCTCAAACCGCAGCCTTTGCCGCCCGATCATCCCCGGCACAACTGCTACTTTAACGAGGACGGGCATCTCTGCGCGAAAAACCTGTCCGCTTTCTGGGTTCCCGAATTGACCGTCACCGAGGTCATTCACGGCACGGTTTACACCGTCACGGGCAGCTACGAGGGAACAGAGAGCTTTGTCCGCAAGCTAGAGCGCATTACCAGCAAAAAGTTTGCAGAAAAGATGGAGGATTCCGAATGACAAATACAGAGTCTCTTGGTACAATAGAAGCAACCAATCCTGTACTGACAGTTGCTCCACCAAAGGAGGATTCAGAAATGAACGGAGCAACAAACAAAATCACAGCAATCTACTGCCGTCTTTCACAGGAAGATGAATAAGCCAGAGAGTCTTTGTCCATCGAAAATCAGAAGGATATGCTTTTGCGGTGTGCACGGGAGCACCATTTCCCGAATCCCACATTTTTTGTGGATGATGGCGTGAGTGGAGTTACCTATGACCGTCCCGGCTTTCAGGCAATGCTTGCGGAGATTGAAGCAGGACGGGTGGCTATCTGTATCAGCAAAGATTATTGTGCGATAATAGGACTAAATCAGAAAGACCTTGAAAATCAAGGCATTCTGGCTTAGTCCCTTCTTTTTTTGACCGAAAACAAAGGACTTTCACAATAATCAAGCAAGCCGGAGGGTGCTGCTGCACACTTCCGGCAGAAGGAGGATATAGTGGGTGCTATCAAAGTCTTCTTGAAGGAGGTTCTGCTTCCAATCGCGCTTGCGTTCTGCCTCGCGTCATTTCTCAAGCCGATCTATATGCCTGACGGCGTATGTGACTACTTCCTTATGTGGATCTGCGTCGGCTTGCCATTCGGCATCCGGAGGATGTGCCTCTGGCTCGTTCCCAGCGGCTACGGTATCTCCGGCTCAGTCGGCATCTTCGCATTGAACTTAATCATAGGCGGTCTTATCGGAGGACTTGCC
>CDZV01043139.1_pt1 | contig 45692 bp, 27 predicted proteins | sample 554851 | NCBI WGS metagenome assembly CDZV01 (sample SAMEA3182090, study PRJEB8094) | gut metagenome | biome: human; feature: gut; material: Stool; isolation source: human stools | place: Canada | collected 2013-03-12
GTCGACAGCCCGTCCGCCATAAGCACGCTGCCAGGCGGCCTGCAGACCGGCGGCAGCCAGGGCTCCGAACCCTCCGGCGCCCCTTCGGGCGATCCCTCCGGCGGGGGTTCCGCCAGCGGGCAGGGCACCTCCGCCTCCAGCGGCACCGGCCACAATCCCCTACCGGGCACGACGCCGCCCACCGGCACCCCCTCTTCCGGCAGCGGCACCACCGACGCGCAGGCGGACGTGCCGCGCTACATCGGCTATCGATTGGCGGACGGCACAAGCAACGTCGTGCAGGTTTCCGCCCGCGGGGCCGCCTTTCCCGCAGCGCAGCGCCTTTCCTTTTCCCTCACCCCGCCCGTCTCCCGGATGAAGAATGACACGGCCAATATGGGCGACGCCTATGTGGGGCAGGCCTTCGGCATCACGCTGCTGCTCGAAAACCGGCAGCGGGACGCCATCGTGGACGTGCTCATCGACGACAGTGAGTATGGGCCGAACAACGTATACTCCACCTCCGCCACCCAGTATAAAATTGTCCGGGTGGACACCCAGTACAGTGCGCTGCGGGGGACCTACATCACCGAGGTGGAGCTGCTCTTCCCCGTATCCAAAGCGGCGGGCCAGCGCACCATCTCCCTTAAGGAGATCGGCTACATGCGCAGCTACGGCGGGTCCAACCACCGGGGCAAATGCGACATGGACAACGACGCGGTGCAGACCTTTTCTTACCGTGTGGTGGAGCACCCGCTGGTGGCCGAAGGCTTCACCATCATCGATTCGGTGGAAGGGCTGGACAAAATCCGCGCCGATTTGGACGGCAAGTTTGCCCTGGCCTGCTCCCTCGACCTGCGCGGCGCGGAATGGACGCCCATCGGCACGGCGGACGCCCCCTTCACCGGTGTCTTTGACGGCGGCGGCTTCACCGTCTCCAATTATAAGATCACCAAGGCGCCCGCCAAGGAAGAAAACGGCGTCGGCTTCTTCGGCAACGCCACTGGCACCATCCGCAACCTGACGGTGGCCGGCAATATCCGGATATCCGGGCCGGCGATAATCGGCGGCGTCGTCGGGACAAACGCCAACGCCGGAAAAACAACCACGCTGACCCTGACCCAGTGCCACAACACGGGGGACATCACGGGCGTCGGGATGATCGGCGGCATTCTCGGCGAGGCCGTTGAGGTCCCGGTCATCGAGCAGTGCTCGAACACCGGCAAGCTCTCCTCCGCCTCCTCCGAATTCACCCAAATCGGCGGCATCGCCTCTGTTCACCCGGAATCGTTCCGCATCTATTCCCATTTCACCCCGACGGCGTGCTTCAACACCGGGGACATCACGGTGGAAAACGGTGTCGCCTGCGGTCTGGTGGTGAAGGGGCAGCTGGAATCCTGCTACAACCTCGGGACGATCACGGCACGCAAGGGTGAGGCCTACGGCCTCAAGCAGACCACCGTAGAATTTTCCCAGATTTGGTGCTGCTACAACGCCGGGGCGGTCAACGCGCCCACGGCGGCCGGGATTTCGATGTACCCGCCACTGGAATATGGTTCGGCAAGCAGCGTAGTCAGCGTGTACTGGTATAAATCCGGGAATGCGGCCGTGCCATTTATGAAGTGGCCGAGCTGGTCGGAACCGATAACGGGAATGGACGAGGTCATAGACATGGCGGACAAGGGCTGCACCGTCTGCACCAACCCGGCGGACATGTACAACCTCGCCGACAAGCTGGTCGCACACGGCCTGCCCACCAAATTCAAAAACGTCCCCGGCCGGCCGCCCAAGCTCCTGTGGGAAAAATAACCGCCGGGGGGCAGAGAAAACGCCACAAAGCGGCAGGTTGCGATTCCGAGGAGACCGGGTAAACCCGCGGCGGAAAACAAAGGGAGGGAACGCGGCGCGTTCCCTCCTCGTTTACAAAGCCGGGGCGGTACACCGCTCCGGCGTTCCCGGAGGCCATCATGCAAAACCGCTTACGGCCGCCGCAGCGTCTGCACCGCGGCCTTTTCAATCGCCAGTCCCGCCGTATACCTCTCCATAAAGGCGCGGAAGCCTTCCCGGTCGGCGGCATCCGGCTCCATACGGACCCCGGCGTTGCCGGCGAACACCCGGTTTTCCAGATACGCCTCCAGCGATTCGCCGGACGCCTTCCGGCACATGTACGCGGCCAGCAGCGCAATACCCCAGGCGCCGCCCTCGCCCGCCGTTTCCATTACGGCAACCGGCACGTCAAGCGCCGCCGCCATCAGGCGCTGCCCCACCACCTTGGTCTTGAACAGCCCGCCGTGTCCCAGCAGGCAGTCCAGCCGGACGTTTTCCTTGTCGACCAGGATATCCATCCCGAGCTTCAGCGTGCCCAAAATGGAGAACAGCTGCGCGCGCATAAAATTGGCCAGCGTGAACCGGCTGTCGGGCAGCCGCGTCAGCAGTGGCCGCCCCTCCTCCAGGCCGGTGATCGGCTCGCCGGAAACGTAGTTGTACGCCAGCACCCCGCCGGCGTCCGTCTCCCCCTCGAGAGCCTTGGCGTACAGGGCGTCATACAGGGCGGGCTTGCTCATCTGCGCGCCGGACAGGGCGACCAGCTCCCCAAACAGCCGGACCCAGCTGTCCAGCTCCGATGTGCAGTTGTTGCAATGGACCATCGCGACGGGCCGGCCGGCCGGCGTGGTCACCATATCGATTTCGGGATACGCGCGGGACAGCTCCTTTTCCAGCACGACCATGGCGAAAATCGAGGTGCCGGCGGACACGTTGCCGGTGCGCACCGCCACGCTGTTGGTGGCCGCCATGCCGGTGCCGGCATCCCCTTCGGGCGGGCAGAGCGGAATGCCCGCCGCCAGCCGCCCGGACGGATCGAGCCGCCGCGCCCCTTCCTCGGTCAGCACGCCGGCCTTCTCCCCGGCCGGCAGCACCCGGGGCAGAATGTCCTCCAGCCGCCAGGGATACCCGTGCGGCGCGATTTTTTCGTCAAACTGCCGCACCATGCGGGCCGCATAGTTGCCGGTGCCGCTGTCGATGGGGAACATGCCCGACGCTTCGCCCACGCCCAGCACCCGTTCCCCCGTCAGCTGCCAGTGGACATAGCCGGACAGGGTGGTGAGAAAATCGATCTGGGGCACATGCGCTTCCCCCTTCAGGATGGCCTGGTAGAGATGGGCGATGCTCCACCGCTGGGGAATCTGGAAATTGAACAGGGCGGTCAGCTCCTGCGCCGCCTGTCCTGTGATGGTGTTGCGCCAGGTGCGGAACGGGACGAGCAGGCGGCCGTCCCGGTCAAAGACCAGATAGCCGTGCATCATGGCGGAAAAGCCGATGGCCGCCAACGAATGGATTTCCTCGCCGTAGGCGCTCTGCACCTCGGCGGCAAGCTGGCGATAGCTGTCCTGAATGCCCTGCCAGACGTCCTCCAGCGCGTAGGTCCAGATGCCGTTTTCCAGACGGTTTTCCCAGGCATGGCTGCCCGAGGCGATGGGATGGTGATCGCCGTCGATCAGGACGGCCTTGATGCGGGTAGAGCCCAGCTCAATGCCGAGGATGGCCTGACCATCCCGGATGGCTTGGGCGGCGCTGTGCTTATCCAAAATACCCTCTCCTTTACTGCTGTGAAATGGCCCCTGTCGCAAAATATTGCCGGGCGCGTTCGTCTTTGTCCATCATACCAGAGATGGCCGCCATTTCCTAGTCCCTGCTTTCATAAAAAGCACGATATAATGCAAAGATCCAAGTACTTTATACTTTCAAATGATTGACATTGGTTATTCAAAAACATTACTAATCGTGGATGGATTTGGCTCACCGTTTCGGCTGCACAATCCAAGAATTTGAACAGCAAATTTTTAGTGGGAGGAATGGAATTTGAAAAAGCGAAGCATACTGGCGGCGTTGTCGGTCTGCCTTTTTCTCCTTGCATCGTGCAATCACCCTCCGAAAGCAGAATCAGAAAACGGAAGCGCCGCCGATCATCCCGTCGACAGCGCGGCGGCAGCCACAGAAAAGGCGATTTCCCCGGCCATATCGGATCCATCCGCTGTCACCGACGGAGAGCTGGAGGCCAATTTCAGCGAATTTACGGCCTCTATTGCGGCTCTTCGGGCTGACAGCATGCAAAGCGTCGCGCTTTCCATTACCACCCCCTCCGGCACGGAAAATCACGCCAGCTCGGATGCACGGCTTATTGCAGAATGGGTTACCCTTCTGCAGAAGATGAAGTTTGTATCCAAACCGTTTGCTCCTGTTGGGGGAATTGGATTTCATTTGGGTTTCACCTCAGCGGATGGCAAAGACATATCGGTGGCGGGCTTTGTGGATCAATATGTATACACGTCATCCGACCGCACGATGCTTGTGATCGCGAATTTCGATGCGCTGTCCGATGCGATAACCGCGCTGGTAAACCAGCTGAAAAGCATGGGATAACAGGAGACGGCAGGCTGCGCCAGAAAGGCGTAACCTGCCGTCTCCTTTTCCTTAAATTATGCCTCTCCTGCGAAACGGCGGCGTTGCGGCGTTTCCGTGCCGCACGGGCTGGCGGTCGCAGCCGCCTGCATCCCGCCGCGGATCGCCCACCACGACCCCCTTCATCGCCGTGTTCCCTATCTCTCAATGGCGGCCGTGCCCGCCGCCGATGTGCCCGCCGCAGGTGTGCTCGCCGCAGCCGTGATCCCCGCAGGTATGAGCCTTGCCGCCGTGTTCGCTGTCGTGATGCCGGCAGCGCACATCCGGGTTATAGGCGAGGGTCCCGTCGAGCAGGGCCTGCACCGCGTCGTCCGCCCGGCCGCTCACCCCGCCGTAAAGCCGGATACCCGCCTGGGCCAAGGCCGTCTGCGCCCCGCCGCCGATGCCGCCGCAAATGAGCACGTCCACCCCGTTGTCCGCCAGAAAGCCGGCCAGCGCGCCGTGCCCGCTTCCGTTGGTCGGCACCACCTGCTGCGCGGTGACGGCATGCCCCTCCACGTCGTACAGCTTGAACTGTTCGGTGTGCCCGAAATGCTGAAAAATGTCTCCGTCCTGATAGGTGACTGCAATTCTCATGATACGCTTTCCTTTCTGCGGAATATCCGCCTGGATCTGGGGCCGGCACCGGCATTTCCTGCCGCAGCCGGCCGTGCTCTCGCCGGTACAGAGGCGATAATGCCCGCCCGCAATGGTCAGCCGCCGGCCATTCACCAGGCAGTCGGCGATCTTTTCCCGGGCGCTTTCGTATATCTCGGTCACCGTGGTGCGCGAAACGCCCATCTGCGCGGCCGCCTCCCCGTGGGTCTTCTTTTCATAATCCACCAGGCGGATCGCCTCAAATTCGTCCACGCGGAGCGTCACGCCGCCGGCCGCGATTCCGTCCGCCGGCACGAAGGCCGGATACTCCGGCTCGCAGCACACAATCCGGCATCTTGGCGGCCTTGGCATACACATTTCTCCCCTCGTTTCCGGCATATGTCGATTATACTCCAAACTCTGAAAAAAAGAAAGGGCCCGGCGCATAAAATTCGGCCCGCCGATTTTGTACAAATCGGCGGGCCGTTCTGCTGTTTCCGATCACAGAATGCGGAGAAACTGCCTGTCGGGCAGAGGGGCCAGCGGCACAGCGGGTTTGCGGGAGTACCAGAACGCCGTGGAGCAGATATCGTGGGTGCCCGGCATATAGGTGCCGTCCGTGGACCAGCCGAGCGCCTGTATCGTCACGCGGATATCCTGCCGGAAGCGGATGGGATCCATGATGTGCCACCGGTACATGCAGTGCCGGTGCTGGCTGTTGTACAGGCCGTCCGGGAGGAGCACCTGATGCATGCCGCAGAAGGCGGTGGAATAGGTCGTATACCGCCCGTCGATCTCCCAGTTGTAGGCGCCGCCGAAATAGTCCTCGGTTCCGGTGCCGCACAGGGTGGGGTAATCGGTATCCCCGTCGAGGTAGAACTTGATTTCCCCTTCTCCCCACCAGCCGTTGTTGTTCACGCCATAGCCCATGCTGGTGCCGACATAGTGCCCCTCGTCCTCCACGTTGTCCAGGATCGTGTACACCTCGCCGTAGGGCAGCGGGTTCACCCGGCGGAACTGCGCGTGAAAATACCCGCATTCCTCCGGCACCTGCGTGAGCGTATAGTTGATCTGATAAAAGCAGGCTGCCGCATTGACCGGATGCCGGTTTTCCAGCGTGATATACGCCCGGCTCCGGAAAGGCATCTCCCAAAAGCAGTTGAACGCCCGGTTGGGATTGACCGCCACAGGCAGGCTGTTGATATGCACGGCCGGGCCGTCGCAGGGCTTGAGCGGGTCCTGCATGGGAAAATGCACGCCGAAGAAATCAGGCAGTGGGCATTCCACGGCCGGCTGGTCCGCCTCGTCCCAGTAAATACGCAAAATCATATCGCGGTTGGCGATGCCGCCGGCAAACCACATGCTTTGGATCGCGCCCGGGCCGGCAATGTCGGCAAGCACCAGCGTCTGACCGGGCCCGATGCCGGTGCAGGGGGCGCATTTCCATCCTTTGCCCAATTCGCGCGCCGGGCTGTCAGGCGCGGCTTCCGCCCGGGCGCCGCCCCCCTTTTCGCCCCGCGGGTTTTCCGCCGTGATGCTCCTCGTCCGGGCGTCGGACAAGCGCGGCAGGTTGCCCAGGCTCATGCCCAATCCGTTAAACTGCATAGGGATCCTCCATTCTTTTTGTATAGTGGCCGCGTTTGGGAAGCCGGTAGCTTTCCCCCTCCCGCAGCTGCAGCGGCTGGGGCTCCCGCCCCCTGACGCACAGGACGAACGCCGTATCCCGGCGGGCCGTCAGCAGAGCCGTTTCGTCCTCCTCTTCCCACTTGATGGTCACCAGAACGTGACACCGGGTGGCCAGCGGCCCGATGCGGCCCGCCTTCCAGGCGGCCGGCAGCGCCGGGAGCAGTTCCACCCGCTGCCCGTCCGAATACAGCAGCATTTCCTGCACGGCGGCCGTGAAGCCCATGTTGGCGTCAATCTGGAACGGGGCCATGGGCATTTCCAGACAGATGCCCATATCCCGCCAGTCGTTATGCAGCGTCAGCAGGTTTTCCATCAGGCAGGAGCGCGCCATCAGCCACAGGCTCTTGTACGCGTTTTCGCCGTCCCGGCAGCGGGCCATCAGGCAGGCGTTCTGCATCAACGACCAGGAGGTCTGGTATTCCAGTGCCCCGTCCACCCGCTTGAGTCCGCCCAGCCGATAGCCCGCCAGCGTCCGTTCGTCCGCGCGCGCCAGCTCCATCCCCGGAAATACCGGGTAGAGATGGGACTGATGCCGGTGCTGTTCCCGGTCCGGGAAGTCGTCGTCCAGCCATTCCCGCGGGCTGCCGTCTTCATTATAGCGGTAGGCGGGTGCCCCGCTGCGCAGCCGCTGCCACACGGCCATTTGCGCGGCCGGGGCGCCGAGGCGGCGGCCCATGTCCAGCAGGTTGTCGAACAGCGCCCGGATCAGCGCGATATCCAGCGCGGCGTCCACCGCCGTCTGCACCGATTCGGGGAACTCCGGCTGTCCCCGGAAGGAGGCCGTATGGTTTTCCGGCGACAGGGAGGGGATCACGTGCCAGGTATCCCCCTCCCAGACCAGAAAATCCTCATAGAACAGCGCCGCCTCCTTCAAAAAGGGGAAGGCCCGTTCCCGCATAAACCCATCGTCGCCGGTATACTGCCAATAATCCACATACATCTGGGAGACCCAGGCCGCCCCGCCCGTCCAGTTAATGATGTGCGGGAAGGGGCAGCAGGCGCGCATCGCGCCGGGGACGGTCACCGCCGACAGATAGATGCCGCGGCAGTGAAACAGCTTGCGGGCGCACTCACGCATGTCCTCCATCGCCTGCTCGTAATAATCGAACACCGCCAGCATATACTCCGGCAGCAGGCCGGGGGCCGCCTGCCAGTAAATCATTTCCAGGTTGATGTTGGCCATATTGATGCCCCAAAAGGCCTTGTAGTCCCCGGAAAACAGGCTGGTCAGGCTGCAGGGAAGGGAATCGGGCGCCGTGCTGCTGATCAGCAGATACCGCCCGTAGGCCCACAGCTTTTCCGCCAAAGCCCCCGGCAGCTCCTGCGTATACGCCATGTCCAGCAGCCGGCGGTTGGACAGATCGCGGGTATCCCCCTCCTCCCCCAGATCCAGCGCAAAGGCGCAGCGTTCGAACAGCGTGCGGAACAGCCGGACATGCCGGTCAAACAGCGGTTCAAAGCGGGGTTCCAGCCGGCGCAGCGCGTCCGCCGCCTCCTGCACGGCTTCGTCTCCGTCGGTATGGGGCAGGACCCGGCTGAGCACCAGGGTGCCCGTCCGGTCGTGCACGACGCGCACCACCACGCTGTACATAAGCGGCACGCCATCGTCCCCGTACGACACCTGGGCCGTCCGGTAGATTTCCCCGCCGCGTTCCAACGTACCGCAGCGGAAGGTTTCCGGATAGGCGGCCTGTCCGTTGACCTGATCGGTATGGTGCATGGTCAGCTCCACCTCGGCCGGGCGGTTGACATGGGTGACCACCACGTCGTCCGCCTGCGAAACAAAGGTGCGCGAGCAGACGGTCTGTTCCCCGTCCCGGTACTCCACCACGCTCAGGCCCTCATTCAGATACAGGCGGCGCGAATAGGCGGTGAAGGCCTCCGCCATGGGGATATGGAGCCGCAGATCCGCCGCGGGAACCGGCACCGGCTGCCGGATGGCGTAACCCCGCTGGTGCAAAGCGTCGGTCAGCATGGTGTCGGCCCCCACAATATCGCCGGCGCGGATCGCCCGGCGCATGGGTTCCAGCCGATCCCCGACATCGGGCAGGCAGCCGTTCTCGCCGCCCGCCCAAAGCCGGATATGGCTGAGCATGATGCGCTCGTGCCGGGCATTGCCGTAAACCATGGCCCCGTGGAACCCGTTTCCCAGGGGCGTGGCATCCCGGCAGAGGTCATTCCACCAGGAGGCGGGACGATTCATATACAGTACGTATTCCATGCAGTGTCTCCTATTTCCGAGATTTTGTCCTTTTGAAGTGCACAGCGGCCGTTTTATTCCTTAAGGCCGGAGGTCGTCATGGTCTCGATGACGCGGCTCTGGGTGACCACAAACACCACGATGGGCACCGACATCATCACCACCGAAATGGCGGCCGCCACGCCGGTGCGCGCCACGCCGCCCGCGGCGATCTGGCCCAGCGCATACGCGAAGGTTTTATATTTTTCCGAATACACCATGTTGTTCGCCCCCATGGACCAGAGGCTCTGGGTGGAGAACACAATCAGCGTCAGCCAGGCGGGCTTGACCTGCGGCATCACGATTTTCCAGTAAATCTGCCACTCGTTGGCGCCGTCGATCTTGGCCGCTTCCAGCAGGGAATCGGGGATCTGCTCCATAAACTGCTTGAGGAGATACAGGCCCAGCGTGCTGCCGAACACCGGGATGATCACCGCCCAGTAGGTGTCCAGCCAGCCTATCTTCGACATGATGAGATAGCTGGGGATCGCCGTCACCGTGGTGCTGAACATCAGCGAGGTTACGATGAGGCTGAAGTACAGATTCCGCCCGGGGAAGGCGTGCTTGGCGAGCGGATAGGCGCACATGGACGAGATGAGGATCTGTCCCGCGATGCCCACCACCGTGATGAATACCGTGTTGAAAATATACCGGGAAAAGGGGACGGTGGAATTGCTCATCATGATGAACAGGTCGGAGAGGTTGCTCAGCGTCGGGTTCAGCACATAAAAGCGCGGCGGGAACAGGAAAAGCTCGTTGAGCGGCTTGAGGGCATTGATGATGGACAGATACAGCGGCAGCGCCGTAAATGCCCCCAGCAGAAGCAGCATGAACAGGATAAACACATTGCCGCCCAGCGATCGGTTCACCCGGGTATGGAACCGCCTTTTCACGCGGCGCGCACGGGAGGTTCGGGAGGCCGTCATTTACTTTCCCACCTTTGCTATCAGGGTCTGCACCACTTTATTGGTTCCCACCATGAGGATAAACAGCACCGTGGCAATCGCGCAGGCATATCCCATCTCGTAGCGGATGGTCCCGTAATCCTGCAGGTGATTGATGATGGTGTGCGCCTCATAGTTGGAGCTTGGAAAGCCGCACAGGGCGGTAACCACGTCGCCCACGCCGAAGGAACTGGTGATGCTCATCACCGCCGCGAACAGCATCTGCCCCTTCATGGAGGGCAGCGTGATGAACCACAGCTCCTGGTACCGGTTTTTGATGCCGTCCACCGCCCCCGCTTCATACAGGGTGCGGTCCACGTTCTGGAATCCGGCGATAAAGGACAGGAAGCTGACGCCCAGACTTTGCCACAAAATGACCACAATCACGCAGATCTTGATGGTGGCGGGGTTGACCAGCCACTCCTGCGGCAGCGAAATCAGTCCCAGCGAAAACAGCCAGGAGTTGAGCAGCCCGTTGCGATCCGAGCTGAAAATATAGGTCCACAGCGAGATGGACGCCGTGCCTGCCAGCGCCGGCGCGTAGAAAAGCAGCGTCATCAGGGAGCGGAACACCGGCGACAGCTCATTGATAAACCAGGCGACCAGCAGGCAGAGAAAATAGCTGATGGGCCCTGTGATCACCGCGAAAATCAGCGTGTTTTTTATCGCGGTGGTACCTACAGGAAAACGAAGAAGAGTTTGCAGAGCTGCTTGCCCGGAAAACTTCACAGGATTATGAGCGTGAAAAACGCTTCCGCCAGCAAAAGCTGGCGGAACTGAACGCCCGGTACAGTGAGGTTGATATGCTTTTTGAACGCACCTACGAGGACAACGTAAGCGGTAAACTCTCTGACGAACGCTTCATGAAGCTGTCGCAAAGGTATGACGAGGAACAGCAATCCCTCAAAAAAGAAATCGCAGAGCTGGAAAGCATCTGCGATAAAGAGGACAGCCGGGTATATTCCAAAAATCAGTTTCTGAAAGCGGTTCGGAAGTTTATGCAGATGAAAACCTTAACGCCTACCATGCTTCACGAACTGGTGGAGCGGATTGACGTCTACCACATTCAGGGGACAGGAAAAAACAGGACGCAGCGCCTTGTGATCCATTACAAGTTTGTCGGCGTACTGGATTTACCGCACAGCCCTGTTTTGCCGGGGAATGTCGTTCTCAACAGCAGACAGGGCGTAGAAATAGAATATCTGGTTGGGAAAGCCGGATAAACGAGAAAAGGAGCAGCCCTTTCGGACTACTCCTTTACATAGGAATGTTCAGTTGCGTTATGAACATTCAAACTGGTAAGAGAGGCGGGCATTCAGCTAAGCGGTTACGATTCTTTTTTGCGTTTGGACAGCGCGATCAACACACCCGCCCCCGCTGCCAACATTAAGGCAGCCAGCGGCAGCGCCACGCCGGTATCCGGGATTTCATCGTCGCCCGGATCTTCCGGATCGGTGGGATCTGCCGGGTCTTCCGGATCCGTCGGATCGCCGGGATCCGTGGGCACTTCCGGATCTTCCGGATCGGGGTCTACAGGCGGGGCCGGCTCTTCCTCCACCGGATCGAGGGCCTCGTCATACGCGCCCAGCTCATAGGCGACCGGATCCAGATACACGTTGTTGTTGTCGACGTTCAGGGTTGTTCCCTGCACGCAGAAGCGGAGGGCTGCCCCTTCCTTCATGGCAATTTGCAGATCCGGCAGGGTGGTTTTCTCCAGCGCGGTGCTCAGCGCCAGCGGCTGCCCGTTGGCCGGCCACACCATCGTGCCGTCTACTTCGATCCATACCTTGATGGGATTGGCGGTTGCCTGCCCTTCCCAGATGCCGAACTGATCGGTGACCTCGCCGCCGGTGATAAAGTAGGTGGCATCCTTGGGCGCAACAAAGGCCAGCGCCGCCACCGCGTTCTTTTCATCGGGCAGCCAGCCGGAGTTGAGCACGTGCACCATCTGATTGCCCAGGAAGCCGGCGTTCTGGATAGTGGTGGACGGCCAGGTAGTGCCGTCACTCAACTGGAAGCCGCCCCAACTGTGGATCGTGGCCGCCACGGCGGTTTCAAACTTGGCTTCGTTGATATCGTCGATGTCGCCGGTGCTCTCTTCGATGCGGTACTGGAACTGCCACGGCAGATCGTACACCTCAAAGAATTCGAACGCCTTGTCCTTGTCGCGGCCCTCACCGGCCGCTTCAATGGCGTCCTTGATGGTGGTCATCGAGTCCAAGCCGTTGTCCAGCACGGCCAGTGTCACCGTCGCCGGTTCGGAATCGTTAATCCCGTCGTTCGCCTGGAAGGTCAGGCTGTCCAGGCCGGAGAAACCCGCTTCCGGCGTATAGGTAACCTTGTCGCCCTCCAGCACGGCGGTGCCATGCGCCGGTTCCTCTGTCAGCTTGTAGGTCAGGGTGGTGCCGGCGTTGGCGTCCGTGGCGCCGAGCGTGAACTCCACGGCGGTGTCCGGCTTGGTTTTCACCGTCTGGGCGTTGGCGACGGGGGCCTTGTTCTCCTCCACCGTCACGGTGACGGTCACATCAACGGTGGTTTTGCCGTCGGCCAGGGTGACCACAAAGGTATCTTCGCCAAAGAAGCCTTCTTCGGGCGTATAGGTGAAGGTGCCGTCTTCATTGAGAGCCAGCTCGCCGTGCGCCGCATCGGTTTTCAGCGTCACGGTTACAGCGTCTTCGTCCTCATCGGTGGGATTCAGCGCGCCTTCCAGCGCGGTGTCCTCCAGCGTCGAAAAGGCGGTGGTCCCGGCAGCGGGGGCCTTGTTGCTCACAAAGGTGATGGTCACCGTACCGTCGGCGGAAGCGTTGTTTTCGTCGGTGACGGTGTACACAAAGGTGTCGGTTCCTTCCACATCGGCGCCAGGCGTATAGGTAAAGGTGCCGTCCGCGTTGACCACGACGCTGCCCTTCTGCGGCTCCGTCTTGAGAGAGTAGGTCAGCACCGCGCCTTCATCCGCGTCGGCGCCGGCCAGCTGCCCGGACACCGTGCGGCCAACGGTGCAGTCAAACGCGCCGTCCCCCGCCGTGGGCGGCGTGTTATCGGTGTTGGCCACCATCGGGCACATCGCCGCGGCCAGCAACCAATCCTCGATACCGTCGCTCTCGCGGGCGTCCAAAATGAAACGCAGCCGCTCGCCCGCCTTCAGCTCGACCTCGTCGATGGTCGGGAAGGCAAAGGAGGTGGTTTCCGCCGTCAGATACTGGTAATTGCCCTCGGCCGGCCACAGCTTGGTGGCGCCGGCCGGGTCGTAGGTGTCCATATCGGCCTCCGCCCCCATCTTATGGATGGCGAAGCCCAGCTTGTAGGTGCTGCCCTGCGGGAGATACTGGCCGTCGTTATACTCCTCGCCGCCGGGGAAGTATCTGGGATACATCACCCGGATCTCCCCGAGCGTGTCGCTGGGATAAATCTTATAGGTGCCGTCCTTGGGCGCGATATAGGTGAAGCAGATCACCGGCGCATCGTTGGTGGCGGTCGTCAGATAAGGGATGCCGCTCTGGAAGTTGACCTGCCCGGTGGTCGCCAGCCAGTCGTGCCCCACGACATACTCGTCAATCGCCTCGTCGCCCCAGCTGTTGCTGGCCTTCAGCGACTTAAAGCTGTAGAAGCCGTCCCATTCGGGGTTGCCGTCATAGTATTGGACCCGCCAGGGGTAATCGCCCATCAGCGTATCCTGCACATTGTCCGCCGTATACCAGCTTTTGTGGTCCTCGCCGCCGAACAGATCGTCGATGTAATCGACGATCCCCATCGGACTGCGGCTGGAAGGCGGGGTGTCGAGCGCGCCCGGCGTCAGGCCGGGCACAACCGCCGCGGCCAGCACGGCGGCAGACAGGGCAGCCGCCATTGCCTTTCGTTTCAAACCAAACATGTCCGTTCCTCCTCTTGATTTTTTGTCTAGTTTCATTATACCGGCTGCTTTTCGCGGAAGAAATAATGGATTTTTAGGTTGGCATATAAGAATTCTTATCCCGCACGGTTTCCGAGTCAGCGGGAGACGGCAAGCGGTTCCTTTTCGTCCTCAAGGGTCCGGATGCGCGCGAGAATATCCGCGGCGCTGACGCTGGGATTGGCCGCTTCGGTATAATACGCTTTCAGCCGGGCGTCCATTTGGGACAGGTAATAGCCGTGATAGTCCGATGCAGAAAAGTACACCTTTTCCCGGGAAATGTCCAGCGCGCGCGTCCCGTCCAGCTGCGCATAGGGGTTGAGCGTCCCCTCCCTCGACAGGAAAGGAAAGGAGCCGATCCCCGTCTGCTGCAGGTAGGCACGGGGATCCGCCTGCAGCTTATGCAGCGTGCTTTTGAGCGGGGTCACCCCGCCGTTCACCAGCACCCAGTCCTCGTCCTCCACGCCGTATAAGAAGGTGCGGCTTGCCTGCGAGGAGGACAAGGTCTGCAGCAGCCGGGCCGCCGCTTCGCCGTCGCCTCCGCGGAAAACAAAAGTTTCGTAGGTACCCCATCGGCTCTGCGCCTCCAGATAGCCGTCAGGCGCGAAGGGCGGGGTCACTTCCACGAAGGCGGAGCCGGGATTGGCCAGGTTGAAGCTCTGGATAAAGGCGGCCGGCCCGATGTAGACAAACACCTGCTGCCTGAGCAGCTCGGTCAGCCGCCGATCGGAATAAGGCTCAAAAATCGGGAAAACGCTCAGGGCGTCGAGAGAATCGAAAAAGGCCATGGCCTGCCCGACGGCGGGCGAAAAGATCCGGTGATAGCTGCCCGTCCCCTCCTGGTAAAAGGGGTGCACCCCGCAGATATGCTCCACCGTGGCCAGGCCGCTGCCGTTCACGCCGAACACCACCGGTACCAGCTCGCCGCTGTTCACCAAGGTGTTTTCGGCCGCGAGGCGGACGAACGCCTCCACCGCCCGGGCGAACCTTTCCACCGTATCCATGGCCGGATCGCCCAGCAGCGAAGCGTATTCCTGCCGGACATACACCCCTTCCACGGCCACCGGCCGGTAATTTTCCGCCGTATACCCGCCTGGCAGAGAGAACAGCTCGCCCGAATTGTTCTGGTATACCTGCCGAACCTCGTCCGGGATAGACGTATACAGCTCCTCGGACAGCTCCTGTATGTTCCACACATTGCCGGAACCCAGCACCTTTTCCCGCAATGCGCCGCCCGCCGGCACGGTAAGAATATCCGGTGTCTCCGCCCGGGCCAGCAGGCGGGAAATCAGCACGTCCTGCTCCCCGGCGTAATAGGTAATAACCGGCGTCTGCTCCAGCCGTTCAAACACCTCCCGCACGGCGCGGCCGTCCCAGTATTCTTCCTTTCCGGTCCCCTGGCTGTCCACGATTAGCCAGCGCAGCGGCTCCGGTTCCGCGGCCGGAGGCGGTTCGCTTACCGGCACGGCCCGGCACCCCGTACACAGCAGCAGCGCCGCCAGTCCGGCCGCCATTTTTATGCCAGCCGTTTTCATGCCGGTTCCTCCTCTCCTCCATCGGGCGGCGCCGCGCGCAGCGGGATGTGAATCGTGCACAGCGTGCCGCCGCTCACCCCTTCGATGCGCAGGCCGTAATCGTCGCCAAACAGCAGCCGCAGCCGCTCGTCCACATTCCGCAGGCCGTATCCGCCGGTTTTCTCCACAAACACGCTGCGCAGCACCTCCGGGCGGATGGAATCGCCCGTGTTGAACACCGAAAACCACAGCGCGCCGCCCTGCAGCCGGGCGGTCAGCCGAATACGCTTGTCCGCCGTCTTGTCCCGCACCTTGTCCACGCCGTGTTTGACGGCGTTTTCCAGCAGCGGCTGCAGCATCAGGTTGAGGGTGATATACCCGCCTAGTCCTTCCTCAATATCCTTTTCAAAAACAAAATTATTGTCGTGCAGCTCCAGCTGCAGGTTCATGTAGGCAATGGCGTTTTTAAGCTCGTCCGCCACCGTGATGGTGTTTTTTCCCCGGTTGAGTGAGGTGCGGTAATAGTCGGACAGCTGGGTAATGACGTAGGAGGAATGCTCGTCCCCGCGCAGGATGGCGTACCAGTTCATGTTGTCGAGGCAGTTGTACAGAAAATGCGGGTTTATCTGGGTCTGCAGCGCTTTGAACTCGGATTCCCGCTGGGCGATTTTGCTCTCATATACATCGTGTATGAGCGATTCCAGCTGGGTCACCATGCCCTCGAAGGCACGGCTGAGCTGCCCTACCTCATCGCGCTGGTCGGCGCTGGGCTCGATGAGCCAGTTGCCCTTGGAAACCTGCTTCATCTGCCGGATGAGAAGATCGATGCGGCTGGTAAAGCCGATCGAAAGCAGATAGGCGATCAGCGCGATGAGCACGACGCCTGCCGCCATGGCGGCCACGGTACTCGCCACGATGTTGCCGGTGCGCTGTACCGCGTATTCATACGACATGAGGATATACAGCCTCCAGCCCCCCGCCTCCAGCGCGGCGGATCCGAACAGATATTGGGCGCCGTTGTACTGCACCAGGTTCTGGGAGGCGTTTTCCAGAAAGCTGACAGGCATGACGCCGGTGGTCATCACATTTTTCACCAGGCTGATGACGCTGCCCCCGCCGCTGTCCGCCACCAGAATGCCAAAATCGGGGTTTTCCCCCATCAGGCTCTCGCGGAAAAAGCTCTGCTTGTCCATGACCATGACCAGCCGGGCCGCCTCCTGGTTGCGGTACAGATCGGGCACGGTGCACACGGCGTACAGCGCCTCCTCGGCGGCGAACCAGTACACGCCCGCGGCGGCAAGCTGCGCCGCACTGTCTTCATGGAGGCTCAGCGCCTCTTCTACCAGCGCGGCAAGCGCCGCATCGTTATACCGCAGGCCTGTATCCCCGCTCAGCAGGACGTCGAGCCGCTGGATAGAAGCCGACACCGGCTGCAGCCGCTGCAGACAGTCCTCCATATACAGCTGTACCTCGCCGATGCGCACCTGGTTGTTTTTCAGCGCCACCAGTAGGGCGAGCAGCTCGTCGCTGTACACCACGTTGTCCAGCGCCTCCTGGGTACGCCGGTAAACGGCGTTCAGCTGGGTGCTGACCCGATCGACGTAGTCCGCCACCCGGCTTTCCATCTGATCCCGCAGGGAATCCCGCGCAATGGTATACGACAGGATTCCCAGCACCACCAGCGGCAGCAGCGATACACTTAAAAAGCCGCAGAACAGCTTGGTGCGGAATTTGGAGCGGCTAAGCAGCCGGCGTGCCCGCTTCAGCATGACGCTTCTTCCCGGAAACGGGCCGGTGTCAGCCCGGTGTAGTTTTTAAACAACAGGCAGAAATAGGAGGAATTGAGATAGCCGACCATCTCGGAAATGGTGATGACCTTGATGTCGGTGGTGCGCAGCAGCTCCTTGGCCTTTTCCAAACGGAAAACGGTCAGGTATTTGATAAAATTACGCCCCGTTTCCTTTTTGAAATAAAAGCTCAGATAACTGGGCGAAAGCTGTACCCGGTCAGCGATCTGCTCGAGACTGATATCCTTCATATATTCCTGCTCCACGATCTGCAGGATCTGCTCGATGGTGCTGCGGTCCCCTTCTTCGTCCGGCATGGCCTCGCCCAAAATGTCGAGCAGCACATCCCGCAGCTGGTAGATGTTCGGGCACTGAAACAGCCGGTTGATGTAATCGGACACGATCTGTGCGTCTGCCCGGCTGCTCTCGGTGCACAGGTGGACGAGATTGCTGCACAGGTATTTGACATACATAGGGGACAGGGCGCCGCTGTGCTCCAGCGTCTGAAACAGCAGTTCCGTCTCCGCGATGGCGCGCATCTTTTCGCCGCGGCGGATGCAGGCTTCCACCTCCTGCACCTGCTGCTGATAATCGCCGGTGGCCGCGTCCGCATCGCCGGCGATGTCCAGCACCCCGCTTTCCCGGGAAAAGAACTTGGCGTCCAGGCGGGCCTCCATGCGCGTATAGCAGGACAGCAGCTCCTCCGGGCTGTCCGCGGCGGCGCCCAGCACCACCGTCACCATCGCGCCCGTTTCCTCTTCCACACGGCGGCAGAAGGTCTGCGCCGCCCCCGGCAGGCCTCCCTTTTCGGTGAGCAGCACGATCTGAAACTCGTTAAGGCTGACGCACAAAAGGGGACGGAACATTTCCTGCGTCAGCCGCTCGATCTGCTCCGGCTTGTCCGCAAAAAGCGGCAGTGACAAATCCACGAGCACCGGCCGGCCCGTTACCTCCAGCTTTTCCTGCGGCAGCTGGCCGAGGAGCAGCAGCCGCAGCAGCTGCTCCTCCTGCCGCTGGCGCCCGGCCCGGCGGCAGTCCTCCAGCACCTCCCGCATGGTGGCCTGGAACTCCTCGAGCTTGAGCGGCTTGAGGATATAGTGGCGCACGCCGTACTGCATGGCCTTTTTGGCATATTCGAACTCCCCAAAGGCACTGTAAATGATGCATTCCAGAGTCGGGTGCCGCTGCCTGGCCAGACGAATGAGCTCCAGCCCGTTCTTCTCCGGCATGCAGATGTCGGTAAAGAGGATGTCCACCGGCCGGCTGTCCAGGATTTGCAGCGCCTCCTCCACCGAATCCGCCATGCTTGTCTCAATGGGAAAAGCGTATTTCCCGATCAGATACGCCACCCCCTGCCGATCCAGCCGCTCGTCATCCACAATCAGCATATGTATCACGGCGCCCTCTCCTCCGCTTCCCTTTCTGTTTGAAAAGACTATTTTCTGTTTAATATTTCAATATAATTAGATCCTTTATTTACAGGATAACGCCGCACCCATTGTATCCCAATTTAGGACACAATGCAAGCAAATTCTGCATAAACAAACCAATCCCGAGCAGAAAAATCCACTCGGGTTGGTTTGTTATGCCGTATTTAACGTCCCTTCAGGGTATCATCCAGATTCTTTTGCCAAATCGGCCGCATTTCTTCCATCAGCGCGCTGAAGTCGCCGTTTTTGCGCATATAGTTGCCGAAGGACTGGCAGAAGCTGTCCTCCATGCCGTAGCCGTACAGCCAGGTGATGCGATTTTCTATGGTGTCCATCATATCCAGCTGGGCCTGGGTGAAGAGACTCTCACTGGAGCCGTCTTCGGCCTTTTTGGTCCAGTAGTTGTACTGGTATTCGCCGAAGGCGATGCCGCCGATGGCATTCTTGGCCCCTGCCGCCACGCCGAAGCCGTCGCTCGAGGAGTAGCCGATGTACGCCTTATCGCTGTCCTTGGCCTTGGGGAAGGGGGCGATTTCCCAGTTCTTCATGCCCTTGTTGAGAATCTTTTCCGCTTCGCCGGACGGGCCGTAATACATGGCCACGTTGCCGTTGGCGAACTCTTCCCATATGCTCCAGCGCACGGGCGTGTAAATTTTATCCTTGTTCACGCCGTCGTAATAGGTGAGCAGCGCATTGCGCCATACCTGATCGTCGATGTTCAGCGTGGGCTTGCCGTTGGTAAACTTGATGATGTCGGTGCCCTGGGCCAGCGGGAAGATGAATTCCAGCTCGGTGCCGAAACCGTAGATGTCCGGCTTGCCGTCCTTGTTGGTGTCCTGGGTCAGCTTGCGCGCCATCTTCTCCAGCTCTTCCCATGTCCACTTGTCCTGCTGCCACAGCTTGTAGGGGGTATCCACAATGGCCGCGTTCTTGAGCATGGTGGTGTTGTAATACAGCACCGCCGGCGAACGCTTGCCGATGATGGCGTATTTCTTGCCCTCCCAGGTGGTCACGTTGTCCATCACATAGGTGTCCAGCGTATCGGTCACCTGGATTTTGTCGGTCAGATCCATCAGCAGGCCCTTGATGGCGCGGCGGGGGAAGTCAAAGACGCCCGTCGGCACATAGTCGGGGGAAGCACCGGAGCGGATCAGCTGCATCAGCTTGATATCGCGGGTGCCCCATTCGCCGTTGGTCACCTTCACGCTGGTGCCGGGATACTCCTTCTTGAAGCCTTCCACAACGGCCTTGAAATCCGCATCGCCGGAGGTGTCCCAGGGAATGAACAGGTTGACCTCTCCCGTGACGCCCTCACGTTTGTCGAACAGCTTCTTGCCCGTTTCCTCGCCGCCGGCACTCCAGCCGCCTTCCGCGGAGGTGGTTTGGGGCGTGGTGACCTTGGTGGTGGTTTTATTGGTGGTGGTGGGCTTGGCGGTGGTTTTGCCGCCGGCCGGCGCCTTGGTGGTGTTGCCGCCGCTGCTGCCGCTCGTTTCGCCGGTGGCCGACGGGTCGCCTGTTTCGGTGGCCAGACCCGTATCCGACGGGGCGGTGGATTCGCCGGCCGCCGAGGACATGCCGCTGCTCATCGCGGTGGATGAGCTCGGCTCCTGCGTACCGCCGCAGCCCGCCAAGCCCGCGCTCAGCAACAGGGCGCAAAGCAGCGCCGCCGCGCTTTTTGCGTATGCTTTCATCAGAGAACGCTCCTTTCCGGTTATGGCTTTGTCTGCTTTCATTATAAGGCCGCGCCGTCGGGATCGAAATCACCGGTTTCTTAGACGGGATAACGGATTTTTACTGTCGCGTTTTTCTTCTATACGCGGCAGGCACCCATTTATCCCACAATGCCGCTGCGTTCGATGCCCTCGGTAAAATACCGCTGCGCAATGATAAAGAGGATCAGCATGGGGGCAATGGCCAGCAGGGCGCCTGCCTGTACCTGCACCTGCACCATGAGCTGATCGCTGCCGTTCTGGGTGGCCAGCCGTTCGAGCGTCGAGCGCAGGGAGGCCAGCGCCGTGGCCACCGTCTGCCGCGTTTCGCTGAACACGGCGGGAACGTAATAATCGTTCCAGTGCCACACCACCGAGAAGATGAAGACGGTGATCATGGAGGAACGGGCGTTGGGCAGCATCACCCGGAAATAGGTGCGTATCCCGCCGCAGCCGTCGATGAGGGCCGCCTCCTCCAGTTCGGCGGGCATCCCGCGGTAGAACTGGCGGAAGATGAAGATGAACAGTCCCGAACGGAAGCCCATGCCGAACAGCGACTGCAGCCAGAAGGGCCAGGGCGAATCGATGAGCTTCAGGGTACCGCTGCCCTCCGCGATGAGATCGAGGATCTGCGACACGCCGGGAATGCGGAAAAAGCGGAACATCATGTACAGCGGCGACAGATAGGTCTGCACCGGTACGATGATGGTCAGAATCACGATGGCGAACAGTACCTTTTTGAGCGGGAACTCAAACCGGGCGAAGCCGTAGCCCACCAGCCCGCAGACAAAGGTCTGCAAAAAGGCCGAGACGAAGCTTATCTGCGCCGTATAGCCGAGCAGGGCGGGATAGTCCATGGCGTCGATGAGCATGGTGATGTTTTCCAGCGTCCAGGTCTGGGTCAGCCAGACAATCGAGGGATCCTCCATATCGGCGCGCCCGCGGAAGGCGGTGATCACCATAAAAAGTATGGGATATATCAAAATAAACTGTATGCCCAGCAGCAGGATAAAACGGGACAGCTTCCATGTGCCCCGGCCCAGCCGGTTGCCCCACACCTTGGCCCGCAGACCCGGTGCGGCCTGTGCATGTTTCATGGTGCTTCCCTCCTACTTCTCCAGATAAAAGACCTTGCGTGAAATGAACCAGGCGACAATCCCCGTGACCACCAGCACCAGCAGGCAGTACGACACGGCCAGCGTGGTGGCGGAGGATGTGTACAGGTTATTGAAATACTCCTGAATCCGCTGCATCACCGGGTTGGTGTAATAGGTGAAGGAATCGATGATGGAATACACCGCGTTGAGCAGAATGAAGGGTGTCACCAGCGGGAAGGTCACCTTCCAGAAGGTCTGCCAGGCGTTGGCGCCCTCCACGCTGCACACCTCGTACAGATGGGCGGGCACCGCCTTGATGCCGCCCAGGAACAGCAGGATCTGCACCCCGCATTTCCACAGCAGATCGAGGATGTTGGACACCGCGCCGGTCAGCTGGGACACCAGGCTGGGATCCAGGCCCAGCCGGAGCATCGCCATTTCGAGTGCCGCCGACTGAAAGATGGTGACATCGCTTGTCTGCGCCATGGAGCTGGCGAACAAATCCTGCCGGAAGACCTCCAGCAGCACGCCGGAGGACACGATGATGGGCAGGGCGAAGATGGCCCGGGCCACCGTCCGGCCGCGGAATTTCTGGCTGAGGATGATGGCGATGAAAAGGCTGAACGCCAGAATCAGCACCACCTCGCCCAGCGTCTGCGCGATGGCGGTCAGCATCATGCGCACATTTTCCGGATCCTTGAACAGCACGTCCTGGATGATCTCCATCCCCACGTATTCGGCGTGCGCACCGTCGGGCCGCACCGTGACGTCGTTGAACATGTACACGATAGACTGCCCCATCGGGATGAGGAAGAAGAGCAGCACCCCCACTATCCACGGCGCCACAAAGAATAGCCCCAGCAGGCCCCGCCGCTGCTTTATCGTCAGGCCGTGCGCCCCAAGCGCTCTGGTTGACTTCATTGGGCGCCCTCTCCTTCCACAAAGACATAGGATTTTGCGGCGACGGTTGTGCCGTCCACCGTGCGGGAAACCGCCCCGTAGTTGACCATCAGCTGCGCGCCGTTGGTAAAGGTCACCCGCCGCAGCTCCTTATCCAGAAAGGCGTAATCCGCGATGGCGCTGCCGCCTGTTTTCTCCCGCACCTGCATGAGCTCCTGTTCGGCGGCGAGGATCGCGTCCTTCCACTGGGCGTAATCGGAGGCGTACAGGCTGTTCATCGAGGTGCGCGCCACCTCTTCATAGGACGCGCCCATCACCGAATAGGCCAGGGCACTGTTGGATTCCACCGCATGCAGCAGCATGACGTGCGGATCCGCCGCGTAGTTGACCGCCGGCACCGAATACCCGCGCAGGCCGTCGAGCACCATCTGCACAAAGGGAATGGCCCCGTCGCTGACAAAGTGGCCGCTGTCGGTATGGGGCAGGTACAGCAGCGCGTCGGCATAGGGCATAGCGTAGGCGTTGGGCGCCTCGAGCAGCAGGCGGTTCTTCTCCCCCAGGGAGGCCAGCAGGCCGGTGAAGGTATCCTGTACCGCGCCGATGCTGTTGTTCTCCCCGCCGTAATTGCTGTACAAATCCTGACCCAAGGAAGTGGGGGCCAGTGTCGTCAGCCCGCTTTTATCCAGACTCGTCTGCAGCTTCTGCACCGCTTTCTCCACATTGGCCGGGCGCAGCAGATACCGCGTCGGCCGGTCGTAGTCGCGCAGGCCGGTGGCATAGTGATAATCGAACAGTTTGGCGGTTTTTTTGTTCACCGCCGTGACCGAATGCAGGAAGGCATACACGCCGTTGCCCCCGCTAGTAAACTGGGTCAGCTGCACCTCGGGGAACACGTTTTTCCAGCGCTCGGTGAGTGCGGCAAGCTGTTTCACACTGCCCAGCTTGCCGTCCACCGCCAGCTTGGAATCGATTTTGCCGTAATAGGCGCCGCTGGAATCCAGCCCGCGCAGCCGCACGACAAAATCCTCCACCCCGCCGGCCTGCAGCTCTTCGAGCATGCTCTGCGTCTGGTCCAGCGTGGTCAGCGGTGTGATGTCCTGATACCCGAAGCCCAGGAACTGCTGCTGGGTGCGCACCGCGGCGGCAATATCCAGGTAAAGGGCGTTATTCAGGCTGTCGCCCCGCGTCTCGCCGGCAAGCAGCATGGCGGCATACACGTCCGCCGCCCCCTTGATGGTGGCCTGCTCCCCCTGCAGGAAGCGGTATTCCACCTGCGGGTTGCGGGGCAGGCTGCGTTCCTCGGCGTACAGGATGCGCTTGATCTCCGCCCAGGTGCGGCTAAGCAGGGTGGTTTCCATGTTGGTGCGGTACAGGAAGGTGAAGTTCGCCGTGTTATAGCCGGTGTCGTACCCGGCGACCGACACGGCCACCTCGCTGTCCGCCGCCCCCTCCCGGATGGCGGCAAGGAAGCCGGCCTGCACATCCCGGCCCGCCGGTGCGGCAGCGCTCTCCTCGTTTTCTTCTGCCTCCGCCGTCTCGTCCGTCTCTTCTGTTTCGTCCGGTTCTTCCTCCGGCTCCTGGGCGGGCGGCGTCACATGCGTGTACAGCCCCGCAAACATGGGCAGCAGCACCGGCTTATAATCGTTGGGCTTGGTGGTGGAAACCTGGGTCAGATCGCCGCCGTAAATTTCCCGGCGGTATTCCCCCTGGGCGAAGCGCCCGTTGTTGAACCCAATGTAGGAGCCCGAACCGTCTGGCAGAATAAAGGCTCCCTCATCCCCCTGGCGGGCCGCACCGAAAAAGGGCAGCAGCGTGATGTTCAGCACGCGGCAGTCTCCCGTCTCCTGCACATGCGCATAATCGATGGTTACCAGCAGGGAATCCTCCGTCAGCCGGTATTCCAGCGGGATGACAAACCCCTGCTCCGCGAAGGTATAGGTGACCAGCAGGGAATCCCCCCGCCGCGCCGCCGTCAGGCCGCCCTCCGAGGTGGCCCCCACGAAAGAATTGACTTCGTCAATCGACCGGTTCGCGTCCAGATAGGTGACCAGAATCTGTGAAATCATGCGGGTGATGTTGACACCTTGGGCCACCATATCCAGCTCATAGTCCACCGGATTGGAGGCATATACCATATCCGTGGCCTTGTCGGTCACCTGAAAAAAGCCGTTGGACAAATCGAGATCCAGACGCAGCCGCCCGTTCTCCAGCGTCGGGTTTTCGGTCACCTCGACCGCCGCCTCCGCCGTATCGCCGGCCGGGTTTTCCCCCTCGGCCAGGGTGGGGCCCGCCGTCATGCCCAGCGTCATGGCCGCGGCCAGCAGAAGGCCGCATACCGTATGGATCGCTTTCCTTTTCATATCGTCCGGCCTCCTTACTTGAGTTTCAACGACAGCTCATCGAGCAGCGAGGTAACAAACATGGCCAGCTGGGTGAACAGGCTCCACAGCAGCAGCGCCAGGAAGAGAATGATCAGAATGCCAATGAAGGAATACAGCACGGCCAGCACCGTCCGGCCGAAGGAGAACTCGTGTATTGCCTTGAGCCCCAGCAGCATCAGCACCGCTGACCAGAGCAGGAAGATGACCATCAGCAGGGTGAGAAAGGCCCCTTCCTCCCGGACGAGCACGTTGGTCAGCAGCAGCGAGAGCAGCTGGTACGCCACATAGGGGATCAGCCCCACCGCCAGCACATATACGATGTCCAGCAGCTTGCCGCTGCCGTCCATCATGGTGGATACGAACCAGTTGGCCAGCACAAACAGGCTGAATACCAGCAGCGTGCTGCCCAGCATCACCCAGATGCTGAATTCCTCGGGGGTGTTCTGATTGAAGACATACCCGTTGTACTGCCAGGTCAGGGCGGTGGCGAAAAACCACGCCGCCAGGCACCCGGCGGCTATCACCGCCTTGGAACGCACGGTACCCCGCCGCACCGCGCTTTCGTAGCCGCCGGTGGGATGGAACAGGGTGTACCGCAGCCGGCGTCCCGGCCCCAGCGCACCGGGATCTACGTCGCGCGAGCGGCTGACCCGGTCGCGGGAGTCGGATACCACAATCCAAACGGCCAGAATGGCCAGCACCGCGAAGATGGGATAAAACCACTGGCGCAGGCCGGCGTTGCGGTGCTGCTTGAAGGCGTCGGAATACAGCTCAGGCGCATGCCCCATGCGGAAATAGGCCATCGCGTTTTCATAGTCGCCGGCGTCCAGATACGTCTTGCCGATGCTGATATACGCGGGGTCATAGCCGCCCGCATACCGGATCACATCCTGCCACAGAGAAACCGACTCGTCATAGTCGCCCTGGTTGTACAGCTCCATGGCGGCAAAGATCTTTTCGCCGAAGGCGGAAGGGGTGAACATGGTCACCGTATCGGCCATCTGGTCGAGCACATAGATGCGCTGCCCGATGGTTTCGATCGCCACGGGTATGCGGAAGGTGCCCTCCAGCACCCCGATACCGCCGAACACCGTGATCCACTGGCCGTTTTCGTCGTACAGGAACACCCGCCCCTGTGTGGCGTCGAGGGCCGCAACGAAGCCGTTTTGCATCACGTCAATGTCCACAAACGCCGTATCCAGCAGCCGCCCGTCGCTCCAGGCCACCTCCAGATCGCCGTAGTTGTCTTCCTTATACACGTTGACGCTCTTGGCGTTCATCTTCTTAATTTCGTTGGTGGAAACCACGCTTCCCCCCGCCACGCTTTTCTGGGTCACCGTATAGATGAAGCCGTCGGGCGTGATGTCAAAGTTGGAATATTCCACCGGAATATAACGGGCCATGCTGTCCTTCTGATCCTCGTTGAGCAGCCCCTTCCAGAAGTAATCCAGCAGCATGCGGGCGGACAGCTCCACCTTGTTGGACCCGAAAAAGGTCAGGAACTCTCCCTGCGGGGAAAAGACGCACGCCCCCCGGTACAGGCCGGGAAGCAGCACGAAGATGGTCCCCTGCTCGTCCACGAGCACCTTGTCCGGTGCGAACAGCACATTCTCGGGCAGCAGGGCGCTGTCCGGCCGGGTGATGACCTGCTGAATATGCAGCCCGCTGTCGGCGACGATCACCCGCTGGTTTTCGGGGTCGGCGGCATAATACCGGCGCTCTTCCCCATTTCCCTGGATGAACAGGCCCGCCAGGCCGGGCAGCGGGGTGTCCGCCCCGTTTTCCTTGAAGGTCAGTGTGGTTTGATATGCCAGCTCCTCATCCAGCACCACGATGCAGCCGTTGTCCGTATCCACGATATACAGCTGCCCCTCCGAATCCGCCACCATGTCGGAAGCATTGCCCAGCGTGCCGACGGGCATCTGCCGTCCCGAAACGGTCTTCTGCGGCAGATAGCCAACCGGCGCGGCCACCGCTTTGTCCTTTTCGTTGTACTGGTAACCGTCGTAGGGGGTGTCCACCGCCGCCGCGGCCGGCAGCGCGGGCAGCAGGAGCAGCAGCCCTGCCAGCAGAAGGGCGCCCGCGCCCTTGCGTATGGTTTTCAAACCGGCTCCCCCCTTATTCCTTAATGCCTGAATAGCTCATGGTGGCCATGACGTTGCTCTGGCTGACGAGAAAGATGACGATCGGCGGAATCATCAGCACGATGCTGCCCGCCATGGCCACGCCGTAACGGGCGGTGCCGCCCGACATGATCTGTTTAATGGCGAGATTGATGAGCTTGAGCTCCTCACTGAAGACCATGTTGGCCTGGGTCGCGTTCCACACCCCCTGGAAGGAAAAGACGAGCAGCGTCATCCACGCGGGCTTAACCTGGGGCATGACGATGCTCCACAGGGTGCGGATCTGCCCGGCGCCGTCGATGGTGGCGGATTCGATGAGGGGGGTGGGCACCTGCTCCATGAACTGCTTCATCAGGAACAGGCCCAGCGGGGTGGCCAGCTGGGGCAGGATATAGACAAGGTAGGTGTCGATCATGCCGGTCTTGGCCATGATGACATACTGCGGCAGCCAGAGGATGGTGGTGTTGAACAGCAGGGCCACCACCACCAAATCGAATATCCACCGCACCCGCAGGTTGAACTTGGCCAGCGGATAGGCCGCCATGCAGGCGAGCAGCACGTTGCCGCCGGTGGCCACGATGCTGACAAACAGGCTGTTGAACAGATAGCGGCTGAAGGGCACCCACATGTTGGACGCCAGCTTGAACAGCAGGAAATAGTTGGAGGTGGTGGGCCGCACCACAAAGAACCGGGGCGGAAAAGCGAACAGCTCATCCACCGGCTTGAACGAATTAATCACCGAATAAATCAGCGGCAGGGCCATGAACAGCCCCAGCACCGTCAGCACCAGAAAAAGCACCGCGGTCACCCAGGGCCGCCGGCCCGAATGCCGGCGCTTCTTCTGCACCCGATAGTGCCGCATCAGCCTGGACGCAGACAACACAGCTTTTCTCTCCCTTCCTCAATCGCTGCTGATGCGCCGCATCACCAGGCTGACCGCTTTTTTGAACACGAACATGATGACGAACAGCACCACCGCAATGGCGCAGGCATAGCCCATCTCGTACCGCAGGCTGCCGTAGTCCTGCATGTGCAGCAGGATGGTGTGGGCCGAATACCGGGTGGACGGGAAGCCGCACAGCTCTTGGGAAATGGTGCTCACCGAGAAGGAGGCGGAAATCTGCATCACCGCGCCGAAGAGCAGCTGGGGCTTCATGGAGGGCAGGGTGATGTAAATCAGCTCCTGATACCGGTTGCGGATGCCGTCGATGTCACCCGCTTCATACAGGGTGGTATCGATGGCCTGAAAGCCGGCGATGAACGCCAGGAAGGAGGTGCCCAGGCTCATCCACAGCTGCACGACGATGAGGATCGCCAGGTTGTACCGGGGATCGGTGAGCCACTGCACCGGCTCGCTGATGATATTCAAATTCATCAGCAGGCCGTTCATAATGCCGTAGCTGTCGCCGCTGAAGATCAGCTGCCACACGAAATAGACCGACGTCGTCAGCGAGGGCGCGTAAAACACAAAGGTCAGAAACACGCGCAGCCCTTTGGGCATCTCGTTGATGAGCCACGCCGCGAAAAAGCAGAGCAGATAGCTCAGCGGCCCGGTGATCACCGCGAACAGCATGGTGTTTTTCAGGGCGATGAAAAAGACATCGTCGTTAAGAAACAGGTTGATGTAGTTGGTCAGGCCGATGAATTTCGGCGTGTTGAACATGTTGTAATAGGTCAGGCTCAGCACCATCGACGCCACAATGGGGATGATGAACATCAGCAGGAACACCAGACAGAAGGGCAAAAGCAGCAGATACAGCTGCGCGTTGTCCCGCACATCCCGCAAAAAAGGCTTTTTAACAGGCTTCGGCCTGGCCGCACGGCGCGAACCCGCCCGCCGCAGCGCTGCCACAAGGCTACTCAAGGCCAAACTCCTCCCTCTTCCGGTGAATTTCCCCGTTTATCTGCTTGTCGTACAGACGCAGGGATTCCTTGGGGTTTTTCCCCTCATAGACCACCTCGCGGAAGGCGTTGTCCAGTCCGCGGATGAGATAATAGCCGCCCAGCACCTCGGGGATCTCCTGCACGTCCTGCCGCTGCAGCTCGATGGCGGCCAGCTGTTCCTTGGTCCAGGCCAGGTCGCGCAGCGCCTCGGTGTTGGCCACCGGCACCCGGGCGATGACGCCCATCTGGGCCTCCACGTCCTTGGCGTACCGGGTCTGCGCCTCGGCGGAACAGAACCATTTGAGGAAATCCCACGCCGACTCCAGCTTGGTGGTGTTGCTGAGGATCACGCACGCCGTGCCGGAGCCCGCCTGGGTCCGGTCGATGGTACCGTCCGCCCGGCGGACGCCGGGAATCGGCACCATTTCCCACAGGCCGCGGATTTCGGGCGCGGCCGATTCCAGCCGCGCAAACTCGGTATAGGTGGCGATGCCCAGCGGGGTTTCCCCGGTGCGGAACCGGTTGTAAAAATCGTAGGACACGGGCAGGCCGTATTCCTTGTACAAAGCGCACCACTGGGTGAAGGCCTCCACCGCCTCCGCGGTGCCCAGTGCGGTGCTGCTCTTGTCCGCGGTGTAAAAGCTGCCGCCGTGCTGCAGCAGCAGAGCGGGGAATATGTTGCGCACGCCCAGCCCCGCGTCCGCGGCGCCGAAGGCGTCTACCGTGGTGTACGGAATGCCCACCTCCATGTTAAAACGCTGAATCTGGGGGATGGCGTCGTAAAACTCGTCCCACGTCTCGGGGATTTCCAGGCCCAGCTCGGCGAGGATATCGGTGCGGGCAAACATCATGTAAAAGCTCTGGGTGTCGGGCAGACCGAAGCAGCCGTTCTCAAAATAATAGGGATCCAGCGCGCCGGGCAGGAACCAGTCCCTGACCTCCCCGAAATCCTCAAACTGGGTCAGATCGGCCAGCGCACCGCGCACCGCCAGATTGAGGGGCTGGCCGCGGCCAATGGTCAGCGCCACGTCGGGCGTCTGCCCCGAGAGAAAGGCCTCCACCATGCCGGCGTTGACCAGCTTGAGGTTGACGCCGATCCGGTGCGACGGGGTGTACAGATCGTTGACCATCATGCGGATGATCTGGGCCTGATCGCGACCCGAACCCACCCATACGTCGATGCTCTCGCCCGTGCCGGACGAACCCATCGTGTTATAGTCCTCCGAAAAGGAGGCGATAAACGCCCGCAGTTCGTGGATCAGCCCGTCGAAGAAGCCGGTCTTGGCTTTTGGCTGAGGTGCCTGCTCCTGATACAGATAAATATAATCCAGCTCGAGCGGCTGGCTCCTGAGATCCAGTACCCAGGCGGCCAGTGAGCCCACGTTGTTCTTGAATTCGCTGATGCGCAGGGGGATGGACTCCGGCTCCTCCAGAAAGCTGTACAGCTGCGCGGAAAAGACATTGAGGATCGCGGCCTGCGCTCCCCGGGACTGGGTGATCTCCTGGATCCGGGCGTATTCGTCCCGCAGGGTGTCGGCCGCGCTCTGCAGGGTATCCATCATGCCGGGGATTTCCCGGTCAAGATAATAATCCTGGTATTTATCGGGTGAAACGCCGGTGACCATGATAATCTGGCGGTACAAATCGTTGAGCGCCGTCACCGTACCGTCCAGGCTGTCAAGCAGCTCGGCGTAATCGCCCAGCACCGCCTCAAGCCGCAGGGTATGCGGCCCCTTGGTCAGATACACCTTCAGCGGCCGATCCGCAGTATCGGTCAGCGTGACGTATTCCCAGTCCTGGTTGTAGGCGAAGCGCAGACGCGCCGCCTCCTCATAGGGGACCTGCCCGTCGATGGACAGGCGACGGGTGACGAAAAAATTGATGTTGGTGAATTGCTGATACCGGAAGCCAAGGTAATAGTACCCGTCGCGCGGCGCCTCGAAATCCCATTCCAGCCATTGGCCCGGCGAGGACCAGCTGGAGGACAGGATATTCATGCGCACCTTGCTGGGATGGTACGGGCTGGTCAGCGGGCTGGTCCGGTCGGAGGCGGGGCGCAGACTCTGATCCGATTTCCGGTCGGCCAGCTCCGCCTCAATTTTGATGTAATCGCTGCCCCCTTCATCGGGGCGTTCCGCGCAGTAGGCATCGAAGCTTTCCACCGCCGGCGGAGGGGCAAGGCGAATGCTCTCGAGCACATACGGCTCCGCCAGCGTCTGCAGCGTCAGCGTGTGCTCCCCCGCCTCCAGATACAGCTCGACGGGATCGTCCACCGTGCCGTCCAGCAGCTTCATCGGCGCTTCGAACCAGTCAAAGTATTCCACCTGCCGGGGCGTATACTGATTGCCCTGCGCGTCCTCCTGGATGGCCGTCTCGTTGACAAACTGGCGGTTCAGCAGAAAGCGCTCGGCCCCCGAAAAGGGGTACGCACCGTCCACCTGCAGTCCCAGTTCAAGAGACCGCTCGCTGTTCCGGATGGGATAGTAGCAGAACACCACCTGATACCGCCCCGCCGTGGGAACCGTCAGCGTATAGGTCAGGCTGTCCTCCTGATCCGCTATCATCAGCACGTCGTTGCGTCCCCGGTATTCGGCCAGCTTTTGGGCTGATCCGCCTGGATTCTCCTGAAAGTCGACGGCGCGGATCGTCACCTCGCCCGTCCCCGCCGGCTGCCCGGCTATCTCCTGCTGATACTGGCGGTATTCTGTTTCATTCGCCTCATCTGACACGGACGCCGAAACGGAGGGTTCTGCCGTCTCTCCCGGCGTCCCGTCCGCCGATGCGGACAGCGGTCCGAACAGCGCCGCGGCCGCCAGCAGCAGACTCAGAATGCCGGCCCCCATACGGTTTTTCAATGCGATTCACTCCCATCCTTGGATAAAGCCGGGCCGGCCGACGACGGCCGTCAGCCGACCCGATAGAGGTACACGCAGGACATGCGATCCGCCACACCCACCGCCAGCCAGCTTCCGTCCTCCGACAAAGCACAGCATACCGGCTGGGAACTCAGAGACATATAGGGTTCCTCCGCCGTATAGACGTAGTTGCGTCCCCGCCAGCGCAGGCCGTTCTCCCCGTCATACTCGAAAATCATGCCGAGATCCATCTCATGACCCGCCACGCCAAAGGCCCGGCGGCCCGCCGCATCGGTGGCCAAATCGTGTACCGGCCCGTTAAAGGAGGCGGCGCCCAGGCAGAACACCCGGCCGTCCCGGATGGTGCACAGCATGCCGTCCCGTGTACCGACCAGCAGGGAGCCGTCCCCCAGCCGTACCCAGGCCGACGGCTCGGCCAGATACTGCCGTCCCGGCACTGCCGGCAGGCGCGTTCCTTCGGGCAGCGGGGCCGGCTCCTTTTCAGGGAACCCGTCCGCCGGCGCGGCGCCGGCGAATTTCCCGTCCCGGATGGTAAAAGCGGTGGCGGTCTCCTTCCCGCACACGCCGGTGAGGGTGCCGTCCTTTTCAAAGCGCAGCGCCCGCACCGGCTGATCGAAGCCCAGGTGTTCCCACAGGCACACCACCCGGTATTCCGCCGCCCGCATGCTCTCGGCGTTATCCTCGTAGAACTTCCAGTGATTCTGGATGCGGGCGAGATAGGCCAGATACCGCCCGCCCAGCTCCTCAAAATCATCGTATGGATACAGAGCCCGGCCGTTTTTCACCGACAGATAAGGCGCCACCTCATGGCAGAGAGGCCCCTGCCGGCCCGCCTTTTCGGCCCGGCGCAGGGCAGCCAGATCGATGCGCACCATGCCGCAGCGGTCAAACAGGTGGTTGCCGTCGCAGACATACAAAACATCGCCTTGGCCCTTCACTTCGCTGAGGGTGTGCACGCCGCGCAGGTCGCTGGCGATACACCCGTGATCCACCGGCCGGCCGCCGTGCAGGATATCCCAGCTGCACAGGTGACAGCCTGCGCTCTCCCCCACCGCATTGAAAAGGAAGATGCCGTACCAAAGGATCCCTTCGGTATCGAAATGCAGCCCCACCATCCAATGCTTGTGCGGCCAGTCGAGTGCCGCAGGCAGATAACTGCCCAGGCTTTCCAGCTGCAGCGTTTTGGTGTCCAGGGCGAACAGCGCGTCGCCCCACACCACCTGCATATACAAGCGGCCGTCCGGCCCCGTTCCGGCGTCGTTGAGCTGGTTGCGCGTCGCGGAATCGAGAAAGGCGGAGCGGGGAAAGCGTATCCCCAGCTCCTCCACCTGCCGGGTATCGGTGTTGATGCGGAACAGCCGGCCTCGCCGGCTGGAGGCGTAGATGTGCCCGTCCGGCCCCACGACCCAGCGATACGCACCGAATTCGGTCGCCTGGCCGAGATCGGTCACCCGGTTGGCCTTCACGTCATAGGCGTAGGCGTGCCCCCGGATCATGCCGCCGAAATAATACACCCCGTGCCGCTTATCGTAGGCACCGCCGTAAATGGTTTCGTGCGGCACCGGGATCCCCCGGTTTTCGAGCGCACCCGTATGGGGATCGTAAATAAGCAGGTGGGAACCGGGATACCCCTCCCACAGATGCTGGTAGTACCCCTCCACCATCCAGGTGGGGTGCTGGGGTGCCTGGGCGGTGGTGTGGGTCGCCATGATCAGGCGGCCGTCCTCCATGAAAGCCATCGAGGTGTGCACCTTGCTTGCCCGGATCTCCCGATCTTGTACGATGATGCGATCTTCCAGCCGGAAATGCAGCCGGAAATCGTTGCGGTCCGGCAGGTATTCGTACAGCCGCACATACCGGCTCTCGGCCAGTTCGGCGCACAGGCTGAAAAACACCCGTCCCTCAGGGGAAATGGCCAGATCCCAGATGGCATTATGCTGCGTGTCCTGTTCCAGAAGCCGGTGCGTCACCGCCTCGGGCGGCAGGGCCCGGAAGAAATCCGCGGGGCGGGACGCGATGGAAAGCAGTGTGTCGTAGGTTGCGTTCGCCACGTTATGTCATCCCCTTGTCAGCCGGCGGCGATTTTCATCAGTTCCAGGCGGGCGTTCATCAAATTGGCATTGGTACGGGTAAAGGTGGTGCCGTTGCGTACCAGGCTGTCGACCAGCTGCTTGGTTTTGCTGCTGTTTTTCTTCGCCGCCAGCACCAGCAGCTCGTAATCCTCCCAGCTGTCCCGCACCGATGTGGAACGCGGTCCCTCGAACACCGACATGTTCAGGGAATCGGGATACACCAGGAAGGCGTCGCCCGCCGCGTCCTCGCAGTACATGTCGGTAAAGGGATCGTTGCGGGCGTACGCGGCCTGCTGCCAGAGATTCCATCCCCAGTGGAGGTAGCCCTTGATCCCCTGCTGCCAGCTGTACCAGCCGATGATGCGGGCGGAAAGCAGCGGATAGTCCGCGATGCGGGTCATATAGTTGCCCTGCGGATTGACGCAGGTGTACATCCACACGTCGACGCCGTTGTCCGCCTTGTTCAGCGCGTTGTACCCGTCGCGGTTCCGCTCGTAATCGTCAAGCTGCGGGCAATTGATGCGCAGCTCGTTGTCCGGGAAATTGGTCAGCTGGTGGCTGCCCGCGTCCAGGGTGCGCACGCCGGGCATCTCCTTCAAAATGCGCTTATACATCGCGGAAATCTGCTTGGCCTGTACCTCGGACAGCGGCTCGTCGCACACATGCTGCAGCCACATCTTGTCCCAGCCCTTGGCCTTCAGATGATTGTACAGCGCGGGGATCAGCTGCTCGAAATGCCGCTCCGCCTCAGCCGTTTCGGCATACACCCATTTGGTGGTGCAGCCATTCCCCTCCCGGATGAAAACAGGGGCCACCAGCGAGCCCTCCGGCCAGGTATTGGCCTGGGTGGGCGGATTGATGTACCAGTCCTTTTCATAGAAGAAGCCGCCCTCCAGCGCCTTAACCGATCCGTTCTGTATAAAGGTTTCTATGTAGCGGTCAAAGTTTTTGAAGGTGAACTGATAGTTGCCCGCGCCGTCAATGGTCATGTCGGAGGTGAGCAGCGCCATGGTGGGCACATAAATCACGTTCTGCCGCTCCTTCTTCATCACCTTGGCGTAGTTGGCCATGACGGTGAAGAAGTTTTCATTGAAGCTTCCCGCGTCGTAATACGCGTCCATGAAGCTGGGAAACCCGGCCTCGTTCATGTTGCTCGAGGAGAACCAGTTGGTGTAGGAAAAGGTGGAATCCTTGGGATCGGGCAGGGCGGCGTTCCACACCTTGACGCTCACGGGAATGCTGCGCGTGCCCTGATCGCCGCTGAGCTCCACGGTGGTTTTATACTCGCCGGCCGGGGTGGACTTGGAGGCGGTCACCTCCACGACGATGCCTGCACTTTCGCCGGCTGGTATGGTGTACTGGATCCCCTTGGGATTGCCCACGATGTTGTTGTTCACATCGTAGTATTCCGGGAACATTTTCGGCGATTCGCCCCGGCTGTAGTTGGCGGCGTTGCCGCCTTCCGCCGTGAAGCCGCGGGAGGGGTTGGAGTTGTAGACCAGCCGGATGGGCACCGCCATGATGGAGGGGGCGTTGCTGCCGCTGAAGGGCTTGACCGTCACCCGCAGGTTGGTCAGCTCCTCGCCGGCCGCCCGCACCCCGATCTGGATGGACTCGCTTTCGTTTTTCAGCAGATCGATGTGGCCGCTTGCGAGCGACGCGTCCGATTTGGTGGTTTCGGGGAAGATGTCGGCCAGCGGGCCCTCAAACCAGGTGACCACGTCGGCGGCCAGTGCCTTGCCGGGCGTCTTGGTGGTCGTGGTGGAGGTTTTACCCGATGTTTTGCCCGTGGTGGGCCGGCGGGTCGTGGTATTCTTGCCGCCGGTGGGCTTGCTGCCGCCGGGCTCCTGCGTCGCCCCGGTATCCTCACCTGAGGGATCGGTCCATGTACCGCTCTCCCACGTATCCTGCGTGCCCGTGGGTTCGGTGGCGGCGGCGTTCGGGGTTGTGCCGGTTCCCGACCCGCTGGAGGTCGCGGGCGCGCGGGAACAGCCGGTCACCAGTTGGGAAAGGAGCAGCATAGTCAATGCACCTGCCAATACACGTGTTTTCATGGGCAATCGTTCCTTTCTGCCGCACAGAGAGGCTTCCGATGCTTACAGGGTCTCTCCTTTGTGCTTTCTGTTGATTGTATGGTAACAAACGCCGTCCAGTCGGTGCAATCCAAGATTTCTTGGATGGGATAACGCATTCTTACACCATAAAAATCCGGTATCAAAAATCGGTTATATCCTTTCCGGCGGTTTTCCGCTATACTCAAGGCAGAAACCACCCGATTTGAGCCGAAGCAAGCGCCGCGCGTAAACACGCGGGACAATGCGGGCATGCCGCCGCTGTCTCTCCGCCTGCTTAATCCCCCCGCGCCGCTGCATAGCCGGGGCCGCACGGATCGCGTTGGCTTCCGCTTATGTAAAGGAAAGGAGTTCTATCATGCGCATTGAAAAGACAGCCCTGCTCTATCCTGCGCCTCTGGGCATGCCGCTGACGCCCCTGACGCCGCCGCCCAGCACGGGCGGTCCCCAGGCGATGGACGGCGATATCCACCCGGCGGTGGATCCCCGGCTGGAACGCAGCTTCCAGGACTGCGCCCGTCTGTATATGGCCCGGGGGGATTTTTCCGGCTGTATGGCGGTCATCCACGGACTGGAACTGGGTCTGTACGTCCGCCGCGCCCGCTGCTTCACCCTATATGGGGCGCACGCCCCCCAGATCGCGGTCCATCCGCTTGCGCTGGGTGAGCCCGTCCGCCTTTCGCAGACGGTTCCCCCTGCCCTGCCCCACCGCTGTACCGCCCTGCTGCTGACGGTCACCACCGCGCCGGACACCCCGCCCGGCAAATACCGCACCAACCTGGAGATCGAGGGGGAGGCGGCGGTGTCCTACCTGCCCGTGGTCATCGACGTGGCCGATACCCTGCTCCAACCGGTCGAGACCAGCGCGCCGGCGGCGGATGCCGACCCGCTCTCCATCCTGTTTTCCGCCGCGGAAGAGGGGCCCCTCCCCTTTCGGGAAGGGGAGGATTACGCCGGCCTGCTGTATCGGGCGGCCCGGCACGACCGCATGCTGCATCAGGCAGCCCGGCGCGTCGATCCCCTGCTGACCGACACGCTGCTGGCCGGCCTGCGCGCGGCACAGCCCCGCGGAGAAGACGACGCCGCCCTGCTGCACAAGGTGCGCCGTACGCTGGTGTATCGTCTGGATTCCCGCTTTGACGCGGGCAACCGGGAGCCCATCATGAACCAAGGAGGGAACGCCAGATGAAGCCGTTATGTTTTACCGCCTCGCCGCTGGAGGATATCTTCCCCGATACCCCCTCCACCGACCGGGACCACTACGATCTGCATATGGCCCGCGGCGAGGGTGAGGGCTTTCTCGTCGGTGTGCGCGCATCGGAGGAGGCACTGCAGGCCGTGCGCGCGCAGGTGAGCTGCGCGGCCCCGGGGGTCACCTTTGCCGTGCACCCCATCGGCCTGGTCCCCTTTTCCCAAAACACCATCCATATCGGCAGCCGGTCGGTACGGGCGAAAGCCCCCGGCGTACTGCCCGAATATTTCCGGAAGGAAGAAATCTTCGACGTGCCTGCCGGCGAATCCCGCGGGCTGTATGTGGCGGCGCGCACCGCGGCGGACGCCCCCGCCGGCCGTTATGACGGCACGGTGTCGCTGGAAGCCGCGGGCTTTTCCGCCCGCATTTCCTTCACTCTGACCGTTCACGATGTCACCCTGCCCGAGCCGCAGGATTCCCTCTTCACCTACGTCTGCTGGACGCAGCTGCTCTGTCCCGACAACGCCCGCGAGGTATACGGGATCGAGCCCTGGTCGGACGCATACTGGACTTACGTAAAAAACTGCGCCCGCGTTCTGCGGACGCAGCGGCAGAATATGATCAACATCGAGCTGGAGCATACCCTCAGCTATCGGCTCAAAGCGGATGCCAAGGGCCGGCTGGTGTTCGATTTCACCATGTTTGACCGCTTCGCCTCCCTCATGCTGGATCCGGCTTATATGGGCGCCAAATACCTGTGCGGCATGCACCTGATGGGCCGCGACTGGATGCTCGACATGCCGCCGGGCAGCACCTGGAGCCAGCGGCCCCTCATCGCCTGGATCTTCGAGCCGCAGGCGGACGGCACCGTCGAACGGGTATGGAAGCCGGCAAGCGATCCGGTGGTGGAGGATTTTCATCACCAGCTGTTCGCCGCGTTGTCCGCCCATCTGCGGGAAAAGGGCTGGGCCGACATCTGGGTACAGCATGTGGCGGACGAAATCGACAACGATATCCACTACCAGCAGACGCTGGAGGTATACCGACTGATCCATCATTACCTGCCCGAAGCGCGCACCATCGACGCGGTGCGGCGGGAATCCCCCTACACCTTCGGCAAGGAACTGGACATTCACGTGCCGCTGCTGTGGCATCACGACCTGTCCTCGGCGGCTTACGCCGCGATGCAGGGCGGGCGCACCGAGGTCTGGCAGTACACCTGCCTGCAGCCGCAGTTTGAATACCTGTCCCGTCTGGGGGATTACCCCCTGTCGGCCACCCGGCTGCTGGGCTGGTACAACTTCCGGCATCATCTCACCGGCTTCCTCCATTATGCCTGGAACAACTACGGTCCCTGCGTCAACCGGTACGATCCGTACACCGACGCCTGCTGCTTCGGCTCCTTCCCCTGCGACGCCTTCATTGTCTATCCGGACAGGGAGAACCTCTCCGTGCTCGAAAGCGTGCGCAGCGAGGCACAGCGGGATGCCTTCGAGGATTACGAGCTGCTGTGTCTGGCCGCGGAAAAGGCGCCCGACACGGTCCGCCGTCTGGTGGAAACGGTGGTGGCGGCCGCCGACGATTATGTGCGCAGCCCCGGCTTTATCCTGAGCCTGCGCACCCGCCTGCTGGAAATCGCCGCTGGCACATGCGCATAAAAAAGATGGCTGCAGCACGAAACATGCTGCAGCTTTCTTCTGCCTGTCGGTCGTTTTTCTGTCGGATACCGGAACGGCCCGTCCCCGGCGGGGACGGGCCGTTCCAATGCAATTGGCTCCAGGCAATACCACGGCACCCGTTACGAGGCCTTGTCAAACTGGCTGTTGTACAGGTCCGCATAGAACCCGCCCTTCTGCAGCAGCTGATCGTGGGTGCCCTGTTCGATGATATCGCCGTCCTTCATCACCAGAATGAGGTCGGCGTTCTTGATGGTGGACAGCCGGTGGGCGATGACAAAGCTGGTGCGGTGCTCGGTCAGCTGATCCATCGCCTTCTGCGTAATCAGCTCGGTGCGGGTATCCACCGAAGAGGTCGCCTCGTCGAGAATCAGCATGGGGTTGCCCTGCACCATGGCGCGGGCAATGGTGAACAGCTGCTTCTGTCCGGCGGAGATGGCGATGCTGTCGTCCAGCACCGTGTCAAAGCCGTTTGGCAGCGTCTCGATAAAGTGATAGATCCCGCAGGCGCGGCAGGCTTTTTCCAGTTCCTCGTCGCTGACGCCGGTCTTGTTGTAAACCAGGTTTTCCCGCACCGTCCCTTCAAACAGCCAGGTGTCCTGCAGCACCATGCTGAACAGGTTGTGCACGCTTTCCCGGGTCATCTCCGTGGTGGGGATACCGTCGATTTTGATGCAGCCGCTGCTCAGCTCAAAAAAGCGCATCAGCAGGTTGACCATGGTGGTCTTGCCCGCGCCGGTGGGGCCGACAATGGCCACCTTCTGGCCGGGCTGGATATGGGCGGAAAAGTCCTTGATGATAATTTTTCCGGGATTGTCCGGGTAGCTGAAGCGGACATGCTCAAATTCCACTTCGCCCCGCACTTCCGCGGGGGCCGGCCGTTTGCCGGTTTCCTCCGGCAGCTCCTCTTCCTGCAGGAAATCAAAGATATGATCGCCGGCAGCCGCGGCGGTCTGCATCTGGGTCATGCCCTGGGCCAGCGTGCTCAGCGGCGAGGTAAACAGCCGCACATACATAACAAAGGCCACGATGACGCCGAAGGAAATCTGCCCGTCCATCGCCAAGGCGGAACCCAGCACGCACACCACCACATAGCCCAGGTTGCCCACGATGTTCATTAGCGGCTGCATCACGCCGGAGAGGAACTGGCTGCGCCAGTCGGCGTCGTACAGCATGCCGTTCAGACCGCTGAAGGTGTTTTTGATCTTCCGGTTCGCGCGGGAGATCCGCACAACATCATGCCCGGAATACATTTCCTCGATATAGCCGTTGAGCGTGCTCAGATTCTCCTGGCGGGCGGCAAAATATTTCTGCGAGCGCAGCATGACGATGGCCATGATCAAAAAGCCCAGCAGCGTCACCGCAATGGCGGCGAAGGCCATGTGCCACTCGGTGACAAACATCATCACCAGGCAGCCAATGAACTGCGCCGTCGCGCTGATGATCGAGGGCAGGCTGTTGGCCATGGCCTGCTGCAGCGTGCTGACGTCGTTGGTCACCCGGCTTAAGATATCCCCGTGGGAAACGGTGTTGAAGTATTTCATGGGGACACAGTTGATTTTCCGGGATAGATCGCGGCGCAGATCCCGGGAGAGCCCCAGGGTGACCGTGGACATGATATAGTGCTCCACATAGGTGAAGACGGCGCTGAAGCCATAGATCCCCAGCAGCAGGATACCAATGGAGGCGATGGCGCCCAGATCGATTTCACCAAACAGGGAGTCCGAAATCAGATCGGTGATTTGGCTCAGGAGATTGGGCCCGATGATGGTCAGGACCGCGCCGATGACGGCGAACAGGAGGGCGATCGCCACCGGGAGCTTTAATTTGCTGGAGTAGGAAAACAGCTCCCGGAGTATCCCGCCGATGCCGCGCTTGCTTTTTTCTGCGACACGCATGCCGCGCTGACCGAAACCGCTCATGTGCAGTCCTCCTTTCAGGCGCCCAGCTCTTCTTGCGAGAGCTGGGATCTGGCGATTTCCTGATAGACCGGGCAGGCCTGCATCAGCTCGTCATGGGTGCCGATGCCGACGGCCCGCCCTTCATCCAGGACAATGATCTTGTCCGCATGCCGGATGGTGCCGATGCGCTGGGCCACGATCAGGCGGGTGGTATCCCGCAGCTGTTCGTCCAGGCCGGCCCGCATCTTGGCGTCCGTGCGGTAGTCCAGCGCGGAAAAGGAATCGTCGAAAACGAGGATTTCCGGTTTTCTGGCCAGGGCACGCGCGATGGAAAGCCGCTGCTTCTGGCCGCCGGACACATTGGCGCCGCCCTGGGCGATGGGGGCCTCGATGCCGCCGGGCAGCTTGTCCACGAATTCCGCCGCCTGGGCGAGATCCAGCGCCTGCCGCACGTTTTCATCGGAAGCCTCTCCGCGGCTTTCCCCGAACAGCACGTTCTCCCGGATGTTGCCGGAAAACAGAATGGCTTTCTGGGTGACATAGCCGACGCGGTCATACAGCGCGTCGAAGGTATAGTCCGCCACATTCTGCCCGTCCACCAGCACCTCGCCGGAGGTGGCGTCGTAAAACCGGGCGATCAGGCTGACCAGGGTGGTTTTGCCGCTGCCGGTGGCACCGATAAAGGCGACGGTTTCCCCGCGCTTGGCCGTAAAGCTGATATGCTGCAGGACGTCCTTGTCCGACGACGGATAGTGGAAGGACACATCCCGGAATTCCACCGTACCTTTTTCCGACGCGTCGGTTTTCGTCCCTTCCCGCAGGCTGGGCTTCGTATCCAGCACGGCGTTGATGCGCTGCGCCGATACCTGCGCCGCCGGCATCAGCATGATGATCATCACCATCATCATGATGGACATAATCACATAGGTCGCATAGGTGCCGAACACCACGATATCGCTGAAGGTAGTCAGGCGCAGGGCGGTATCGGCGGCGGATACATTGTTCACCAGCGCCGCGCCTACCCAGTAGATCACCAGGGACAGGGCGTTCATGGCCAGCGTGACCGCCGGCATCAAAATGGCAAAGGTGCGCTGGTTGAACAGCTGGGTCTTCATCAGGGTGACGTTGGCTTTTTCAAATTTTTCATTCTGGTAGTCCTCCGCATTATAAGCATGGACCACGTTGATGCCGGTCAGGTTTTCCCGGGCCACCAGGTTGATGTTGTCGGTGAGCTTCTGCACCCGTCTCACCCGGGGCAGCACCACGGCGATGATGATGACCATCATCGCCAGCAGCGCCGCCACAAAGCCCGCCGTAATGGCGGAAAGGCTCCAGCTTTTGCCCACGATTTTGATGATCGCCCATACCGCCATGATGGGGGATTTGATCAGGATTTGCAGGCCCATCGCCGCCAGCGTCTGCACCTGGGTGATATCGTTGGTGGTGCGGTTGATGAGGCTGGGCACCGAAAAGGCCATCATTTCCTGCTGGCCGAAATCCGCAATTTTATGAAAGACGGCGTCCCGGACGGAAAAGCCGAAGCCGGCCGCCACCTTGGCGGTCAGATAACCGCAGATGACGCACAGCACGGCGCTGGCCAGGGTACAGCCCAGCATCTCTGCGCCCGTGCGCAGGATGTCGGACATGGTGCTGCCCGGGGTCTTAATCAAAACGGTCAGGTTGCTCATATAGTCCGGCAGACGCAGGTCGAAATAGATCTGACCGAGTACCAGCGCAGCGCAAAGGCCAGCCATCAGCCATTCCTTCCGCCGCATCTTTTTCAGCAGCTTAATCATGTTTGCCTCCTAAAAGAATGGAATTGGGATACAGGAAATCCCTCCTCCCCCTCTTTTATTCCGTCCGCAGCGCCACAACCGGATCCTTTTTGGCGGCGCTTCTGGAAGGGATAATGCCCGAGAACAGGGTCAGCGCCACGCTGATGAGGATCAACACAATCGCAACCGGCAGCGGCAGATAGGCGTTAAGCGACAAAATGCCGGTCAAATGATGCAGGATCAGGTTGATGGGAATACACAGCAGATAGGTGATCAGCACACCCAGCAGACCGGAGGTGAAGCCGATGATCACCGTTTCCGCATTGAACATGCTGGAAACGTTCCGTTTGGAAGCGCCGATGGCGCGCAGGATACCGATCTCCTTGGTCCGCTCCTGCACCGAAATCAGGGTAATGACGCCGATCATAATGGAGGAGACGATCAAGGACACCGCCACAAACGCGATCAGGACATAGGTGATGGCGTTGATAATGGTGGTCACCGAGGACATCATCAGCCCCACATAATCGGTATAGGTGATCTTCTCCAGTTCATCCTTGTCGGCGTTATAGTCGGCGATGGCCTGCTCGATGGCTTCCTTGTTTTCAAAGGAGGACGCATACAGGCTGATGGAGGCCGGGTCGTCCAAATCGACATAGCCCAGCTCCCGCAGGTTTTCCTCATAGCTGGATTCGGAGAACACCAGCACCTCGTCGTAATAGGTGGCGCACTGCGCGGTGGTATAGGCTTCCATGGCCATGTCGAGGGCCGCGGCCAGCTGCTGGGGATTTTGTCCGCCCATCTGCTCCTGTACCTGGGCGGCGTACTGTATCCGGAATTGCTCCTCGGCTGCCTGGGTGAACAGCCCGGTCAGCTCCTCGTCGCTCATGGCGGCCGTATACTCCCGGATTTCTTCCTCCCCCATGCCCGTCTGCTCCGTGATGGCCTGCACCATGGCTTCCTCCATGTCGGCGCGGGTTCTGCCCTCCAGCGCCTGGGCAACGGCGCCGTCGATCTGCTCCTGGGCGGGGATGCTCATGATTTTCACATACGCCTCCGCCCTGCCCTGCTCGTCGAGATCGGCGATGTACTCCCGGAACGCCGTCTCCTTCTGCTCATCCGACAGATTGCCGGTGCTTTCCTGGAAGGGGAGGCCGGTAAAAATGTCCACCGACGGGCTTTCCAGCTGGGCATTCACGGCGGGAGAATCCTTGGCCTGCTCAATGACATATTCGGTCAGCTCGCTGGTATAGCCGATGGAGCCGGACAGCATGGTGGAGGTCACGCCCTCCTTGGGCCGGATAATGCCCGACACCTTCAGCACCGTCCCGTTGTCATACAGGTACTTGAGGCCGGCATCGGTGTTGCGCAGATCCACGTATAAGCCGGTGCTTTCATCCCGTACATAGCAGTCCGCGTTGAAGATTGTCCGGAACTCCATATCGCAGATTTCCTCGTACGACCACTTCTGATTCGGCGTCTCTATCTCCGTATGATCGACGGCGGCCTGCATAATGGCGTCGATCTCCTCCTTGGACTTGAGGCCCAGGGCGTACAGCGCCATGTCGTCCACCTCATTGTGTTCGTCCAGCACCAGCACGATTTCATTGTACTCCGTGGGCCAGGAACCATAGACCACATCGTACTGATTTTCCAGCACCGGGCTGACCAGGCGGCCGTTGTCCCCCGGCAGCATTTCCTGCCACAGATTCATGGAGGAGCCCATTGGCGACAGCGACGTCAAATCCGACATGCCGTATTCCTCGCTCATATTCATCATGGAGGAAATGTCCATCCCGAAATATTCCAGCAGCAGATCCTGCATCAGCTCCTCGGAATCCGAACGGATGATGGTGCCGTCCACGTTTTCCGTATACACCAGCAGATCCGTGTCATAGGTATACTGAATACCGCTGATGACATCGTGCAGGCTGTCCTCGGCCTGTGTGTCCGCCCGTCTCTCCTCGATATAGGCCTTGAAGGAACGCAGGTCATTTTCCGTTTCCCCTGCCGAGCCCAGGGCGTTGACCAGATCGTACATCATGGACTTCTGATAGACGGCGTCCTCTTCGTGCTCGTTTGACTGGGCCGCGCCGATGAATTCCGCCATCAGCGTGCCGAGATCCATTGTCTGGGCCTGCAGCGTGAGCGGATAGGAGGACAGGGTTTCCTCCTGTATGATCGCAATATAGGTCGTTGTCCCCCGGGACACGGCAAAAATCAGGGCAATCCCGATGATGCCGATGCTTCCCGCAAAGGAGGTCAGGGCCGTGCGCCCCTTTTTGGTGAACAGATTCTTGAGCGAAAGCCCGAAGGCGGTGGAAAAGGACATGGAGGGTTTTTTCCCCTTCTTTTCCTTTTCTGCCTTTTCCCGTTCGGCCTCCCGCTCCTGCTGCGCTTCCTCTTCGGTCAGCGGCGCCGAGTCGTCGGTGATCTGGCCGTCCAGGATGCGGATAATCCGGGTGGAATACCGCTCGGCGATCTCCGGATTATGGGTCACCATGATAACCAGGCGGTCCTGGGAAATCGCCTTGAGAATGTCCATGACCTGAATGCTCGTCTCGGTGTCCAGTGCCCCGGTCGGTTCGTCCGCCAGGATAATGTCAGGATTGTTGACAATGGCCCGGGCGATGGCCACCCGCTGCATCTGCCCGCCGGAGAGCTGGTTCGGCTTCTTTCTTATCTGGGAGCCCAGCCCCACCTGTTCGAGCGCCTCCTTCGCCCGGCGCCGGCGCTCCGTTTTGGATACCCCGGACAGGGTCAGCGCCAGCTCCACGTTCTGCAGCACCGTCTGATGCGGAATCAGGTTATAGCTTTGGAAAACAAACCCGATGGAATGGTTCCGATAGGTGTCCCAGTCCCGATCCTTGAAATCCTTGGTGGATTTTCCGTTGATGATGAGATCGCCCGAGGTGTATTGATCCAATCCGCCGATGATATTGAGCATGGTGGTCTTTCCGCAGCCGGAGGGGCCCAGAATCGAGACAAATTCCTGCCGGCGGAATTGCAGATCAATCCCTTTGAGCACCTCAAGCGATTCGTCACCCGACGGATAGCTTTTCCGTATATCCTTTAGTTCCAGCATAGCGTTATCCTTTCTGTTCATACCACTATCCGCGAGGATTGGATGCGGTTATTTTCTGACTTTTCATGCAAAAGATACGCCGCGGCGCCTGCATCCCGCCGCTTCGCCTGTTACGCGTTAAGCAGCGCCATAAATTCTTCGCCGGTGATGGTTTCCTTTTCCAGCAAATGGGCGGCCAGCTTGTGCAGCTGCGCCTCGTTCTCCCTAAGAATCTGCCGGGCCTTTTCGTGGGCGGCCTTGACAATTTCCACCACCCGCTCGTCGATTTTGGAGGCGGTGTCCGCCGCACAGGTCAGGGACGTGTCCCCGCCCAGGTACTGGTTCTGCACCGTTTCCAGCGCCACCATGTCAAACTCGTCGGTCATGCCGTAGCGGGTGATCATCGCCCGGGCCAGCTTGGTGGCCTGCTCAATGTCGTTGGAGGCGCCGGTGGTCATATTGTCC
>CDZV01004394.1_pt1 | contig 43566 bp, 51 predicted proteins | sample 554851 | NCBI WGS metagenome assembly CDZV01 (sample SAMEA3182090, study PRJEB8094) | gut metagenome | biome: human; feature: gut; material: Stool; isolation source: human stools | place: Canada | collected 2013-03-12
CTGTGATACTTTTCGCCGGTATCTGCATTCACCGAATTAAATACAATATGCGAATGGATATGATGCCGGTCTACATGGGTCCCAATCACAACCTCAAAGCCGTCCAAGTGTTCCTGCGCAAATGCTTTAGCAATTTCTAAAGCAAGTTCAGGTGTGATTTCACCAGGCTTGAACGATTGAATGATGTGATAGCATTGACGCTTATCCAATCGTCCGGTTTCCAGCTTTGTTTTCATCATCTCGCGGTACTCTCTCCCTGGATCGCAATTAAAATGTGCTGTTAAAATATGCCCATCCGTTTTGTCACCGTTCAGAACATAATCAATGGCTTCTTTTAAGCCGCCGTTACGGGGCAGGATTTTCGTAACAGCCATTACTTATTCGCCATCCGGAACATAAGCTCATATACCTGATCCAGAAGATAGAGTCCCCGTTTGGCATCCTCCGGCTTCGCAATTCCTGCATTGACGCTGCGGGCGATCTGGTTGATGTTGTTGCCGATATGATGTATTTCCGTCCGGAGCTCTTTAATTTCTTTTGTTGGGCGGGCTTTGACCGGTCGTCCCTCAATAAGCCGTGCAAGATATGCCCGTTTTGTCAGCCTGCACTCTTTGGCCTGACAGCACAGCAGCTGATACTGCTGTGTTGTCAGTACGATGTGCAGATGGTGTTCTTTCTTGTTCTCATCCACATTTTTCTCCTTCCTGCGGCGTATAGCCGCAAGTTTTTCCGCCAGCAGGCGGCATAGGGGACCGGGGTATCCTCGGCAAGCTGTGCAAATGTACATTTGCGCGATGCTTGCGCCAGCGCCGCCCACGGCGGCGTTGGCTGTTCCCCGCCGTCGGCGGGGCGTTTTTTGAGAGGTAGGTTGATTCCAATACAGGCGGACACGGTCCGCACCTTTTCCAGAAAAAAGAAATGTCTGGCAGCAGCGCCAGACATCCGGTTTCGCAGGGTCCTTCCGCACAGGGTGTCAATGTAACACCCAAAATAGAAGAGGCAGGGTGTCTTGATGACACCCTGCCCATTCAAATATTGACTCAGCGCTCGATCTCTTCCGTTTTCTGCTTTCTGCTTCGTGCAGCGGTTCGAGCTGCGTCGAAGGGAAGGACGAATCCTTCTACCTGTTGATAATAGCTCGTCTGTTCCTCTACAAAGAATGCCTCAAGAGGCGCATAGCAAGTGCTGTTGCCACACAGCGCAGGCTCAGGCGGCGCACGCCAGTTCCTTCCGAATACGTTCCCGTGCCAGCTCCGCATAGGTGTCTGTGACTTCGATGCCGGTGGCGGTATAGCCCTCCTGCACAGCCGCCAGCACCGTGGTACCGCTGCCGGCAAAGGGGTCCAGAATATGCCCGCCCGGTTCCGTGATCTTCACGATGTCCCGCATCAGCTGCAGCGGCTTCTCCGTCAGATGGATGCGGCTCTGGGGATTGCCGTATTTGAACACCCCCGGCAGACACGGGACCGGACGGCTGATAGGCATATCGCCGTTGGAACCCCAGACGATATACTCCGCCTGCTGGCGGAAACGTCCCTTCTGGGGGCGGCTGTTGCCCTTATCCCAGACAGCGGTGCCGCGCCAGATCCAGCCCGCCCACTGGAGGGCGTCGGTGGCTGCCGGAAGCTGCCGCCAGTCGATAAACATACATACCGGCGCACCGCTCTTGCATACCTTTCGCGCTTCATACAACCACTCCGCCGCCCAGCGGGTCCAGGAGCGCTGGTCCTTGGCGTCCCCATCGAAAGGGGGCGGTGCGTTCTCACCCATGCTGGAATACTTCCTGGCGGTGGATTTGTTTTTCTCCGTCTGGGTGCGCCCACCGGACGCATAGGGCGGATCGGTGATGACCGCGTCAAAGGTGTTGGGGGCAAAGGTCCCCAGCACCTTCAGGGCATCACCCTGGAGGATGCTCCATTTCTGATTATCGCTCATGCTCATGCTTCTCCTTCTTTTTCGTTCGATTTTCGCAGGGCGGAGACAGCTCCGTCTCCACATATTCGCTGATGATTCCCAGTGCTTCCTCGTAGCTGTGGCACGCTCCGCCCATGATGCGGGTCTGCATTTCCTTTGCCTCTGCCGCCATGCCATTCTGCCGAAGAACTCTGGCGGCAATACCCATCAGATGGAAGATGTTGCCGTCCTGCCCCAGCAGAGGGCAGAGAGGGCGGGGGTTCTCCTGCCGGGCGGAGCGAAACCCGCCCAGCCTGTTGGGAACATAGTCGGACAGCCATGTGCCGCCGAATGCGCCGTGGGTCTGCAAACGCCACATCGCCAGCTTCCCCATATCCACCTGAATGTTCTCGAAGGGGAACAGCAGATTGTTGAGTCCATCGTGCTGAAAAACCTTGACCGTCTCAAAGCGGCTGCCATTCTGCAGGATGCCGTCCTGCGTCAGCAGGTCATTGATGCCATCCAGCCACTCCTGCGCCTCTCCGCCGCAGCCCTGCAGCACCAGTCCCTCCTGATGCTCCATATCCCGCAGATCGTCCGCAGTGATCCTCTCAATTGGCATTTATCTCTCCTTTCTTTTGGGATGCCGTGCAGGCGGCGTCCGGCCAATGGTTTTCTGATCCGTCAACACGGGGATGCCCAGTTCGCCGGCTTTATAGATCTCCTGCCACATCCCATCCGTCCAGACCGGACCGTACACATTCATCTGCTGACAGGATTCCAGCAGGCGCAGTCCCATCGCCCTGGCTTTCTCGTCCTGGGCGGGATCGGTGGGATCTGCGACAGGCGGGAACAGCAGATGCGGACAGATAGGGATATTTCCCTCCACAAACACCTCCTGCGCTTTCTGCCGCGCAAACTCCACATTGTTTGTCACATCGCCCCGCAGCGGAGCACAGATATAGACCAGCTTGGGGCCGCTCTGTTTCAGCTCCGGCGTGCGCTCCCGGAATGCGGACAGATACTGTCCGACGGCATCCCGCAGAGCGGCATAGTCCGCGGCAGTGGGATGATAGGCGTACCATTCCACTTTTCCGTAGTCATCCCACAGGTGGGGAATGACGCCGCTGCGGAAGTTGGGATTGTTCGGCACCTGCTTTTTACCCCAGACATCCTGAAAGCGCAGCAGCGTCCGGTCCACCACGCCCTCCGTGCGGTTGAGCACCGTGAGGCGGATGGCGTCATATTGGCTGGAGATATGGGTAGAGAGAAACTCCGCCCGTACACGCAGGTCCTTTCCGAGATCTCCCACGCACACACGCCCGGAGAATTGAGGCCGATCCACGAGATTGCTGTGTTCAAACAGCTTTCGCAGCTCCTGCTCATACACGGTCATCGCTCCACACCTCGTTTCTTTGGCGTTTTTGTTTTCATAGGACTTACTTCTTTTTGCAGAGGTTTCAAGGTCTCACGCCCGATACCGCGGATCACGCTGCGGCTCTTGCCGCTCAGGACAAAGGTATCCCTTGTATCGTTGCGGATTTCCTCGCAGGGCAGGATCACGGCAGAACCGGTGATGCGGATATCCCCCTGCACCGAGCCATACACCTTGCAGTTGCCGGACAGGATGGGAGTCCCCATCGTATGGGGATCGTGAATGATCTGCGCGTTTCCGGAAGCCAGCGCTTTTCCGGTCATGGAGGCCCCGCGGAGATAGGCGTTGTCCTCGGCGCGGCTGTGGCCGCTCATCACGCTGCCTTTTGAAACATAGGCGCTGCCACAGGCAATGGCGTCGCCCCGCAGACAGGCATCCCGATCCACATAGGCGTCACCCGCTGCAATGGCGTCATCGAAGATCCATGCGCAGTCTCCCGGCTCCGCGGACAGGTTGCTTTCGCTTTCCACGAAACCGCCTATGTCGCCTGCGTGGATCTCGCCGCAGATATCCCGCAGCGCGCGGATGCGGTGCAGGAACGGATATTCCTCATGGACCATGTCTGTGATCTCATATTTCTGATTGCTGATGGTTCTCATCTCCTTTTTCTTTTTTATGCCGCTTTTGGGCACAGGGCATCTTCTTTTCGGAATGCCGCATCGATGTCGGAAAAGCGTGCCGTGCGGTTGAATTTCTCGGACACCTTTCCCGGCATTGCCTGCAGCTCCAGCATTTTCGCCCACAGCTCCGGATGGTGGTCATAGAGGTGCCGCAATTCCTTCCGTTTGGCGTTCGGGCAGAACCAGCAGCCGCCACGGTCTGTGAACGCATAAACTGGAGAAAGCAGCCCTGCCTTTTGGCAGAGCTGCTTTGCATCCTCTTCGGTGTAGTGATATTTTTCCAGCAGGGACACCTGATCTCCCTGCAAGCGGCGCAAGCGCACCGGCTCATCGCTGGCGATGCCCACATACTGCACAGTATCCGGCGTCAGAGTCCTATTATACCGGCGGATGGGACGGAGCTTGCAGTCCCGCTGAACGTAGCAATGCCCGCACAGAGGGAATCCGCGCCGAAGTCCTTTTTTCGGACCGCGAGTAACTGTTCCTGCAAACAAATCCAGATAGGTCTTATCCGAACGCAGCACACGGACCGGGATGCCCAACCGTTCCAGTCTGGGGAGCGCAGTCTCATAGATGAATGCCCGATGCTCCGGCACCTCGCCGGAGGTCCTTTTATCGAACATCACCTCACAGTAGACCGCTTCATCCAGCGGTTCCCCATGCTCCAGCGCCAGCAGGATCGTGGCAAGGCTGTCTTTGCCGAAGGAGCAGGACGCAATATGCAGGGTGTTCTTCTTTTCTTTTGAAATCATGATCATCCTCTCTGATTCTGTTTTTGCTGGCAGTATTGTCAGCAGGTGGGGAGTCTGCTATAATAGCGCATATCATTTCCAGTCATTTTAGATATGAAGGAGACGAAATACGATGAATAAAACAGAACTGATCACCGCCATGGCGGAAGCCAGCGGCCTGACCAAGAAGGACTGTGACACCGCTCTGAATGCGTTTGTCGACACGCTGCAGACTGCGTTGAAGTCCGGTGACAAGGTACAGCTGCTGGGCTTTGGCACCTTCGAGGTGAAGGAGCGCGCCGCCCGCACCGGCAAGAATCCGGCCACTGGAGCCACCATTGAAATCCCCGCTTCCAAGGCGCCGGCTTTCAAACCCGGCAAGGCGTTCAAGGATTCCGTGCAGTGATAACACGCCCGCGAGAGACCATCTCTCGCGGGCCTTTTCTGTTATCGGTGCGATACGCCCATGTTCTTGGCACGACAGGCACATTCCAGCACCTCTGTCATATCCGTGCGCTCCCAGGGCGCGTCCGCATGGGTGAAGTGACCGTAATTGCAGAACTTTTGGAACATAGGCTGATCCAGTCCCAGCGTTCCGATCATGCCATCCGGCGTCAGGTTGAATACCGTGCAGACAGCCTGTTCCAGCACATCATCGGAATAGATGCCGGTATGCTCCGTATCCACCGTCACCGCCACAGGCTGTGCCTTGCCGATGGCATAGGCAAGGCTGATGGTGCAGCGCTTGGCCAGTCCTGCCGCTACGATATTCTTGGCAATGTAACGGGCCATGTACGCGCCGCTGCGGTCCACCTTCGTTCCATCCTTGCCGGACAGCGCGCCGCCGCCATGAGGGGCGAGGCCGCCGTAGGTGTCCACCATCAGCTTGCGTCCGGTGAGTCCGGTGTCCGCTTCAAAACCGCCCTGGACAAATCGACCGGATGGATTGACCAGCACTTCGGTATGTTCGTCCAGCGGAAGTTCCTGCATGGCGGGTCGGATCACATGGCACAGGATGTCCCGGCGCAGTTCCGGCAGGGGCAGCTCATCCTCATGCTGGCAGGATACCACCACTGCGGCAACGCGGTACGGGACTCCAGAGCGGTATTCCACAGACACCTGCGCCTTGCCGTCCGGACGCAGGCCGGGGATGATGCCCTGCCTGCGGGTATCGGTCAACAGGCGGGTCAGTCGATGGGCCAGCACCACAGGCAGGGGCAGCAGCTCCTTTGTTTCATCGCAGGCAAAGCCGTACAGGATTCCCTGATCTCCCGCACCGGTCTCCGTGCCGCCGCACACAGCTTCCGCAATGTCGGGACTCTGCTCATGGGTGATGACCTCCACCTCATAGTCGCTGCCGCCGTATCCGGCTTCCCGCACCGTTCTGCAAATAATGGCAGGGATGTCCGGAATCTTCGCTGCCGTGATCTCGCCTGCGGCGATGATCTTTCCGGCTGTGGCCATGACCTCACAGGCAACGCGGGCAGCGGCGTCCTGCGTAAGACAGGCATCCACCACCGCGTCCGCGATGGTGTCGCAGAGCTTGTCGGGATGTCCCTCGGTGACTGACTCAGCGGTCAGAATGTAGTTATCTTTCATGTTCATGTTTCTCCTTTTTCATTGGTTTCTTATGTGCCTCCGGCTGTTTCGGAACAGAGAGGATCATTTCGTTACTGTATTTGTCCTGATACTTTTCGATCTGCTGCTCCGTCAGCGAGGCAAAATCATCCTCTTTAAGACCGGCAACAAAAAATGTGCCGCAGACAATGTCATACGGCACACCGTGATCATCGGTCAGGGTGCGGTTCCACGGCAGGCCCAGCAGCTTGCCCTCGTCATTGCAGACGTTATGTGGTGAACAACATAAAGTCTGTAATGCGTAGTTAGTTGTTATGTGTAGCATTATTGAATCTCCTTTCTAATCTCCTGATTTTACTTGGTTATTGGCAGTTCACAGTCTTGTGTTACTCTACATAACGTAGAGGCTGACTCTCTGCCAATAATCACAGGAGGTTCGTACAATGTCAGAAATAATATCTATTCCCATCCTTGAACTGATGGAAAAAACGGAACAATGGTTGTTAAACCAAGGTTACAAAAAGAACACGCTCGGTGTTTACAAAGCAACATGGAATAAGTTCAGAGCTTATTCATCATCACCTTTTTACGATCGTGAAACAGCGGAGAAATTCCTACTTCGCTATTTCGGTGTCGATGCGAATGCCATTGATCAAAAGCTTGATATGCGAATGCGGCACGCCAGACGTCATATGAGCGCACTTGATGAGTTTTTAAGGACCGGTGAGATCTGTCGCAGAAAAATCCGGGGAATAACAACAATAGCTGATGATGGATTTGATTTGTTCTTTTCAAGATTTCTGGATTTCTGCAGAGAGCAAAACTATTCAAAATCCTGGCTGGACAATACCATATCCGGACTAAGAATCTTTTTGCTGGCAACTCATGTGTCCAATACATCAACGCCGGAGGGCATTGATATGGATACTATTAACTGCTTTTCAGAGGCCATGAGAAGCGCCGATGAAATCTGTATGAATGTTCGTAGAATGCGTTGCCGTCAGGTTGCTGTGTATCTTCATTGGTTATATCAACACGGAATCACAAAGCAAGATTATTCTCTTCAGCTTCCTGAATTCAAAAGGACCCCGGCCAAGCTGCCGCAAACATGGTCAAAGGAAGAGATAGAGCAAATTTTAGCAGCTATTGATACGGAAAATCCAACAGGCAAGCGCAACTATGCCATGTTCCTACTCATGGCAAGAACTGGTCTCAGGATTAGTGATGTTGTATCCTTGAGATTCTCAAATATTGATTGGAAAAACAGTACCATCTCTCTTTCGCAACAGAAAACCGGCAACAATCTCGGATTGCCGTTAAGCAAAGAACTGGGGATGGCCATTATTTCATATCTCAAAGATGGACGTCCCCAGTCATCGTCGAACTTCATTTTCCTTCGTCACACTGCTCCATATGACCCTTTGGATTACCACAACAACTTTAATCCAGAGCTTCGGAAGTATATGCGCAGAGCAGGAATTACCGTGCCGAAAGAAGGACATGCGGGTGTTCATACGTTTCGACATTCGTTTGCCACAAATCTGCTTAAGGACGAAGCATCGCTTCAGGACATATCTCAAATATTGGGGCACAGCGACATCAACGTAACAGAAACATATCTGCGAGTTGATATTGAGCAACTTCGCCTGTGTTCGCTGGATTTGGAGGTGCTGTAATGAAGCAATTTCACTTTTTGAGCAATCTTTCGACATTGATGGAGCTATACCTGACAACTCGAAATGAAGAAGGCTATCTTCCAGATCACTACGGATACTATCTGCAGGAGCTTGATTGTCTATCTAAGGCTATGCAAAATGAGTCGTTTGTAACAAGGGAACTCGTTGAAGCATGGGACTCAGCGAAACCATATCTCTCAAACCGTACAAAGATACAGCGACATAATACCATTCGTAAATTTGCAGCCTTTGCTTTCGCTAACGATGGTATATCTTATGTCCCGGATACAAGTAAGCTGAAAGGCAACTCCACATTTGTCCCGCATATTTTTACCGTCGACGAGATATCCCGCATATTAAATGCTGCCGATAATCTACCATACAGAAAAAATGCACCCACGAGACATCTGGTAATCCCGGCTGTCATTAGGCTGCTGTATTCCTGCGGTTTGCGCGTTAATGAAGCGTTAAGGCTAAGAACTACTGATGTTGATCTGGAATCCGGTGTGATTTCAATTTTTAACGGAAAAGGCGGAAAAGATCGACTTGTCCCCATTCACAGCAGCCTTTCTGAGTATTTAAGAGAATACACAGGAAAATTGCTGTTGGACAGAGAATGGTTTTTCCCATCTGCCAGTGGACACTATTCCAGTAACACGATTTACGAAAATTTCCGCGAACTTCTTTTTATGAGCCATATTCACCATACTGGGAATGGACCTCGTGTTCACGATTTTCGACACACTTTTGCAGTTCACACGTTAGAAAAACAACTTGCAGAAGGATACGATCCAATGATTATTGTTCCAAGGTTGGCGGCATATCTGGGACACAAAAGCTACCGGGAGACATGCTGGTATATTCATCTGACAATTGCTTCATTTCCGGAACTGGCACAAAAGCTTGATTCTGCATTTGCAGGAATTATCCCTGTCATTGGAGGTGAGATAATTGAAGAAGACTGATTTCACAAAAGCACTGACTTCTTACTTTTCAACCTATCTCCCCGAAACTTGCGGCGTCAGCCCCAACACGTGCAATTCCTACCGTGACGCATTTAAACTTCTTCTTTTATATTTTCAAGAAGAAAAAGGAGTACCGGCGAACAGTATTGAGCTACGGATGCTGAACCGAAATCTCGCTTCCGATTTCCTGGATTGGCTGGAAGCGCAAAGAAAAGTGTCTGTTACAACCCGAAACCAAAGGCTTGCCGCAATGAAGGCATTTGCGCATTATGTTCAGTACAGAAATCCGGAATATCTTGAAAACTGTACGGACATCATTGCTATGCGTCCCAAAAAACATGAAAAGCCAGTCATACCATTTCTGACAGAAGAAGAACTTAAAGCTTTGCTTACCCAACCAGATCCATCTACGCGGCACGGTCTTAGGGACCTAACACTACTTTCCCTGCTATATGATTCCGGTGCGCGAGTCCAAGAGATCACGGATCTAAAACTTAAGGATATCCGATTGACCAATCCTGCCATGGCTACATTGACAGGAAAAGGTAGAAAAGCTCGCCAAGTACCGCTAATGAAAGAAACGTGCAAGCTCTTAGATGCTTATATTCGGAACTTCAATCTGAATTCCGAACCGCTGACATCGCCGCTGTTCTTTAACCAAAAGGGGCAGGCGCTTTCACGGTATGGGATTACTTATATTCTCAAAAAATACGTTTCTCAAGCTGAATTGGACAGCGATACGAGAAAAATCTCTCCTCATGTTTTACGCCATACTAAGGCAATGCATTTGCTGCGGGCTGGTGTGAACATGATTTATATTCGTGATTTCTTAGGTCACGTCGATATTTCTACCACTGAGGTTTACGCTCGGATTGATGCCGAAATGAAACGAAAAGTTTTTGAGGAAAAAGTGCCTAATTTTACACCAAACACTACTATGCCTTGGGAGGAGGACAAAGATTTATTACAATGGCTAACAAAATTTGGAAAGAAGTCTTTCTGATTATGTGTAGTAGTTCAAGGAAAAACGCCCGGAATACCGAGCGTTTTTCTCTATCTCTACGCATAACTGATGACTACGCATTACAGACGTTATGTGGTGAACAACATAAAGTCTGCAATGAAGAAGGAAAACTGCTGAGCCTTCCTATGAACCGCGCCCTGACAGATGAATCCGGAGTGCCGTATGACATTGTCTGCGGCACCTTTTTTGTAGTCGGAATTGGAGATGAAGATTTTACATCCCTGACGGAGCAGCAGATCGAAAAGTATCGAAAGAAATACGCCAATGAGATGGTGTTTTCTACTCCTGTGCCGTCCGGAAACCATAAAAAACAATGCAATAAGGAGAAACACGAACATGAAAGATAAGTATGTCTTAACCGCGGAGTCTGTCACTGAGGGTCACCCGGACAAGCTCTGCGACACCATTGCCGACGCCGTAGTGGATGCCTGCCTGGAGCATGACCCCGCCGCCCATGTAGCCTGTGAGGTCATGGCTACCGCAGGTAAGATCATCGCGTCTGGCGAGATCACGGCGGCGCGGCTCCCGGACATCCCTGCCGTTATCTGCCGCACCGTGCGGGAAGCAGGATATGGCGGCAGCGATTATGAGGTGGAGGTGATCACCCATGAGCAAAGTCCCGACATCGCCGGAGCAGTCAATAGCGGCGCAGAGACCGGAGCAGGCGACCAGGGTATCGTGTACGGCTACGCCTGCGATGAAACGCCTGAGCTTCTTCCACTGCCGGTAGTGCTGGCACATGAACTCACCCGTCTACTGACCCAGGCGAGAAAGCTGCGCACGATCCCCGGCTTGAAGCCGGACGGTAAGGCGCAGGTGTCTGTGGAGTATCAGTTCGGCGTTCCCAAGCGTGTCTCTGCCGTAGTGGTCTCCTGCCAGCATGAGGATGGTGTGGAGCTGGCGGAGCTTCGCCATGCGGTCATGCGCCATATTATCCAGCCCGCTTTTCAGGACTTCCCGCTGGATGCCGAAACAGAGATCCTCATCAATCCTTCCGGCAGATTTGTGGAGGGCGGCTTTGAAGCGGATACCGGACTCACGGGCCGTAAGCTGATGGTGGATACCTACGGCGGTCTCGCACCACATGGCGGCGGCGCGTTGTCCGGCAAGGACGGCACCAAGGTGGATCGCAGCGGCGCTTACATGGCCCGCTACATCGCAAAAAACATTGTGGCGGCGGGACTTGCTGAACGCTGCACCGTCAGTCTGGCCTACGCCATCGGCAGGGCGAAGCCTGTCATGGTGGAGGTGGATGCCCACGGCACTGGCAAGTATTCCGATACTGCGCTGGAGCAGGCCGTTCGCACGGTGTGCAAGCTGACGCCGAACGGCATGATCGATACGCTGGGTTTGGACAAACCTATTTTCCGTAAATTCTGCAACTACGGACACTTCACCCATGCGGATGCCCCGTGGGAGCAGACGGATATGACGGAGGTGCTGGAAAGCGCCTGCCACGCCAAGGAGACAGGGGTTTCCGCCCGCTGATAAAAAAACAGCGAGAGGACTCGCCTCTCGCTGTCAGGTGTTACTGAATGCTGTCCTTGAACGCCTTGCCGGCCTTAAAGACCGGAGCCTTGGAAGCGGCGATTTCAATGGTCGCACCGGTGGCCGGGTTTTTACCGGTGCGGGCAGCACGCTCTTTTACCTCAAAGGTGCCGAAGCCAACCAGTTGGACCTTGTCCCCAGACTTCAGAGCAGCTTCCACGGTATCAATGAATGCGCTCAGTGCGGCGTCGCAGTCCTTTTTAGCAAGGCCGCTGGTCTCTGCCATAGCGGTGAAAAGTTCCGTCTTGTTCATGTTGTTTTCTCCTTTGTTTAGATAGTGGCTGAAAATAATATTTTTTATTATACCAAAAAATCACCCGGCTGACAATATAGCCGGAACAATAAGAAAAACAAGGAGTGATACCATTTCAAAAGAAAGATCAAAACCTCTTCATATTGTCAGCTGCAGCTTTGGTAAGGACAGTCTTGCCACCATTTTGCTGGCGCTGGAGCATGGGGAACCGCTGGACGAAGCCGTCTACTGCGAGGTGATGTTTGATAAAACCATTTCAGGTGAGGTGCCGGAACACCGGGATTTTATCTATCACACCGCCATTCCAAAGCTGGAGCGGATGGGGGTGAAGGTGCGTGTTCTGCGTGCGGAGAAAACCTATGTAGACCTGTTCACAGGGACGGTCACCCGCGGCCCCAAGAAAGGGATGCTGCGGGCGTTTCCCATCTGCGGAAAGTGTTATGTTCAGCGGGACTGCAAAATCAAACCGATTTGTCGGTATCAAAAGAGCCTGCCTGCCGACACGATGCAGTATATCGGCATCGCCTACGATGAGCAAAAACGGCTGTCACGCCTGAAGAATCAACAGGTGTCCTTGATGGCAAAATACAAGTTTACAGAGGAAGATGCGAAGCAGCTCTGCCGCAAGGCAGGGCTGCTTTCTCCTGTGTATGCGTTTACCGACCGGGGCGGCTGCTGGTTCTGTCCCAACGCCAGACGAAAAGAACTGCGACATCTCTATGATCATCACCCGGGACTGTGGGAACGGATGCTGGAACTGCAGGCCCTGCCGGGGAAGGTGTCTGAGAAATTCAATCGCACAGACACATTTTCAGATATCGACGCGCGTTTCCGCATGGAGGATGCCCGGAAATCTCTTTTTGAAAGCGCGGCATAATGAAGGAGCTGATGAAAAAACGAGCAATCTGAAATATGAAATCACTGACATTACCCATGAAGAGTATCCCTTCCTCCGCCGCATCCGCGCACTGCGGGATGTTGGCGACCAGGTGAAAGTGGGAGATCTGGGCGGCTTTGTGGAGAGCGAAAGCAATCTGGCAACCGACCCGTCCGACGGCGCCTGGATCTTCGATGATGCCATCGCAGCGGGAAACGCCTATGTGGATATGGGTTCTTACCTGCGAAAAAACGCCGTTGCTTGTGGCAACGCCTATGTGTCTCGCGGTTCTGTTCTTTCCAACCATGCCCACGCGGAGGATGACGCCTACCTGCGGGGCGCTGTGATGAATGGCAGCGCGCGTGTGTCCGGCTGTGCCCAGATCATCAGTGCCCCAAACCAGTTTGGAACGCCACTGCTGTCTGGGCACTGTCAGGTGTACGGAAGCGTGCGTGGGGATGTCCGTGTTACCGGTACCGCCGTTATTTTGCCAGGGGAAGAAATCCTGAATGATACAAAGGATACCTTTGTCCTGACGGGCGCTGGCCGCAGTGTCATCCGTGGCAGAGGCAGGGAGCGCCTTACGCCCAGCCGAACACCGCCTGCCAAAGAGAAAAAACCGAAGAAACGGGGGATGGAGCGATGACTGGCTATGAAAGAGAATTGCGAAAATTGTTTGAAAACAGCGACCTCATGGATCATCCCCAGTATTCCGGGCGTGTCTGTGTAGGAGAACTTGGGAAGGATCTGCGGGTACGGGCAGAGTTCCTTTCCACCTGTGTTGCAAATCAATATGACGCCATCCGCCTCACGGTGCTCAACCGCACGGAGGGGGTGGTGGATCGGACAATGCTGCGGTTCAAGGATGTCTGGGGTAAAAAGCCTGTCCCTGGCAACCCGAACTTCCGCAGCGGTGTAATGCCTCACCTGTGGGATGACCGCGGAGATGTGGACTGGTATGCCTATCATCCCTCGGCTGCGGATTACGATGTCCTCCGGCAGTCCATCGGGCAATACCTGTCCGTGTTCCGGGAACGGACGCCGGAACGGGAACAGACCGGCCCCAAGCTGGTGTTCATCTGCGCGCCGCTACGGGGTGATGTGGAAGCCAATATTGAATTCGCACGGCAGAAGGCGCAGGAGGTATTCGCGGATGGAGATATCCCCATCTGTCCGCACCTGCTGTTTCCGCCCATAGCGGACCCGAACCACCCGGAGCAGGATGTCAAGACACGGGAGATGTCGCTGCGGCTGTTGGAATCCTGTCAGCAGCTTAATGTTTATGGGCCTGTTTGGACGGAAGGAATGTGGGATGAGATCCACCATGCCAGCAAGCTGGGGATTCCGATGATGACGGACCAGAAAACCATTGGCCGGACGCCACCCAGGCGTTCCGGCAGGAAGGAGCGATAACGCTGGAACAGGAACGCAAAAGGCCGTCCTGCCCCCTTGTCGGGCAGAACGGCAATATTTTCAATCTCATCGGTCTTGCAAGCCGGACACTGCGGCAAAACGGCATGACAGCCGAGGCAAAAGAGATGCAAAACCGAATTATGGGCGGAGACTGCCACAGCTATGAGGAAGCGCTGGGGATCATCAGCGAGTATGTAGAGACGGAGTTATCCGGCAGTATTCCCGCAAAAAACAAAAACAAGGAGGACCACACACATGAACGTTAACCAGAAATGGGAGATCATTCAAGGTGACGCGCTGAAGGTGCTGAGCGGGTTCGCCCCCAACACCTTCGATGCTGTCATCACCGATCCCCCGTATGCTTCCGGAGGCCGGACACAATCCGAGAAAAACAAGTCCACCGCCAGAAAGTATTCCAGTATGGGGGAGAACGCGCCACCTCCCTTTGACGGCGATGCCAAGGACCAGCGCTCCTGGACCCGCTGGGCGGCAGAGTGGCTGTACGAGGCGAGGAAAGCAAGCAAGCCCGGTGCGCCGGTGTGTATGTTCATCGACTGGCGGCAGCTGCCCGCAGCCACCGATGCCCTTCAATGGGCGGGGTGGATCTGGCGGGGTACCGCTGTCTGGGATAAGGGCAACAGCCGTCCTCAGAAGGGCCGCTTCCGCCAGCAGGCGGAGTACATTGTCTGGGGTTCCAACGGCGATATGCCTATCAGCCGTCCGGTGCCCTGCCTGCCAGGAGTGTTCAAATATGGTAATCCACAGAGCCGCATTCACCTTACGGAGAAACCCTTACAGCTTATGCGGGACATTGTGAAGATCACGGAACCGGGCGGCCATATTCTGGACCCCTTCGCTGGTTCCGGCACCACGGTGCTGGCGGCTGTTCTGGAGGGTTATTCCGCCACCGGCATTGAGGTGACCGATACCTATGCCAAGCTGGCAAGAGAAAGAATCTGTTCAGAGCTGGAGGAAGCTGCGTGACCTGCTGCGCTGTCTGGCAAAGGGACTTGCTATAACGCTGGAAAATCGGTATAATAAAAACGATCCAGTAAGAGAGCATTGTGAGGAATTAGTTATGAATCACGCACAATATGATCAGGAAACCGGAAAGCCGTTGGATCAGTCGTATCTTGAATGCGGACTTCCCGATGATTTGCAGGCTTCTATTCAGGAGATGCAAAAATCTTGGGCCATTATAGACGGCGGAAACCGAGATCCTCATTGGGACATCTACTGGTGTAATCTGAATGCGGACATTAACTCAGCCGAAGTCGAACGGATTATTTCTCCCGAGCAGGCATGGTATTTGCGTGAAAAGTATCTTCGCATGGAAAGAGAGTGATACCTCTTGATAAATTTTACAAACCTCCCCACTCGCAATAAATTCTATGCAGGGGCAAACGGCGCAAAGCGGGCTGTAATTTATCAAGGCGAACAGTATATGCTGAAGTTCCCCGCACAAGCCCCCAAGAATAAAGACTTGAGTTATGCCAACAGTTGCGTTACCGAGTATATCGGCTGCCATATTTTCAACAGCGTTGGGATCAACGCTCAGGAAACTCTCCTTGGCACTTATGAAAAAAATGGCGCAAAAAAGATTGTTGTTGCTTGCAAGGATTTTACCTCCCCCGGAATTGTGTTGCAGGACTTTGCCTCGCTGAAAAACACGGTGATCGATTCCGGTCACAGCGGGTATGGTACAGAACTGTCTGACATTATGCGGGCCATGGAGGATCAGACAGCATTCCCTCCCGCATTGTTGCAGCAGCATTTTTGGAATGTATTCATTATAGATGCGCTGATCGGGAATTGGGATCGGCACAACGGAAACTGGGGTTTTCTTTATAATACCGCGACAGACGAAATTGCCATTGCCCCTGTGTATGACTGCGGGAGCTGCCTGTATCCCCAGGCTGATGAAGCCATCATGCGAGACACCATAGATAAGCAGCCAGAACGAGATTTGCGCACTTTCTCAATCCCTCTTTCCAGCATTAAGGTCAATGGCAGAAAAATCAACTACTTTGATTTTATTTCCTCTTTGGAGAATGCGGATTGCAACAAAGCATTGAAGCGGATACTGCCCAAAATCAACATGGATGCAATTTTCCGTATCGTGGATGAGACTCCATTCATTTCGGATCTGCAAAAGCAGTTCTATAAGACAATGCTGCAGACACGGAAAGAACGCATCCTTGATTTTGCAATGGAAAAACTGCGGAAAAGGGAAAAGGCCAAAGAACTTGAGGCACGGTAATAAATAAACAAAAACGTTTTTTCAAGAGCAGGGTGTTTACAAAACACCCTGCTTTTTCTATAAGGGTGTTCACAAAACACCCTGCCACAAGGAGAGAAGTATGTCAGAAAATTTTGCAAGTTTTTATCGGAAAGCAAGCAGTGTGCGGGAGTTAGTAGGTAAAGCGCCCTTTCCTGAAAAAGCGCGGTTTCAGATCACAAAGGTGATCGAACTGCCAGCCAATCAGTACCGCCGCTACATGAACGAGCTTTTGCGGGATGTTTCCTTCATATCCCGGAACGTGACGGACATGAGGTTCGATGGGAAAACAGAAACATTTCTCTGCCTGCTCGTGACCTGCCGAGATGCGAACACCGGCCTGCTGGTGGAGTCCGAAGGTTTTGGATATGCCAGGTACGCGGCATTTATTCCTGAAAAGAGCGCTCTCTCATTGGATGGTATTCCGACGGAACGCGCAAGCGAAAAGTGTCTTTGCCGGCATCCGACTCCGGAGAGATGATTTCTTTTTTACGAGGAAGCGGGCAGTGCCCGCCCAATATTGCAATTACCATACCGCTTGAAAACAAAGCCCCGCGCAGCGGGGCGAAAGCCAACGCCGCCGATGGCGGCGCTGGCGCAAGCATAGCGTTTGTATGACAAACGCGCTTGCTGGGGCTCGCCCCAGTCCCCAATGCCGCCTGCAGGCGGAAAGTTTTGCGGCAAAGACCGCGGAAAGGAGCGTGAGCGAACGAACAAAGAACACATGGTGTCCGTGCGGCTCACCGAAGTGGAGCGTGAGAGGCTCCGGCAACTCTGCACCATTTCCGGCCTGCCGGTCAGCGCTGTACTGCGGCAGCTCATTTCCGGCGTGACGATCCGCCAGCGTCCACCCAAAGAACTGCATGACTTATATGCGGAGATCAACCGCATCGGTACGAATATCAACCAGATCACCAGAAAAGCCAACGCCGGATTTGCCACGAAGGATGACATGAAAGAGCTGAAGTTCCTCATGTGGACCATTGAGCAGAAGATGGCGAAGGTGGCAGATCAGTAATGGCTGTTACGAAGATCCTCGCCCGCCGCGGTGGACTCCAGCAGGCCATTGCGTATGTTCTCAACGGGGATAAGACGGAAGAACAGATCCTAACGGCGGCACAGGGCTGTCTCACGTCAACAGCTTGCCATGACATGGCTGCGGTCAAGCAGCGTTGGAATAAGACGGACGGAGTGCAGCTTTACCATGTCATCCAATCCTTTCGCCCCGGTGAGCTGTCACCGGAACTGGCGCTGGAGATCGCACGGGAATTTGCGCGGGAACACCTGTCGGGGTATCAGGCCGTCATCGGTGTCCACACGGATCGGGAACACATCCACGCCCATATCGTATTCAATTCCGTCAATCAATTTACCGGCGAAAAATACCACAGTAACGCGCAAAGCTACTACCAGCAGATCCGCGGCATCTCAGACCGGCTCTGCCGGGAACACGGCTTGTCCGTTATCATGGCGGGAGAGTCTGCCAAAGCCATCAGCTATGTGGAGTGGCTGCGGCGGTCTAAGGACCAGCCGACCTTTCGCTCCATGCTGGAATCGGATCTGCGGACGGCCATCCAGGACGCCAACGATCTCGGACACTTCTTCCTGCTCATGGAACACATGGGATATGAGATCCACCACGGTGATCGGCTGGGTTTTCGTCTGCGGGGACAGGAGAGATTCCAGTATCCCGGCAGACGCAATACGCTGTTCACGGAGGATGGTATCCGTGCTGCTATTCAAGGAAATCTTGCGGAAATTGAAGCAGGCAGCCGTCCCACCGTGCTCTCACGGCCTAAGTATCGGCCATACCTGGCGCATCCGAAATACACCGGCTTCCTTGCCCTCTATGTGCATTATCTCTATTTGCTGGGTAAGATCGGGCAGCGGCAGTACCCGCCCCGCATGACGCCTCATCTTAGGCAGGAGGTCATGCGATTTGAGCAATACCGCACACAGTTTGACTTTCTGCGGGAAAATGAGATCGTCACCCAGGCAGATATGGATGCCTTCCAGACCCGCACAGAGGAATCGCTGGCCAAACTCATCAAGCAGCGTACCATCCTCAATGTGCGAAAAAAGAAACGGCAAAAACTGTATACGGCTTTGGCGGATGTGGAAGCGTTGGCTCCCAGCAAAGCGCTCTATGAAGAAGGCCTGACCGGCATGGAGGCGGAATTTGAACGGTACATGGAAGCGGTGGCGCTGCTGGAGAGCAGCGGTGTTCCCAGGAACTGGCTGACGGAAGAAAAGGCGGAGATCTATGAACAGCTGGCGGAGCTGAACCGTGAGATCCGCACGGAGCGGCAAAAGCTGAAGCTCTGCCATGAGATACAAAACCAAGTACCTGTCATGGAACAAGACATTCAAAGAACAGAAGAACACCAGAAGGAGGTGCGGGAACATGAACATAGGCGGCGGTGAAGCGGCGGACCAATTGGTGCGCATGATGCTCTCCGGCGGTGAGGTAGCTGTCCGGCTGAGCGGTTCCGGCCTTAAAAATATGCTGGCGCTGACGCTGGCACTGGCAAAAAACCATAAGTCGATCTCCGGCAAAGTCAACCTCGTGAAGATGCTGAAAGAGACCCGCGACGTGCGCCGGTTCGCCATGTCTCCGGAGCAGTATCAGGCATTCAAAAAGAAGGCTGGAAAACAGAAAATCTTATTCTCTGCCATTCGGGATACGGACGGTCACGGCAAGGTGGTGGATGTCATCATGCCGGTAACGGAGATCGACAGAGCGAATATGATCTTCGAGCGCATCCATTACCTCGGTCAACCAGCGCAGGCACAGCAGCCTCCACGGGAGCAAGCCTCGTCCAAGGCCAGAGAAGCCCGTGAAAGGCAGGCTGCAACCCAAGTCGAGCAGGATCAGCGCCCCCAAGAGAACACCCCTGTGACACCGCCTGTGGGCCAGCGTCAGGAGGTGGAGCCAAAAAAAGGATCTCGGTCGGGACAAGACTTGCCCGCTACCGCGCCCAGCTCGACCTCGTCCAAAGACGTGCGCCGGATGACGAGTGAGGAACGCCCCTCCGTGCTGGAACGTCTGAAGGGCTACAAGACACAGCTGGACCAGCAGCAGAAGCCTGCCCCGGCCAGAACAAAAAATCGGCAAAAGAGTAAAAACGGTAAAGTGAAATAAGTATTATAGATCACCCAAAGCAGTCCCATTGGCGATACACGATCCGCCGATGGGACTGCTATTTTGTTCTCCCGGAGGTGAATTGCCTGAAACAAACATCCAAGCAAAGCAACCTAATTTTGAGCCTTTTCCTCTATATCCCGGTCATCTGGGCGGCGCTGCTCATTGCACAATCCCTTGGCGGCGGTTTGCCGGATCTGTTCTCCAACCTGACCGCCGCGCTGGAGCACCCTTTCCAGATTCAATGGACGGACAAGAGCCTGTTGACCATCCTGATTTGTACCGGCGTTTACATTATGAGCCTGTGCATCTATGACGCGGAAAGCGGCAGGACGCGGGATGGCGAGGAACATGGCTCGGCCATGTGGGGCTCGCCCAGGCAGGTCAATGCGCAGTTCTGTCAAAAACAGAATAAGATCCTGACCCGCCATGTGCGGCTGGGGCTGGATACCCACAAACACCGGCGCTCCTTGAATGTGCTGGTCATCGGCGGCAGCGGCGCGGCCAAGACCCGCGGCTATGTGAAGCCAAACATTTTAGAGGCCAATACCAATTATGTGATCACGGACCCGAAAATGGAAGTCCTGACCGACACGGGCGGATACCTGAAAAAGAAGGGCTATGACGTCCGCGTGCTGAATCTCGTGAATTTGGAACAGTCTGACGGCTATAACCCCTTCTGCTACCTGCGGGACGAGAAAGATGCTCTGAAGCTGGTGAATACGCTGATCCAGGCGACCACGCCCAAAGGCAGTCATGAGTCCGACCCGTTCTGGACGAAGTCAGAAACAGCTCTGCTCCAAGCCATCATCCTCATGCTGTACCAGGAAGCGCCGGAGTATGAACAGAACTTTTCCATGGTCATGCGCGTGTTGGAATACGCTGAAGTCCGGGAGGATGATGACGAATACATCTCGCCGTTGGACCTGCTGTTTAAGGCGATGGAACATGAGCATCCGGAAAGTGTGGCCCTGCGGCAGTATAAGGTATTCAAGCAGGCCGCCGGCAAGACGGCAAAAAGCATCCTGATCAGCGCCGCTGTGCGGCTGGCTCCCTTCAACCTGCCGCAGATCAAGGCGATCACGGACCATGACGATATGGACCTGTACACACTGGGTGAGAAAAAGTGCGCCCTCTATGCCGTGATCCCGGATAATGACACGACCTTCAATTTTCTCGTCAGCCTGCTGTATTCCCAGATATTTCAAGCGCTGTACTACTGTGCTGACCAGATCCACCACGGGGCGCTGCCGTGCCATGTCCACTTTATTTTGGACGAGGCTCCATCTGTCAATCTGCCCGGTCTGCCGCGGGAATTGGCAACCATGCGCTCCCGAAATATTTCGTGCAGCACCATCATCCAGAACATGGCGCAGATCAAGGAACTGTATAAGGATTCGTGGGAAACCATCCCCGGCAACTCGGATACCCTTCTCTACCTTGGCGGTAACGAGAGCAGTACCCACAAGTACATTTCGGAGGCCCTGGGCAAGTCCACCATCGACACCAAGACCCATGGGCAGACGAAGGGGCGCTCCGGTTCCTACTCCACCAACTTTCAGATGAGCGGCAGAGAACTGCTGACCCCGGATGAGGTGCGGATGCTGGACAACCGGTACTGTATCCTGTTCATCCGCGGGGCCAGACCGGTGCTGGATCTGAAATACGAGCTCATGAATCACCCTGCCATCCGCTACACCATGGACGGCGGCGCGCCGCCCTATATCCACCACGGGACAGCGACACCGACCCTGCCGGGAGAACCGCTGTTCCGATTTGATCAAAACGATGAAAAGGAGATTGCTGCATAATGAAACATGATCTGAAAACCAACAACTTTGAACGAAAGGTAACGCGCGTCTACGCCGTCCTTGCCTGCACTGCGATGGTGATGATGGTCACCGAAGTTCCCGCGCTGGCCGCAGACGACCCGCTGGCGGTAGTCAACAATCTGAGTGAGTTTATTTTCTCACTCATCCGTGCCATTGGACTCATCCTGCTGGGCTTTGGCATCCTGCAGGTGGGTCTGTCCCTCAAGAGTCACGATCCCTCCCAGCGCGCCAATGGTATGCTCACCGTTGCAGGCGGCATCGTGATCACCTTCACCAAGGAGATCCTCAACCTGATCACCGGCTAAGAGGAATGTAAAAACATATAAAAATGCTGTGGGCTCGAAAGTCCACAGCATTTTTATTAATCATTTGAGAGACAATCAGGAGAGCAAGAATTAAATAACGACTTTGCTGTTACGAGAACTACAAAGGACATGACTGTTAGAAAATCCGAAACCATCGGCAACACCTCCGCGATAGACAGTGACAATTGCCCCATATATGGTCGCCCTGCTATCCGATGGCTCTCTCCATTGTGCCTCTTGGGGCCAAATGTAGTATAGCATGTATAACCTATTTATTCAATCACAAATCTTTCGTTGGAGGTGATTCATTATCGGAAGTGGAAACTGGATCGTAGACAACCTGAACTCCGCACTGGAGATGTGGAACGGCAGACTGGCGGAGATCTGGCAGCTCATCACCACATCGCCGGAGAATTTCAAAGGCGGCGGTATCTGGAATGTCATCGTCGGCATCAACGGCGGATTGAAAGCGGTGGGATATGCGCTGCTGGTGCTGTTTTTTGTTATGGGCATTGTAAAAACCTGCGGCAGCTTTGCGGAGATGAAGAAACCGGAACTGGCGTTCAAGTGCTTCATCCGCTTTGTGCTGGCGCAGGCGGCGGTGACCTGGGGCATGGAACTGATGACAGGGGCCTTTCGGGTAGCCCAGGGCATGGCGACAACGATCATCGACTCGGCTGGCCTGACGGCCATGTCGGCAACAGCGCTGCCGGACGAGATGGCGAGCATCATCAAGGATGTGGGCTTTTTCGATTCTATCCCCTTATGGGCGGTGACGCTGCTGGGCTCCCTTTTTATCTGGGTTCTGTCCCTCGTGATGATCCTGACGGTGTATAGCCGTTTTTTCAAGCTCTATATCGCAACGGCCATCGCCCCTGTGCCGCTGGCCAGCTTTGCAGGACAGCCCTCCAGCAGTATCGGCGTAGCCTTTTTGAAAAGCTATGCCGCCATCTGTCTGGAGGGCTGTGTCATCGTATTGGCTTGTGTGATTTTCTCGGCGTTTGCGTCTTCACCGCCTGCCATTGCGGATGATACGCTGGCGGCAGCCACCATCGTATGGAACTATGTAGGTGAACTGATTTTCAATATGCTGGTGCTGGTGGGGGCCATCAAGATGAGTGACCGGATCATCCGGGAACTGATGGGCCTGGGTTAATCCTCATCGTCAGACAATTCAATGTCGCTCAGGTCCATGGCATAGCCACCGTGCTCATCCGGCTGCACACCGTTTCTTCGCTGCTCACGGATACGATAGCGAACAATACTCTCCAGGTCTTTTTCTTCCTGGCGCTTCTGGAAGATGCTTTGTATCTTTCGAACCAGAGAAATGATCCAAGACAGGACTACCAGACCAAGGAGGACAAAGAAAATAATATCACCCAGGCTTTGGTGCACCTGATACCAACTACGCCAAAATGTATTCATAGCGACCACATACAGCAGCGGAATCGTCAAGCGAAATACGGCGGCCAACTTGAAAATGATAGAGATGATGAGCATTGCTATGCTCAAAAGAATGACCGGCATGCAAAGAGCCTCCTCTCAGTTTTGGATACGGCGCTATGTTACCATAGCCGTGCCGATCATACAAGAGGCTGTATGCCAATTCTCAAAAAGGAGTTGATATATTGGAGGTACGCATCAACAAGGAAGTGCGCAACTATCAGGAAAGTCTGTTTTTTGGACTGTCACTGCGGCAGTTTTTATTTGCCCTGTTGGCGGTGGCCGTGGCGGTAAGTGTTTATTTTGGGTTGCGCCCCGTGCTGGGGAATGGCGAGATCGGCTGGGTCTGCATTCTGGCCGCGTTCCCATTTGCTCTGGGCGGTTTTTTTCAGTACAACGGCATGAATCTGGAACAATTCTTATTGGCATTTTTTCGCTCGGAATTTCTCACCCCCAAACAGCTTGTGTTCAAATCGGAAAATATGTACGCAAAACTGATGGCACACTCATCTGTGAAGGAGGCGTTGAATCTTGATTAAAACCCTGCAGACAACGTTAAAACAGGACAAAGAACAATTCAAGGTACCGAGATCTGTACAGGACACCATCCCCATCCGGCGACTCTGGCCGGATGGGGTCTTTCAGTTTGGCAGCAAGTATTCCAAGACATTGCGATTCAGCGATATCAACTACGCCATTGCATCCAAAGAGGATAAGACAGCTATGTTTCTCAGCTATTCCGAACTGCTGAACGCGCTGGATACCGGCTCTACTACAAAAATCACCATCAACAATAAGCGCCTGAACCGCCGCAACTTTGAACAGGAGATCCTCATTCCTGCTCACGGAGATTTTCTGGACGGCGGACGGGCGGAGTATAACGCCATGCTGTTGGATAAGGTTACCGATTCCTCCAACAGCGTGGTACAGGAGCGTTATATCACCCTGTCGGTGCATAAGAAAAATATCGAGGAAGCCCGTACTTTTTTTGACCGCACAGTCAATGATGTGACTTCCCGACTCAATCACATGGACTCCCGCTGTGAGGAACTGGACACCGTGGAGCGCCTCCGCATCCTTCATGATTTCTACCGCGTGGGTGAGGAAACGCAGTTCCAGTTGGATCTGGCAGACTGCATGAAGCATGGCCGTTCCTTCAAGGACGCCGTCTGTCCGGACAGCATGGAGTTTAAGAAAGACCACTTTGTCATGGGCGGTAAGTATGGCCGGGTGCTGTTTCTGAAGGAGTATGCCAGCTATATCAAGGACGCTATGATCAACGAGCTCACCAGCCTGAACCGCAGCCTCATGCTGTCTATCGACATCATTCCAGTGCCCACGGACGAAGCGGTACGGGAGATGCAGAACCGCCTGCTGGGCGTGGAGACCAACGTGACCAACTGGCAGCGCAGACAGAACAGCAACAACAATTTTTCTGCCGTTGTACCTTACGATTTGGAACAGCAGCGCAAGGAGACCCGTGAGATGCTGGACGATCTCACCACCCGTGATCAACGCATGATGTTCGCAGTGGTGACGCTGGTGCATCTGGCAGACAGCAAGGAGGAATTAGACAGCGACACGGAAACGCTGCAGTCCATTGCCCGTAAGCACCTCTGTCAACTCACGACCCTGAACTGGCAGCAGGCGGATGGCCTTGTGACAGCGCTGCCGCTGGGCCTGCGCCGCATCGACGCCCTCCGCACGCTCACCACCGAGGCACTGGCTGTGCTCATGCCCTTCAAGGCACAGGAGATCTGGGATCGGGGCGGCGTGTACTACGGGCAGAACGCCATCAGCAAAAATCTTATCGTAGCGGATCGTAAACGGCTGTTGAATGGCAACGCCTTCATTCTGGGCGTTTCAGGTTCCGGCAAATCCTTCAGTGCCAAGAAGGAAATGGTGTCACTGGCATTGTCTACCGACGATGATATTATCATCATCGACCCTGAATCCGAGTACCGTCCGCTGGTAGAAGGGCTGGGCGGTCAGGTTATCAATATTTCCGCCACATCATCCAACCATATCAACGCCATGGATATGGAGCAGGGCTATGGGGATGGCGAGAATCCCGTGGTGTTGAAATCCGAGTTTCTGCTGTCTCTTTGTGAGCAGCTCATCGGCGCCGGGAAACTGTCTGCCAAGGAAAAGTCCATCATTGACCGCTGTACCGCCCAGGTCTATCGGGACTACATCCGCGGCGGATATCAGGGGCAGGCCCCGACCCTGCAGGACTTCCACGCAGAACTGCTCCGCCAGCCGGAAAAGGAAGCTGCGGACGTGGCGCTGGCCATTGAGTTGTTTACCGAGGGCAGCTTGAACACCTTTGCAAAACCCACCAACGTGGATACCAATGCCCGTATCCTCTGCTATGATATCCGAGACCTTGGCAAGCAGCTTCTGCCGGTAGGTATGCTGGTGGTGCTGGACAGCATCTTCAACCGCATCATCCGTAATCGCGGGCTGAAGCGGAATACCTGGATCTATATCGATGAGATCTACCTGCTGTTCCAGCATGAGTACAGCGCCAATTTTCTCTTCACCCTGTGGAAACGAATGCGAAAATACCAGGCTTGCGGAACGGGGATCAGTCAGAATATCGAAGACCTGCTGCAGTCCCACACGGCCCGCACCATGCTGGCAAACAGTGAATTCCTCATCATGCTGAACCAGGCGGCTACAGACCGGGAGGAACTGGCGCGCCTGCTGAACATCTCGGATAATCAGCTCTCCTACATCACCAATGTGGACTCCGGGCGTGGGCTCATCAAGTGCGGAAGCGCTATCGTGCCTTTTGTGGATCATTTCCCCAAGAACAAGCTCTACCGCTTAATGACCACAAAACCATCGGACTTGGCTGCGTGATAGCCCATGGAGAAAATTAAAGAAAAACCCACGCTGGGTGAGCGTGTCAAAGAGAAAGCTGTATCCGCTCCAAAGGAGCTTTTACGCAAGGGGCTGGATGACGGCTCGGAGCGCCTGCGGACTCAGCTCCGGGATACCGCCCAGCAGGGGCGGCGGGACGAATATGGCGGCGACGCCATTGAGGACACCGCCGCCAGCGGCCTGCACCGCGCCGAAAAGGAACTGCTGAAGCAGCGCAAGAAGAAAAACGCGGAGCAGAGCGCGTCACCCAAGGGCGACGCCTCTGTTCCCAATTTCGAAAGCGATGCGCCGCCTGTCATCCGCACCAGAGAGACTGACGCGGCGAGGGCAAGAGCGCCCTCACCGCCAGTGCGGGAGCAGGCACGGCAGGCGGCTATGAAGCAGGCAGTCAAGACGAAGAATGCCTATATCAGTACACAGCGGAAAACGGTCATGACGGCAGCACCGGAGCCGCAGCGGCAGGGTCAGCAGGCGTTCATTCAAGAGCAGGGTCGCAAAGCGTCCCGCCAGCAGGCGCAGCGCAGGCGGGCAGAGCGGCGGTTCCAGCGCCAAGATGATCTGCGTGGTGATTCGCTGTGTTCGGAAGGTTTCGAGCCAACCAGCAGGGGCAGAATCAAAGAGCGCGGCGGCATCCAGCCACCGAAGAAGCGCCAGTTCCCCGAACCGAAAACGCCAAATTACGCTGAGGGGATCGCGCCAAAAGCGCGTGAGGGCAGCAAAGCTGCTGTGCTGTCCTCTGAACAGGCCATGCACTCAACCACCGTCCATGCGACTGCGACCGGAACACACGCTGCCAGAGAAGCGGCCATGCAGATGGCCAAGCGGCAGCAGATGACAAAAGCGGCAGAAACCGCGGTGCAAAAAACCGCGCAGGCGGCGGGCCGCGCGCTGCGCTCCATCATTGCCGCTGCCCAGAGCTTACTTGCGGCAATAGCGGCTGGTGGGAGCACAGTTGTAGCCATGGTGCTGGTGATTTGCCTGATTGGACTTCTGATCGTGTCGCCTTTTGGGATCTTTTTCTCCGGAGAGGACAGCGGTACCGGCTACACCATGCCGGAAGCTGTCAGCGTATTGAACGGCGAGTTCGCCGCCCGGATCGAACAGATCAAGGCAGAGAACCCGCATGACGAACTGGATATGGACAACGCCGGCAGCGCCGCCATGATCTCCAACTGGCGGGATGTGCTGGCTGTTTATGCTGTGCGGACCACCACGGACAACGCTTCGCCGGATGAGGTCGCTACGCTGACCGAAGAAAAAATGGAGATCCTTCGTGAAATCTTCTGGGACATGAACGCCATTACTTATTGGACAGAAATAGTACCAGGCGGCAAAGATGAAGCGGATACGGTCATTTTGCATATCACCGTCACAATAAAAACGCACCTGCAAATGGCGGATGAGTATCGATTCAACACAGAACAGCGCAGACTGTTAGAGGAACTCATGCAGCCGAAATATCAGGAACTGTTCATGGCTTTGACGGGAAGTTATCAGGACATTGAACTGAGTCCCGACGAGGTGGCAAAGATCATAGAAAATCTCCCCGCCGATCTCAGCGAGAATCGCAAGCAAGTAGTTCTGACGGCGTATCAACTCTTGGGCAAAGTCCATTATTTCTGGGGAGGAAAGTCATTGATTATTGGCTGGGACAGCCGCTGGGGAATGCCGATGAAAGTTACAGCCGAGGGCAGTTCCACCACTGGCACCGTGCGGCCCTTCGGACTGGATTGTTCGGGAATGGTGGATTGGGTATTCTACAACCAGAGCGGCGGACAATACGTCATTGGGCATGGCGGCGGGGCCACCGCACAGCACACCTACTGTGCGCCTATTGCTTGGGGTGACGCCCAGCCGGGAGACCTTGTCTTTTATCCAGGCGACAGCCATGTCGGTATTGTCTGCGGCTTTGACAGCAGCGGTAATATCATGGTCATCCACTGTGCCAGCAGCGAGAATAATGTGGTGGTGACGGGGAAAAGCGGCTTCACCTCGATTGGCAGGCCCGAGTATTTTGCGGATTGAGAAATGTGCGCATGGAGATGTGTTCATAGTTGATTGCTATCATGCTCCATGATATACAGAGAAAGGCAGGGAGCCTCAATAGAGGCTCCCTGCCGCTTGGGTTCTTACTTGCCCTGATAGGCTCTGAAAAGGAAAGTAACGATTTGTGCGCGGGTGCAGCTATTGTCCGGCCCGAACAGGCCATCACCAATGCCGTTTGTGACGCCGTTCTCCACCGCCCATGCCACAGCGTTTGCATAGTAGCTATCGGTAAGAACATCGCTGAACTCTGCCTTGCTATCGACCAGCTTACCAATGGCACGGAACAGGAAAGTCACGCTCTGGGCACGGGTGCAGGTGGCGTCAGGACTGAATTTACCATCACCTGTGCCGGTGGTGATACCGTTCTCCACCGCCCACGCAACTGCCTTAGCATAGTAGCTATCCGCAGAAACATCAGAGAAGCTGCTCATGCTCTTGGGTTCGGGAGAACCGGCAGCACGCCACAGGAAGGTGACGATCTGCGCACGGGTGCAAGGCTGGTTCGGCCCAAAGAGGCCGTTGCCAATACCGCCGGTGATGCCCTTTTCCTGCGCCCACTTCACGGCCTCGTAGTAATAGGCGCTGGTGGACACATCGCTGAACGGGCTTGTCTCAACTTCCTTGACAAAGGTAGCCTTGATTTCAACCTTGCTGGCGGGCATGGTAAAGGTGTATTTGCCGTTGCCCTTGTCGGTCAACTTCAATTCATTGCCGTTCTTGTCAGTCACGGTAAGGTCATCCAACTGATAGCCGCTGTCAGGCTTAGCAGTGATGGTCACGGTATCTCCCTTTTCCGCAGAACGCGGGCTTACGGTCACGGTGCCGTCCTCTGTTTTGCTGGGAGTGGTCACGGAATAGCTGGGAGAGGAGGAACCGCTGGAAGAAGAACCGCCACCGGAGGAAGGCTTTTTGACCAGCGCTGCGATGGCATCTTCAATGGCTTTTGCCATTGCGTCCACTTCGGATTGCTGGGTAATGTTCTTATCTCGATCAACGGCATTGACGGCAGCTTCCACGGCGGTGAAGTTCTTGTAGTTGTCCTTGTTCAGTTCATTTGCCTTGGCAATGGCTGCGTCTACTTTGGTGTAATCAGCACCTTTGTATTGCAGGGCGGAAACCGCATCCTCGATAGCCTTTGCCATTGCATAAACCTCTTTTTGCTGGGCTTTACTTTTTGCTCGGTCAACAGAGTTAATGGAATCTTCTACCGCAGAATAATTTGTATAAAGGCTGCTATCAAGAGCCGTTGCCCTTGCGATGGCTGCTTCGACAGCTGTGTAATCAGCGAGAATGTTATTGTCATCCCACACAAAAGTTGGATGACCGATTCCGGCAACCCACTCAACGCCCGCACCGGCATTGTTTTTCAAGCCAGCAAGGACATCTGCGGAGGTAAAGTCTGTGACGGCAGTACCTTCTCCATGCGCGAGCGGAGACGGGCCATATTTCGTGTCATTCGGCCAATAGCAATTTTCTACTCGCCTTCACGTTTTACAACATTCAGCCATTTCTTTTTCCATGTATTAGGGTGGATCAGCAGGGTTGGCTTCCCCAACGCAAGAGCATAGGCCATAGCCTTATCCTCCGCACTGTCGTCGGCAAGCTCAAGGTCATATACGGCCAGCAACATATCAGACTGCTTGACGATCCGCCGATAAGCCATAAGCTGTGCGTTAGGTGTCTCCTGATAGTCCACACAGGAAAGGGCAGTGCAGTCCGCCAGCATATCGAAATAGCGTTCACGCAGCTGCGGCGTCCACTTGGTAGCCTGTTCTTCAAAAGGGGTTACGCAAACAAGGCGCATGGCCTCGTCATTCTGCTTTGTGATATTGACGATTTCCCCGGCGTACAATCCCACGCCGGGGTCACAGGCAACTTGAAATTCTGTCACTCCACATTGACGCAGTTCCATAATACACTGAGCCAGTTCCAGTTTCATTCGGCGGCATTGGGTATCTTCCTCGTCAAACCCCCACGGAAATCGCATGGGATGCTGGCCTATGATCGCACAACGATACTCTTTTTCCATATTCCCACCAGCTTTTATGTAGTCTATTGGCTTACAATATGTATTCTAACAGTCGCTATTTTTCGCGTCAACGAGAATGTAAGCTATAAGCATACAAAATTATTGCTTATAGCGCACAATCGGAGGCGAACACATGGATAAGAAGTTGCTCGGAAAGCGAATCAATACTGCGCGCAAAGAGCGGGGCTGGACGAGCGAGCGTCTGTCCGAAGCGTGTAACATCAATGCAACCTATCTCCGGCAAATCGAATCAGGAGCAAAAGTTCCAAGTCTACAAGTATTTGTTTTGCTGTGTGAAGCATTGAAAGTCTCGCCAACCTATTTGTTGGCAGAAGTTTTACCCAGCATGGAGCTTCAAAACATGGATGTGCTTTTAGAGTTGTGGCAGACTGCCACACCAAGGCAAATTACAATGATTACTTCCATGATTCGGAGCGCACTGGATGCGTCTAAAGATTAAAAGTGGGCGGGCAGCTGTATAGCTGCCCGCCCGTTTAAGTCCACCGTGTTGCCCGGATCAATGATTGCGCTTTCAGTAAAAGTGTAGCCAGCGCACGGTGATCTTCCCGCTCCGTCCACCACTGAGGCTTCAGGAATTGAAGCACCTGCTCTGCCCGGAGCCGCAAAAAGCCTTTGGGATTTCTGCGCGAAAGTGTAAAAACGAAAATGAGAGGGTCCCCACTGAAATTCACTTGAATTTCAGTGGGGACCCTCTCATTTTGAGCCATTGCGCATAAAAGTCCTTCGCAAAGTGGGCAAACAGTATGAAAAACCGGGGCTACTTTTTATTGTTATAGCTGTACGCTGGATAAGCTGTCACACCTTCAAAATAAAATGGCTTTTGTGAAAGTCGAGCAGGCCCTCATCCCGCATTTTTCCAAGCTCCAGCGACAGCCCGCTGCGCTCTACGCCGAGATAATCCGCAAGCTGCTGGCGGGAGAACGGAATGTCGAACTCGTAGCCGCCCCGGCGCTGCGCCTCGGCGGAAAAATAGGACATCAGCTTTGCCCGGGTGGTGCGCTGGCCCATGTGGGTGAGCTTTTCGTTGAGCCGCAGGTTCTTCTCTGCCAGTTCGCCCAGCAGGTTGCGGATGATCCGGCTATGGTGGGAGCAGGCGGAGGGACACACGCTCAAAACGCGCCTTATGTGCAGAAACATCACCGTCACCGCGCTCTCCGCCTCTACGCTCACGTTCAGCACCGCTCCCGGCGCGCAGGCGAACACCTCCGCGAAGGTCTGCCCCGGCCCGGTCTTGGAGAGGATGTTGCGGTTTCCCCAGATATCCTCCTGCACGATGAGGGCGCTGCCCGCCAGCACGAGACCCACCTCCTCCACCGACTCCCCGGCGCGGAGCAGGCGGGAGCCTTTGGGAAAGGTGTCGATCCTCGCCCCAAGGCAGGAGAGCATAGCGGCAAGCTCCTCATCGGAAATGCCGGAGAAAAGCGCCGCCATATGGAGTACCGGAAAAAATTCTTTCATAAAAAGTCCTCTTTCGTTGAAAATTCAACAGACTTGTTGCTTTTAGTATAGTACAATGAGCGCACAAAAGCAACAGGAGGACTGAACATGAAACGACGGATCATTGAAATCGATCAGGATAAATGCAACGGCTGCGGCGCCTGCGCCGCCGCCTGTCACGAGGGCGCCATCGCCATGGTGGACGGCAAGGCGCGGCTCATGCGGGACGATTACTGCGACGGGCTGGGGGACTGCCTGCCCACCTGCCCCACCGGGGCCATCACCTTTGTGGAGCGGGAGGCGGCGGCCTATGACGAGCAGGCCGTCATGGAAAATAAGCAGCGGAAAATGCGGAAAGAGGGCATGACCCTGCCCTGCGGCTGCCCCGGCAGCCAGTCCCGGAATATTCAGCGTCAGGAGGCGCCCGCCGTGGAAACGCCGCAAGCCCAGCAGACGAGCCGCCTTTCCCAGTGGCCTGTGCAAATCAAGCTGGTACCGGTGAACGCCCCGTATTTTGACGGTGCGCGGCTCCTCATCGCCGCCGACTGCACGGCTTACGCCTACGCCGCTTTCCACGAGCGCTTCATTAAGGGGCACATCACCCTGGTGGGCTGTCCCAAGCTGGACGGCGTGGACTATTCCGAAAAGCTGACGGAGATCATCCGGGAGAACAACATCAAGAGCGTCACTGTTGTGCGGATGGAGGTGCCCTGCTGCGGCGGACTGGAGAACGCGGCGAAAACGGCGCTCCAGCAGAGCGGAAAATTCATTCCGTGGCAGGTGGTCACCGTAACAGTGGACGGCCGGCTGGTGGAAGAATAACAAAATCATTAGAAAAAGGAAGGAAGAAGCACAATGAAGTATATATGCAGTCTTTGCGGTTGATAATATGACGAGAGCGCGGGTTACCCGGAGGGTGGCATCGCCCCCGGTACGCCCTGGAGCGAGGTGCCGGAGGATTTTGAGTGCCCCCTGTGCAATGTGGGCAAGGATTCCTTCGAAGAGGCGTGAGCTTTCTGCAAGAGAGGCAAAGACTATGAGTTATGAAAACTGGAAGGACAAAATCGGCACATTTGAAGTGATGGACGTGCGGGGCAAAAAGATGGACTTCTTCCCCGCATTGAAGGCAAAGGCTGCCGCGCTGAAAAACGGCGAAGGACTGCATATCATCCAGACCTTCGAGCCTGTCCCCCTGTACCCGGTGCTGGCCCTTATGGGCTTTGAGCATCACACGGAGAAGGTGAGCGGCAGCGAATATCACATCTGGTTTTATCGAGTGAGGAAAGGAGAATAACCGCATGAGCTACGAAAACTGGAAGAATAAGGCGCAGGGGTTTCAGACCGTGGATGTGCGCCATATACAGGGCAGCTTCTTTGAAGGGCTGAAGAAAAGAGCCGAGGCGTTGGAGGTGGGCGAAGGATTACACATCATCCAGACCTTTGAGCCGCATCCACTGTACGCTGTCATGGAGGGCTTGGGCTACGAACACTACACCGAGCAGCGGGGTGAGGCGGAGTTCCATGTCTGGTTCTGCCGTGTGGAGAAGAAGGAAGGCGACGGCTCCGCTCCTTTCAAGCCACTGGCTCTTTTGAACTATCCCATGATCGATGAAAAGCTGGGGCAGATCGCCGTGGATTTCTGGGAGACTACATGGCAAAGCGAGAAGCGCGTACTGCCCTACGAAACGCGGCTGCTGCTGTCCCTGACCAACGCTGTCGGTGCGGGACGGATGCGGCAGGCGGCGCGAGAGCTGGTAAAGGCATATATCCACGGGGTGGAAAGCGCCGCGCTGGACGATGTGTTCGAGCTGCTGGCATGGAATCAGGGTATCGGATTTTTCAGCAGCGAGATCGGCCCCTCGGCACTGTTTCAGGCGTACAAGCTCATTAAAAACGGTGAGAAGCAGGGCAAGTCCCGGGAGGATATCTACAGTGCGCTGCGCGAGAAATTCGGGGAGAAGAACCCAGAGATGCAGGTTCTGAACTAAAAAGCAGAAGGAGACGAACGACAATGGATAACAGAATGTTTTGCTTTCAGTGCGAGCAGACGGCTGGCTGCGCCGGTTGTACCGGAAAAGCCGGCGTCTGCGGAAAAACCGCTGAGGTGGCGGAACTCCAGGATCAGCTGACTGGCGCTCTGGTTGGACTGTCCCGTGCAGTAGATAATGCCCCGGATGCGAATGAGGGGACTTGGCGGCTGATGATCGAGGGCCTGTTCACCACCGTCACCAATGTGAGCTTCAACGAAAAGACCATTCGGGAGCTGATTGATCAGGTACACGAGGAAAAGGCCCGCCTTGTTCCCGGTTGCTCCGGCTGCGGCTCCCGCTGCGGGAGAAACGATGATTATGATATGAACTTGCTCTGGAACGCGCAGGAGGATATTCGCAGCCTCAAATCCCTGATCCTCTTTGGCGTGCGCGGCATGGCGGCTTACGCCCATCACGCTATGATGCTGGGTTATGCCGACGAGGAAGTGAACCGCTTTTTCGCCAAGGCTCTTTTTGCCGTGGGCGAGGACTGGGATATGGACGCGCTGCTGCCCATCGTCATGGAGGTGGGCGAGAAAAACCTCAAGTGCATGGCGCTGCTGGATAAGGCCAACACCGAAAGCTACGGTACGCCCGCGCCTGTCACCGTTCCGCTGACGGTGGAGAAGGGGCCCTTCATCGTCATCACCGGCCACGACCTCCACGATCTCAAACTGCTGCTGGAGCAGACCGAGGGCAAAGGCGTCAACATCTACACCCACGGCGAAATGCTGCCTGCCCACGGTTATCCTGAACTGAAAAAATATGCCCATCTCAAGGGCAACTTCGGCACGGCGTGGCAGAATCAGCAAAGAGAATTTGCCGACATCCCTGCACCGGTGCTGTTTACCACCAACTGCCTGATGCCGCCGAAAGCAAGCTACGCCGACCGCGTGTTCACCACGGCGGTGGTATCCTACCCGGAACTGACGCACATCGGCGAGGATAAGGACTTTACCCCTGTCATCGAAAAGGCATTGGAGCTTGGCGGCTACAACGAGGACAAGCCGTTCACCGGCATCAACGGCGGCGGCACGGTCATGACCGGCTTCGGTCATGGCGCGGTGCTTGGCGTGGCGGATCAGGTGATCGAGGCAGTAAAGAGCGGCGCGATCCGGCACTTTTTCCTGGTGGGCGGCTGTGACGGAGCCCGTCCCGGGCGGAACTACTATACTGAGTTTGTCAAGCAGACGCCTGCCGATACCGTGGTGCTGACGCTGGCCTGCGGCAAATACCGCTTCAACGACCTTGACCTCGGAACCATTGGCGGCCTGCCTCGACTCATGGACGTGGGCCAGTGCAATGACGCTTATGGAGCTGTCAAAATCGCGCTGGCCTTGGCGGAGGCGTTCGGCTGCGGCGTGAACGATTTGCCCTTGTCCATGGTTCTTTCGTGGTATGAGCAGAAGGCGGTGTGCATTTTGCTGACGCTGCTGTATCTGGGGATCAAGAATATTCGCCTTGGCCCCACGCTGCCGGCGTTCGTTTCGCCCAATGTGCTGAACTACCTCATAGAGAATTTCGGCATTGCTCCCATCACCACGCCGGAGGAGGATTTGAAACAGCTTCTCAAATAACAGCGCCTCAGGCGGCGGTGTAAGGGAGCGTGACTCCCTTGACGGAACGATGTGACGATGCATACAAGGATGGAGATTGCAGTGGCCTTTGAAATAAACGTTGATTTTTCTGGGGGCAAAACGGTATAATCGATATGTAACAAAAACAAAGTGTCTATGCTAAGGCTACCGCGAGCCGTCGGATTGTGGTACACCAAAGCTTGATGCATTCTGCCCCAACTGGACCAGGTACTGGATCGGATACAATACGCATGCCCCGTGAGCGGATCGCCCAGCACATCAGCTCGGCGCGGGAGGCAGTGGCACGAATGCTCAAAAACTTCTCAGAGGACGGATTGGTGGAGTTGAAGCGCGGCGCGATTACGCTGCGTGATACAGACAGATTGAATCACTTTAAATAGAAATGTGGTTTTTTTCACTTGGAAAACCACGAATCTGTGCTATACTATAAGTGGAAAAAGCTGAAAGGAGTATCCACCATGAAAGAAACAAAATACGCAGGTACTCAAACCGAAAAAAACCTGATGACTGCCTTTGCCGGTGAGTCCGAGGCTCGAAACAAGTATACCTACTTTGCCTCCAAAGCCAAGAAGGAAGGCTACGAGCAGATCGCGGCGCTGTTCCTCAAGACCGCCGAGAACGAAAAGGAGCACGCGAAGCTCTGGTTCAAGGAGCTGAACGGCATCGGTGACACCGTCGAAAACCTTCTCGCCGCCGCTGAGGGCGAGAACTACGAGTGGACGGATATGTACGATGGCTTCGCCAAGACCGCCGATGAGGAAGGCTTCCACGAGCTGGCCCAGCGGTTCCGCCTGGTGGCTGCCATCGAGAAGCACCACGAGGAGCGCTACCGTGCCCTGCTGCACAATGTGGAGACGGCAGAGGTCTTCGCCAAAAGCGAGGTCAAGGTGTGGGAGTGCCGCAACTGCGGGCATATCGTGATTGGTGAGAAAGCGCCGGAAGTCTGCCCGACCTGCAACCATCCCCAGAGCTACTTTGAAATTCATGCGGAGAACTATTAAAAGAGGAAATCATCATGGAGCAGAAGTTTTACATTTGCAAGCATTGCGGTAACATCATTGCCAAGGTCAAGGACACGGGCGTCCCCGTCATCTGCTGCGGCGAGCCGATGAGCGAGATCATCCCCGGCACCACCGACGCCGCCGTGGAGAAGCACGTCCCTGTCTGGACTGTGGAAAACGGCATCGTCCATGTCAAGGTCGGCTCCATGGAGCATCCCATGCTGCCGGAGCACTACATCGAGTGGGTGTCCCTCCACACCAAACAAGGCAATCAGCGTAAGGAACTGCATCCCGGCGAAAAGCCCGAGGTCTGCTTCGCCCTCTGCGAGGGGGACGAGGTGGAGGCGGTTTACGCCTACTGCAACCTCCACAGCCTGTGGAAAGCATAATTCATCCTCTTAAAATCCGGTGCTGAAAAAAGCACCGGATTTTTTTCACCAATGTGACTTCGTTACAGATGGGCGGGGCGGAGTTTGCTATGATAAGTCCATCACAAAGAACCGAGGAAAGAGGGAAGTGACATGAAAATCAAGCTCAATTCCGATCAGGAGGTCGTGAATACCATCCGCGAGGGCCTGAAACGTACCGGCGGGTACTGCCCCTGCCGACTGGAGCACACGGAGGAAAACAGGTGTATGTGCCAGGAGTTTAAGGATCAGATCGCCGACCCTGATTACGAGGGCTACTGCCACTGTATGCTCTACTACAAATCCCTGAAGGACTGAGGGGGGAACGCCGTGCTGTCAAAACGATTGGCCGCCGTGGACATGACGCGATGCGTCGCCTGCGGCGTGTGTGAAAATACCTGTCCACTGGGGGCCGTCAAGGTGAGCCGGGGCTGCTACGCCGCTGTGGAGGCGGAACGCTGCATTGGCTGCGGCAAGTGCGCGAGGCTCTGTCCCGTGGGCTGCATCGAGGTGAACGCGAGGGACGAGGCATGAAGAAAGCAAAACATTGGTACGACTATCTCTGGGTCTGCGCCATCCTCTACTTCACCCTCGGCTTTTTCAACATCCTCTTTGCGTGGCTGGGCATGATCGACTTCCTGCTGCCGCTGATCTTAGCCATCTTCGGCGGGAACAAGTTTTTCTGCAACCACCTCTGCGGCCGGGGGCAGCTGTTCAGCAAGCTGGGAACTGACCTTAAATGCTCCCGCTGCAAGCCCACGCCCCGCTGGATGTCCTCTAAGTGGTTCCGCTACGGCTTTTTGATCTTCTTCCTGACGATGTTTGGCAACATGGTGTTCCAGACCTATCTGGTGGCGGCGGGTGCCGCGTCCATGCGGGAGGCCATTAAGCTGTTCTGGACATTCCGTGTGCCGTGGGACTGGGCCTACACCGCCGGGACGGTGACGGATTGGGTGGCACAGTTCAGCTTCGGCTTTTATAGCTTGATGCTGACCTCGCTGCTCATCGGCCTCATCGTGATGGTGCTCTACAAGCCCCGTACATGGTGCGCCTTCTGCCCCATGGGGACTATGACCCAGAGTATTTGCAAGCTGAAAAACAAAGACTGACAATATACAAACGAAAGGAGCCTTTCTCATGGCTGAACTGAAAATTACTGCTGCGAATTTTGAAAACGAGGTACTGCATTCCGACAAGCCCGTCCTGCTGGACTTCTACGCCGACTGGTGCGGACCCTGCAAGATGCTTGCTCCCGTACTCCACGAGGTCGCGGAGGAAAACGCAGGAACCCTCAAGGTGGGCAAGATCAACGTGGACGAGCAGATGGAGCTGGCCATGCGCTTTCAGGTCTCCAGCATCCCCATGCTGGTGGTCTTTAAGGACGGCAAGGCCGTGGCGAAGTCGGTGGGCTACCGGCCCAAGGCGGAGATCACCGCCATGGTGGAGGGCGCAAGATGAAAGTTGTGATCGTAGGCGGCGTGGCCGGCGGCGCGTCTGCCGCTGCCCGCATCCGCCGTCTGGATGAACACGCGCAGATCGTGATGATCGAGCGCAGCGGCTATGTGTCCTACGCCAATTGTGGCCTGCCCTACTATGTCGGCGGCGTGATCGTGGATCGGGACGAGCTGACGCTGCAAACTCCGGAGAGTTTTTGGGACCGTTTCCGCATTGACGTGCGGGTGCGTCAGGAGGTGACGGCCATCGACCCCGAGGGGAAAACCGTCACTGTTCACGCGCTGGACAGCGGCAAGTTCTATACGGAGACCTATGACAAGCTGATCCTCGCCCCCGGCGCGAAACCGACGGTTCCCGCCCTCTCCGGCGTGGACAGCGAGCGGGTCTTTACCCTGCGGACCGTGGAGGACACCCTCCGCATCCGCCGCTTCATCGAGGAAGAAAAGCCCAAGACCACTGTTTTGGCTGGCGGCGGATTTATCGGACTGGAAATGGCGGAAAACCTTGCGGAAATGGGCATCGCCGTCACCATCGTCCAGCGGCCCAAGCAGCTTTTGGCCCCGCTGGACGCGGACATGGCGAGCTTTGTCCATGCGGAAATGCGCAGACACGGCGTGGCTCTGCGGTTGGGTGAAACCGTCACCGGATTCCGACAGGACGGAGATTCCGTGCTGACCCTGTTGGAAGAAAGTGAGCCACTGCATTCGGATATGGTGCTGCTGGCCATCGGCGTCACGCCGGACACCCATCTGGCAAAGGAGGCCGGGCTGGAGTTGGGCATCCGGGACAGCATCGCTGTCAACGAGCGGATGGAAACCTCCGTGCCGGACATCTATGCTGTGGGCGATGCCGTAGAGGTCACCCATTTTGTAACCGGGCAGAAAGCGTTGATTTCGCTGGCGGGGCCTGCCAACAAGCAGGGACGCATTGCCGCTGACAATATCTGCGGCGGAAACAGCCACTTTACCGGCTCTCAGGGCTCGTCTGTTCTGAAGCTGTTCGGCTTGACAGCGGCCTCCACGGGCATCAACGAAAAAACCGCAAAGGCGGCGGGCGTCGCCTACGAGAAGATCATCCTTCCCACGGCCTCTCACGCCTCCTATTATCCCGGCGCGCAGTCCATGGTCATCAAGGTGCTGTACGAAAAGGAAACTTTGCGGCTGCTGGGAGCGCAGATCGTGGGCCGCGAGGGTGCAGACAAGCGTATCGACGTGCTGGCCACCGCCATCCGCGCCGGTATGACGGCGCTGGAGCTGACGGAGTTGGACCTTGCCTACGCGCCGCCCTATTCCTCCGCCAAGGATCCGGCCAACATGGCGGGCTTTATGATCGAGGACTTGGAGAGCGGAAAGGTGCGCCAGTTCCATTGGGATGAAGTGGACGGCCTGCCCCGCGACGGCAGCGCGGCGCTGCTGGATGTGCGAACAGAGTGGGAGTATCAGCGGGGCCATCTGGACGGCTTTCGGAACGTTCCGCTGGACGATCTGCGGGAGCATTTGGACGAGTTAGACCGGAGTAAGCCTGTTTATGTGAATTGCCAGACAGGGCTTCGCAGTTATCTGGCCTGTCGGCTTTTGACGCAATATGGTTTCGCCTGCGCCCATCTCGCCGGCGGATACAGCTTCTATCAGGCCGTGATGAAGGAGCGGCTGGCCCAAAGCCCCTATCCTTGCGGAATGGAGAAACTATGAGTGAAAATTTATTTGGCTTGACGGTTGCGGCAGATAAAGGCATGGATGACCTGCAATGCCAGCGGCTTTTGAGTGAGAACCGCAAATATCAGGAGGTCATGCTGCAATACCGCTGCGCGCTGAAAGCCCTTGAAAACCGGTTGGAAATTCTGAACGAGGAATTCTCCCTGCGGCATGACCGAAACCCCATCGAGAGCATCAAAAGCCGTTTGAAATCACCGTCCAGCATTATGAATAAGATGCAGAAGCGCGGACTTTCTCTGGATTTTCCGACCATGCAGGCAAATATCATGGATGTTGCCGGTGTGCGTGTGATCTGCTCTTTTGAGGAGGATGTGTTCTTTTTGGCAAAGTGCTTAAAAGATCAGTCTGATATTGAGATAGTCACAGAGAAGGACTACATTTCCAACCCAAAGCCCAACGGCTACCGCAGTCTGCACCTGACGATCCGGCTGCCGGTATTCTTTGCGGAAAAAGAGGTCCATGTGCCGGTGGAGATACAACTCCGTACAATCGCCATGGACTTCTGGGCTAGCCTTGAGCATACCATCCGCTATAAGAAAAACCTGCCGATAAATACTGAAATCGAAACTGAACTGAAAGAGTGCGCCGATTCCAGCAGAGAATGGGACAGCAAAATGGAACATCTACTGCACATCTTAACATAATGTGTCGAATATAAAATGAAAAGCACGCACTTTATTGCTTGTTTCGGTTGGACGGCTTAGGCTTGTCAGGGATCGCCGCATCCGCCTTGGGTGGGCGCCCCCTGCGAGCCCCAACCAATTTCTCCGCTTTCTGTTTTTTAGTCATAGCCTTTTCTGCTTTCGGCGGACTGCCACGGCACAGCTTTTTCGGCTTCTATAATTGGAAGGAACATGGCTTTTCGCTGAATGGAAAGCGAAGCTGACCCGGGCTGGGGCGGTCTGTGATTTTCTGATAATCTTTTTGAAATTATCTTGACAAATTTTGTCAAGATTGATATGATGACAGTAACAAGCAAGCGAAAAGAGGACGCGGAGCATGATCATCACCAAAGAGACGGACTACGCGATGCGCATTTTGCGGGTGCTGCTGGACGGGGAGAAGCATTCGGTGGCCGAGATGTCGGAAACGGAATTGATCCCCACTCAGTTTGCCTACCAGATCCTGCGCAAGCTCTCCGCCGGCAATTTGGTGCAGGTGAGCCGCGGCGCCCTCGGTGGCTGCGAACTGTCATGCGATCTGGACGCGACCTCCCTCTACGATCTCATGGGGGTCATGGGGGAGCGGGGCGTCCTGTGCGCCTGCATGGAGCCGGGATATGAGTGCCGCTGGCAGGACGAGCACGGGCGGTGCGCCATCCACTGTCAGCTGGCGGCCTTGCAGCGAAAGCAGGACGAGGCGTTCCGCACCGTGAGCCTGCGCAGGCTGCTGACCGGCAAATCCGATCCCCAAGATACAAGCGAGCTGTAAAATTTTAAGAGGAGGTACCCGTATGCTGTTTCAAACCACGGCGGCGCACGAAGAGCTGCGCGCGAAGATCCGGAGCTTTGCGGAGGAGGAGATCAAGCCCCTCGCGTTTCTGATGGATCAGAACAATGAGTTTCCCGAGGAGGCTGTCAAGAAGCTGGGCAAGCTGGGCTGGATGGGCATCCCTTACCCAAAGGAGTACGGCGGCGCCGGTCTGGACGCCCTGAGCTACGCCATCGCGGTGGAGGAATTGGCCCGTGTGGACGGCGGCGCGGGCGTTATCCTCTCCGCCCATGTCTCCCTTGGCTCATGGCCTATTTTCGCCTACGGCACTGAGGAGCAGAAGCAGAAATATCTGGTTCCGCTGGCCAAGGGCGAGAAGATCGGCGCCTTTGGTCTCACGGAGCCCAACGCCGGATCCGACGCCGGCGGCACGGAGACTACGGCGCTGGATAAGGGGGACTACTACCTCCTTAACGGCGGCAAGATCTTCATCACCAACGCCCCTAAGGCAGACACCTATGTGGTTTTCGCCGTCACCACGCCGGACATCGGTACCCGGGGCATCTCCGCTTTCATCGTGGAGAAGGGCTGGAAGGGCTTTGAGTTCGGCGACCACTATGACAAGATGGGCATTCGCTCCTCCTCCACGGCGGAATTGATCTTCAACGATGTGAAGGTTCCCAAGGAAAACCTGCTGGGCAAGGAGGGGGACGGCTTCAAGATCGCCATGTCCACGCTGGACGGCGGACGCATCGGCATCGCCGCCCAGGCACTGGGCATTGCCCAGGGCGCGTTTGAGCAGGCGCTGAGCTATTCCAAGGAGCGTATTCAGTTCGGAAAGCCCATCGCGGCCCAGCAGAGCATCGCCTTCAAGCTGGCAGATATGGCCACCAAGCTGCGCTGCGCCCGGTTCCTCATCTACTCCGCGGCGGAGCTGAAGGAGCAGCACGCGCCCTACGGCATGGAGTCTGCCATGGCGAAGATGTACGCCTCGGACATCGCGCTGGAGGTCACCAATGACGCCTTGCAGATCCACGGCGGCAGCGGCTTCCTCAAGGGCATGGAGGTGGAGCGGGCCTACCGCGACGCCAAGATCACCACCATCTACGAGGGCACCAACGAGATTCAGCGGGTGGTCATCGCCTCTCATCTGGTGGGCAGGCTGGGCAAGAGCTCCGGCGGCGAGAGCCGCTCGGCGGCCAAGAAACCCGCGCCCATCACCGGTATCCGCAAAAAGACCATCTTCCGGGAGGGGGACGCCGCCCAGCAGGTGGCCGACCTTGTGGCGGCGCTGAAAAAGGACGGCCACGACTTCTCTGTGGGCATCCCCATGGATACGCCCATCCCGCAGGCGGAGCGGGTGGTCTCCGCTGGCAAGGGCATCGGGGAGAAAAAGAACATGAAGCTGGTAGAGACGCTGGCCAAGGCCGCCGGCGCGGCCATCGGCTCCTCCCGTCCCGTGGCGGAGACCCTCAAGTATCTGCCGCTGAACCGCTATGTGGGTATGTCCGGTCAGAAGTTCACCGGCAATCTGTACATCGCCTGCGGCATCTCCGGCGCGTCCCAGCACCTCAAGGGTATCAAGGATGCCTCCACCATCGTGGCCATCAACAAAAACGGCAACGCCCCCATCTTCAAAAACTGCGACTACGGCATCGTGGGCGATGTAGCGGAGATTCTGCCCCTGCTCACCGCTGCGCTGGATAGCGGCGAAAAGCTGCCCGCGCCGCCCATGGTAAAGATGAAGCGGCCCACGCCGCCGAAGCCCACTCCCATCGGCGACCGCTATGTCTGCGGCGGCTGCGGCTACGAGTATGTGCCGGAGCTGGGCGACGAGGACGGCGAGATCGCGCCCGGAACGCTCTTTGAGCAGCTTCCCGCCGAGTGGGTGTGCCCGGAGTGCGCGGAGACGAAGGATCAATTTGTAAAGGCTTGAGTCATGAAGGAGGTAAGATAAGATGTATTGCGTGCGTAAAGTAACGAACGACCTCTACTGGGTGGGCGCCAACGACCATCGTCTGGCCCTGTTTGAAAACTGCTTTCCCATTCCCCGGGGCGTAAGCTACAACGCCTACTGCCTGCTGGACGAAAAGACGGTGCTTTTTGACACGGTGGACTGGTCTGCCTGCCGCCAGCTTTTGGAAAACCTGGTGTATGTGCTGGATGGCCGCGAGCTGGACTACCTGCTGGTCAACCATCTGGAGCCGGATCACGCCGCCTGCATTGAGGAGATCCTGCTGCGCCATCCCAAGGTGAAGCTGATCTCCAACGAGAAGGCCTTCATGCTCATGCGGCAGTTCGGCTTCCATGTGGACGGGCATGAGTGCATCGAGGTGAAGGAGGGCGACACCTTCTCCTTCGGCAAGCACACCGTCACCTTTGTGGGAGCGCCTATGGTCCACTGGCCGGAGGCCATGGTGACCCTTGACGTCACCGACGGCGTCCTCTTTTCCGCCGATGCCTTCGGCACCTTCGGCGCGCTGGACGGCAAGCTGTT
>CDZV01020465.1_pt1 | contig 42674 bp, 66 predicted proteins | sample 554851 | NCBI WGS metagenome assembly CDZV01 (sample SAMEA3182090, study PRJEB8094) | gut metagenome | biome: human; feature: gut; material: Stool; isolation source: human stools | place: Canada | collected 2013-03-12
GGCGCGGCAATCATAACATTCTTGGGAGCGTGACAATATGTACTTAATGATAAACGGCACGAAACACACCGTTTCCCGGCGCATTCTGACCGGAGATACCGTCAAGTATCTTTCCGTCACGCCGGAACCCGTTAATGTGAGCGGGCTGATCTCTATGTACCGGGATGATGGATTTTTACTTTGCGCGGATGACGCGGCAGGGTATGAGCGGACGGTATACAACGGCACCATCCTGACCCTGACCAACGCCCCGGAACCGGAACCCCAGCCGGAGCCGGAACCCGTGTGGCACGCCACACAGGCTCAGATGGACGCATCCGTCAAACTGGCCTCCATGTCAGTGATGACCATGAGCCTCACCGCCGACGAGACGATCACTGTGGCCGCCCTGTACCCCGACTGGACGGAAGGGACATACGAGGTAGGAAACATCCGGCTTGCCCTGGGCCAGCCCTGGAAATGCCGTCAAGCACATGATACGGAGACCTACCCGGACATCACGCCGGATGGGGAGGCGTGGCGGACGTTCTGGATTCCCTTCCACGGGACAACCCCAGAAACCGCCCTTAGCTGGGTGGAGCCGACGATGGCGGAGGACATGTACAAATCCGGGGAGTACATGGTGTGGACGGACGGCCAGACATACAAGTGTGTGAGCGATACCAATTTCAGCCCCGAGGATTACCCGGAGGCGTGGGAGGTAATTGAATGAAGCAAGATATTTGGAAGCGCATCTCCACGTTGTTTAGTGTAAAGAGCATTGTCACCTTGGTCTTGACAGCGGTATTCGCCTACATGGCGTGTACCAATCAGATCTCTCAGGATTTTATGACCATCTACGCCGTCATCATTGCCTTTTATTTCGGCACCCAGAGCCAGAAGGTACAGAATGTACTAGACGGGGAGGGATAGCATGAACCTGCACCAACTCTATCTGACGGAGAATGATTGCTACAAGCGGGGAAAGTACATCACGCCCAAGGGGATCATGGTCCACAGTACCGGCTCAAACAACCCGAACCTGAAACGCTATGTCGGCCCGGACGACGGCCTTTTGGGCGTGAACCAGAACAACAACCACTGGAATCGCCCTGACGTGGGGGCCTGTGTTCACGCCTTTATCGGGCTGCTGGCAGACGGCACGATTGCCACCTATCAGACCCTTCCCTGGAATATGCGGGGCTGGCACTGCGGGGACGATGCAAACAGCACCCACATCTCCTTTGAGATCTGCGAGGACGACTTGACAGACCCGGAGTATTTCGCCGCCGTCTACCGGGAGGCGGTGGAGCTGACGGCCTATCTGTGTGAGATGTACGGGCTGGACCCCCTGGAGGACGGCGTGGTGATCTGCCATGCGGAGGGGGCTAGGTTAGGCATTGCCAGCAATCACGGGGACGTGGAACACTGGTTCCCCCGGTTTGGAAAGAGCATGGATGATTTCCGCCAAGCTGTGGCGGAGGAAATGGAGGATGAAAACATGACCTACGAAAAGTGGAAGGAATACATGGAGCAATACCGGAAGGAGCTGCGGGAGCAGCCTGGCAGCGACTGGTTCCAGCAACAGGACCAGGCCGCTGTGGAGGCTCTTGGCATCTTCAAGCCTGACGGCGTTGTGACCTATCCCCAGGACCTAATCACTCGGGAGCAGGTGGGCGCACTCTTCGCCCGGTACGATGAGCGCCGCGGGTAAGCGGCTCAAGCGCCGCAAAAAGCTGGAGTGGCACAAGATCATCGCAGTGCTGACCATTCTGTCTGGGTTCGTCATCGTGCAAGAATGTCTGACGCTGATGTATCTGTGTATAACAAACGGCTACACCTCCGCAGCCGCCTGGCTGACAGCCGGGGTTGGTGTGGGTGAGGCTATTATCATAGCTGGCTGCAAGGCTTACTTCAGCCTCTGCACCAGCGACCACAAAGAGGGCGGCATCACCTTTGAAACGGCCAAGTCAAAGGGCTTTATCGAGGATGACAGCGCATCACCATCACCACCCATTTGAAGGGAGGGCTACTGTTGCCCGATTGCGAAAAGAACTGTGTTCTAGCCGCCCGCGTGGACCGGCTGGAAGAGGATATGAAGTCCGAGAAAGAAAACAGACAGAAAACCCACTCGGAGATCTATGACCGTCTGCGGACAGTGGAAGCGAAGCAAGCGGTCAATGAGACGAAACTAGATACCATCACGGATAAGCTGGACAGCCTGGACGGAAAAATGGACACCCTCCTGAGCAAGCCGGGGAAACGTTGGGAGGCGGTTATCGCGGCGGTCATCTCGGCGGTGGTGGGCGGGCTGATTGTGTTTGTGATGACAAAAATAGGGCTGGGGTGATGGTATGCCGGGGAATCTTCTGAACGCGGATATCTCCTTCCCGGATCTGACCGGAGAAAAGAGTACACAGGAGAAGTTCCGGCTGGTGGAGAATTACCTTTATATGCTGCTGGAACAGCTGCGGTATTCCTTCGGCAATATCGGCATAGAGAACTTCAACGACTCCGAACTGGACAGTCTGGTCAATCTCATCACAGAGCCAATTTACGTCCAGTTGGAGGACGAGGCCGGGAATATCGCCAGCGTCGCCGCTACGGCGGAACAGCTCGTCTCCCGGATGAGCGACGCGGAAGGGAATATCTCTGTCCTCCAGCAGACCTCCACCAGTATTATGAGCCAGGTGTCTGACTTGGAGGGAAATGTCTCCACGTTGCAGCAGACCAGTCAAAGCCTCACTGCACAGGTATCCAATGTAGAGGGAGCCGTTTCCAGAATCTCCGTGACGGTCAACGGGATCACACAGTCCGTCTCTGATCTGGAGACTGGCATGAGCCAGACCCTGCGCATCTCCCCCAACGGCGTAACCATCACCAACGCCCAGGGGGACGCAGTCACGATTGACGGCGGCCAGATCAACGCGACCAACCTGAATCTGACTGGGGCCATCACCTGGAGCGACCTTGCCAGCGACGCACAGGGCGAGATCAACGGTGCGTACAATGCGGCCAGCTCGGCCCAGAATACGGCCAGCAATGCGTATAGTTTAGCCAGTTCCGCGCAGGCGACGGCGAACACGGCGAACAACACAGTAAACCGTTGGGTATACCCAGGCACGACTTATATTGACGGGACCCAACTGATGACGGGCACGGTGACCGCCTCCACGCTGCGGGGCGGGACAATCGGAATCCTGAATAGCTACGGCGCTCAAATCGGATACATCACAGTCGGGTCCAGCACAATGACGGGATTACAGTTGATTTCCGGTGGGAACCTGTACCTGGCATCCGGTAGCTGCACAATTCAAATGGTCAACCGGGATATGTCGGTGTCCTGCAACAATTTCTGCCCGTCCGGCACGGCGGCCAACCTGGGTAATTCCAGTCTGGGCATGTGGCAGGCGGTGTACTCCTATACGGCGGAGATCCAGACCTCGGACGAGAACATCAAACACGATATCGCCGAGATTCCACAGAAGTACATCGACATGATGGACGATATCACCCCGGTTATCTACAAGATGGACAACGGGACTGGCAACCGCTACCATACGGGATTCATCGCCCAGAACGTCAAGGCGGCCATGGATGCTCATGGGGTGTCCGACCTGGAATTAGCGGCCTGGTGCAAGGACGTGGACACGGAGGGCAATGAGCTGCAAATGCTTCGCTATGTGGAGTTCATCGCCATCCTGTGGGCCAAGATACGCCAACAGGAAACCCGAATCAAGAGATTGGAGGAAAACGGAAATGGATGATATCAAAAAGGAACTGAACAACGCGTACAAGCTCCTGGGCACTCTGACGGTGAGCGGGGACGCGGTGGACATCCTTGCGGCTGTCCGGGCATGTATCCGGGGCATCTATCAGGGGCTGGATGAGCAGAAGGAGGAATAAGCGTGGCGCAGGGGCTTCCTTCCATGGCATATGCCGACGGCATCAACAAATACCGGCAGACGCAGTTTAAGGGGTATAACCACAACCTCTACGCCCAGGATGGAGAGCTGTGGGACATGAAGAACCTCACCAGCGACTACTACCCCCTGCTGTCTCCCAGGCGGCCCCGGTATCTCTATGCCACCCTGACAAAGCCAAATGGATTTTACGCCAAAGACGGCCTGTACTGGGTGGACGGAACCGGGTTTTACGCCGATGGGGCATTAAAAGGAAACGTGACAGACGGGCGCAAGGTGTTCGCCGGGCTGGGCGCTTACATCATCATTTTCCCGGACAAGGCGTATTACAACCATCTGACGGGGGAGTTTGGGAACCTTACGTCCACCTGGAGCGGAAGCGCGAAAATTCAGGACGGGACCTATGCCGGGGAGGAAGCCGAGGCCAATACCATCTATGCCCAGGGGGCGGACTGGGAGAGCAAATTCAACGTGGGGGACGCAGTGGCCATTGCCGGGGCCGTGACCCACGAGAGCAACAACCAGACCATTGTGATCCGGGAGATCGACGGGGACTACCTGCGATTCTACGAAAATTCCTTCACCATCAACGAGGGGGGAGACACGGAAACCCTGACCATCTCCAGAGACGTGCCCGACATGGATTTCATCTGCGAGAACGAGAACCGTTTATGGGGCTGCAAGGAGGACACCATCTATTCCTCCAAGCTGGGTGACCCCTTCAACTGGAATGTGTTTGACGGATTGTCCACCGATTCTTACGCGGTGAACGTGGGCAGCGCCGGAGACTTCACCGCCTGCTGCTCCTACCTGGGATACCCGGTGTTCTTCAAGGAAGAGATTATTTACAAGGTCTATGGAGACAAGCCGTCTAATTACCAGGTGATGAGCAGCGCGTCTCTTGGGGTGGAGGCGGGCAGCCATTTATCTCCGGCCATCGCGGGAGAGGTTTTGTTTTACCTCAGCCGGGCCGGTGTGGTGGCCTATTCCGGCGGCATCCCCCAGAGCGTAGCCGCCCCCTTTGGGGTGGAGCGCTACCGGAACGCCGTGGGAGGAAGCGACGGGGTGAAATACTATGTGTCCATGGAGGGGGCGGACGGGACGTGGACCCTCTTTGTGTTCGACACCCGAAACAACCTGTGGCACAAGGAGGACGCATTGGAGGCCGTGGGGTTCGGCTGGAACTCGGAGCTTTATTTTCTGTCCGCCGACGGAAAGCTGTGGATCAACGGAAATGCCAGGACCGTTCCGGAAGAAGCCGTCAGCGAAGGCCCGGTGGAGAGCGTGGCGGAATGGGGCGACTTTGTGGAAGATGACCCGAACAAAAAGGGGACAGCAAAAATTCAAATCAGGATCGAGCTGGACGCGGGGGCGCAGGTGACGGTCTCCATGCAGTTTGACTCCGATGGGGTATGGAAAGACGTTTCTACGCTGTCCGCAACGGTGAAGAGAAGCTTTTACCTCCCCATCATCCCCAGAAGAAGCGACCACTTCCAAATCAAAATCACTGGGACCGGGCAGTGGAAATTGTATTCCCTGGTCCGGGAGAGCTATTCCGGCAGCGAACTCAAGAGTACGCCGGGCCGCCAGTGAGAAAGGAGATTTTATGGCATCCAGATTTACCTATGACCAGTTCCGGCAGGCGGCGCAGAACAGCGGGCTTTTAGGCCAGTTCTCCCAGGGGGACTTGGACTTAGCTCAGAAATACCCGGACTTCGGCATGAGCATCCTGACACAGAAGCAGAACTATGCCAACGCCGCCACAGACGCGGAGCGGGCCGCCGCCAACCGCAGGGCGGAGGAACTGCGGGCCTCCTACGGCAACTACACCGGAGGGAAAGACGGAAGCGGGTTCACCCTTACCCCCCTGTCTCCCGGAAGCTTTACCTATGACAAGGCCCCTACCTACACCGGAAGCTATGACAGCAACATCAACGACCTGTGGAACCAGCAGTTAAACTATGGCTCCTTCACCTACGCAGACGCGCCGACCTATACCAACCGCTATGACGATACCATTCAGGACCTGATCCAGGACATTTTGAACCGGGAGGACTTTTCCTACGACCCGGCGACCGACCCCCTTTATCAGAACTACCGGAAGCAGTACACCAGAGAGGGCCAGCGGGCCACGGAGGACGCTTTGGGGGCGGCTTCCGCCGCTTCCGGCGGGCTTCCTTCCTCCTACGCCTCCACGGCGGCGGGCCAGGCGGGTAACTACTACGCCGCGCAGATGACGGACAAAATCCCCGAGCTGTACCAGCTTGCCTATAACCAGTACCTCAACGACTATAATATGCAGCTGAGCGACCTGGGCGTGGTTCAGGGGGCCGAGCAGAGCGACTATGACAAGTATCTCAATCAACTGTCCCAGTACAACACGGACCGGAACTTCGATTATAACGCCTGGCGGGACCAGTACAACATCATCAACAACAACCTTCAAACCGCCCTTGGCATGAGCGACAGCGAGTATAACCGCTATCTCAACGATCTGAACCAGTACAACACGGACCGAAATTTCGCTTACAACCAATTTATGGATGAAATCAGCAGCCAGGAGCAGGAGCGGCAGAACGCCTTGCAAGAAGCCATCTATCAGGCGCAGTATGCCAATGATTGGAGCGGCCTGGCCGACCGTGGATGGGACGTGAGCAGTAACCCCACGGACTGGGAGCGGCAATATAACCTCGCCCTTCTCGCGGCGGAGTATGGGGACTACTCCGGCCTTCGGGCACTGGGAATTAATCCGCAGACGTACAGTACCAATATCACTTCCGGCGGAGGCTCCGGAAGTTCCCGTAGAAGCTCCGGAGGTGGTGGAGATGACAATACGTCAAGCGGGGATTATGGCTTGAACGATCTGGACACGGTTTCTGTCCTCGGGCTTGGTCTTGGTCCGGTCAGCTATGATCGAATTGAACAGTTAGTGAACGATGGAAAAGTAATTGTGTCCGATGCTGGGAACGGGAAACTAAAGGTTCAATGGGCAGACGGATACAACGCCAGTAACTATAACAGCAATTCCACACGTCTGCAATATGGTCAGAGTGGCTTGGAGTTAGCCCCCTGGCTCCGATAAGAGAGGTATGATACATGAGCGTGTTGAGCCAGGCAATAGACAGAGTCAGAGCTGGGGAAAGAGTATCCGCAACCACCGGAAAGGTAAGCCTCGGGCAAGCGATACAGAACGCAAAGACGGCCCAACAGGAAAGAGAAGATGCGCAGGCCCAACGGGAAACCGAGCTGCGGCAGACGGTTCTGCGCAATATGACAAGCCTGTTGGACCGCATCGGCCCCAGCTATCAGGGGAGTACCCCTCTCGCCCAGGCTATGGAGCGGCGGGAGGCCCAGCGGGCAAAGCTGGCCGCCGCCCGGCAGGTGGTGGAGGGAAACAACATCTTATCCACCCAGAGGACACAAGCCAACCCCATCCAGGCGGAGGCGCGGCGGCAGGAAGATTTGACCAACCTCGTGTTAAACCGGATGGAGACGGACGATCTGGTTTCCCTGCGGGATAATCTGAGAGACCGGGCTTCCGCCCTCGACCCGGCGCTCAACCCGGCGGAGTACAACCAGACGGCAAAGCGGGGACAGATGGTGGATTCCGTACTCGACCAAAGATACCGCGCCGATTATGAAAACGCCCCCTTCACATGGAAGGCAGGACAGAATCTTGGGTATGTGACGAACCGGGCGGCGGCGGGGCTTCTGGGGGCGGCGGAAGGGCTTGGAGACGCTGGCGCTACGATGCTGGCGGACAGTCGGTATCGCTTTTTACCCAGCGTCGGACTGGTTCAAGGAATTTCAGGACTGCTTGGCGAGGGCGATACGCTCAAAGAAACAGCGGAATACGCCCTGTCTCATTCTCCGGCAAACGACTACCGCCGCTCCATTGAGGAACGCTATACGCCTGGCGCTATCGCAAGAGGCGTGGGAGAATTGGCGGACACAGTTACCAATATGGCTCCATCCATCGCGGCGAACATCGTTCTGCCTGGCTCCGGCCTCCCCTTGATGGCGGCTCAGGCGGGCGGCTCCGCCGCGCAGGACGCATACCAAAATGGCGCGACGCTGGAGCAGGCGGCCACCTATGGGACGGCCTCCGGCGCGCTGGAGGCGGGAACTGAAATGCTGTTCGGAGGATTGGCCGGCCTTGGACGCGGTGTTTTGGATTCCAGTGTGGGCAGTGTGGTCAATCAGGCTATCAACAGGCTGGGCGGCACAAAGGCGGGGCAGGTTATGTCCGGCCTAGCCCAAAACAGCCTTGTGAGGGCTTTGGCGGACAGCGCGGGAGAGGGTGTGGAAGAAGTGATCTCAACGGCGCTCTCCCCCTATCTGGAACGGGCCATTTATGACCCGGACGCGGAGAACGCCACGGCGGAAGAACTCATCCAAAGCGCCCTTCTGGGAGCGGCGGCGGGCGGTGTGTTCCAGGGACTTGGAGCGATTGCCCGGCGGGCTGGGGTCAACGCGGGAGACAACAGCCCCAGAGAGACGGCCACGATGCGCCGGGAGGACCGTGGGATGCTCGTTCCCCAGCTCAGGACGGCCACGGAGAGCACGACTGACACCTCCCCCGTATCCCAGGATACCCAGCGGGCAACCATGCCTCAAACCGCCTCTGAGGGGCAAAATAATACCGCCTCCACGGGGGAGACGGTGAATGGGCTTGTCCCAATTACGGACCGGGAGGCCACTTCTCTTTCTACAGGCAAAAACAACATAATCGCAAGAAAAGCCAGCGATATTATAAATTTTGTTCGGAATGCCATTCAAAAAAAGGGAGGGCCTGAACGGCTCTATATGGGCACCATTCCAAATTCTGCCGCACAAACGATTCTTGATTCGACAGGTGTTGATGTTGCTGGATACTCGGCAATTTTGCCTGGGGATTCAGTTCAGCACATAGTGCGAAACCACGGGAATGTGAAAACAGAAGAAGCAAGGGGAAATCAGGCTGTTACTGAGGAAGATATTGCGCTGATACCACATGTAATTTCCGCCCCGGACTCTGTGGTGCTGTCTGACCGGGCGGATGTGCTAGGAAGGCCTGTCCTCCTGATTTCCAAGCAAATTGGGAATACATACGTTACGGCACAAGCTGTGACGGATGGTAGGCATGCACTTACGACAAACTCTCTATGGATAAAAAAAGAGAAGAACCCAACACCAATCCCTGATGCTGGTGCGTCCACCAACCCCGAGGGAAACGCCCGAAGCGCACTGGAGAGCAGTTCTTCCAACAGCAGTATACCCCAAACCACCCCAAACGTCAACCCCGGAGGCATCCTTTTGCCAACGGCGGACAACCCGAACCTTCCGGTCGGGGAGACGAGAAGCTATGACGCGGCGGAGGATACGGGACCGCTGCCTATCCGGCTGCCCGGGCCGGAAACCGAGACCAGGATGAATGATTCCGTTCATGAGGAAGGAGTGGTACGGGCGGAGGACTCCACGGGCGCGGCCCCCTATGGCTTTGACCGCTATTCCAACATGCTCAACGAGTACGGGGCCATCCCGGAGGGCGAAAACCCGGCCAGAGTGGTGGACGTTCCAGTCTCCACAGACGGCAACGACCGGGTATCCCGTGCGGCCCGGACGGTGATGGAGGCGCAGGCCACGCCGGAAAATATGCTGGGTGACATCGCCCAGGCCATTGCCGACGGGGAGCTGTCCCATGAGGTGCTGACCGACAAATCCGCGATGCGGCAGGCCAGGGACACGGTGGAGACAGAGGGGTTTGCTTCGGCTATGGCCCGTTTCAAGCAGCAGGTCAACCGGGGCAATGGCGGGAAGAACACGGTGGCACTCGGTCAAGTGCTGCTCAACAACGCCATGAACGCCGGTGACGCAAAGGCTACAATCGACATCTTGACGGATTACGCTTCCCTATCGACCAGAACTGGGCAGGCACTTCAAGCGCAAAGAATGTTCAAGAAACTGTCCCCGGAGGGGCAGCTATATGGGATTCAGCGGTCTGTGCTGAATTTGCAGGAGGAAGTACAGAAAAATTTCCCGGATGCCACCATCGAGATCGACCCGGAACTGGTGCAGGAGTTCCAGAATCAGACTGACCAGACGGGCCGGGATCAGGTGATGGAGAAGATCTATCAGAACGTGGCGGATCAGGTTCCATCCTCCTGGCGGGACAAATGGAATGCCTGGCGGTATATGGCCATGCTGGCCAACCCCAGGACCCACATTCGAAACTTTTTCGGCAACCTGTTGTTCCAGCCTTTCCGCATCATAAAGGATAAAGTAGCATCCGGCGTGGAGGGCCTGGTTGGGGCCGTAAACCCGAACTTTAAAAAAACAAAGTCCTTTGCTGCAAGCCCTTCACTTTATAAGGCGGCCTGGAAAGATTGGAAAAATGTAAAAGAAGTTCTTTCCGGGAATAAATATGACGACATCCGAAGTGAGATCAATAGCCGCAGGACGATCTTTCGGAGCAAAGCGGCTCGGTCTCTTGAACTGGTACGGCGCGGGAACTCCGCTGTTTTGGAAGCCGAGGACGCAATCTTCAAGCGCTTGACCTATACCGACGCGCTGGCGGGCTATTTGCATGCCAACGGCGTAACCGCAGAGCAGTTGGCCAATGGAGAGGTAAATAGTGATCTTCTTGCCAAAGCCAGAGACTACGCAGGGCAAGAAGCATTAAAGGCCACTTATCAAGACCGAAACCAGTTTTCCGACCTTGTATCCCGCAGGTTCCAGGAGGACACCACGGCCAGCAAAGCGGCGAACACCGCCATTGACGCGGTTCTTCCCTTCCGCCGGACCCCGGCCAATATTCTGGTGAGAGGCTTTGAGTATAGCCCGGCTGGGCTGTTAAAATCCCTGACCGCGGACCTTTATCAAGTCAAGCGGGGGAATATGAGCGGGGCGGAAGCTATCGACCATATCGCCGCTGGCCTGACTGGCTCCGCCCTATTTGGGCTTGGCATGTATTTGTTGAGCGAGGGCCTTGTCACCAGCGGTGGAAGCGACGATGAAGAACAAGAGGACTTGAATGCCCTGACTGGAAAGCAGAACTATGCCCTGAATCTGCCCGGAGGAGGAAGCGTTACGCTGGACTGGCTGGCCCCAGAAGCCCTTCCCTTCTTTATGGGCGTGGAGTTCATGGAGGCGCTGGGCGAGGGCGGGTTTGATCTTGAGACTATCACAGATGCGCTCAGTTCCATCTCTGAACCAATGCTGGAGCTGTCCATGCTGCAATCGCTGAACGACCTGATTGACAGCGTTTCCTTCGCCGAGAGTTCGGAAAAGATGGTGTCTATGGCCGGGTCTGCGTTGGTCAGCTATCTCACCCAGGCTATTCCCACCTTGGGCGGACAGATCGAGCGTACGTCGGAGAGCGACCGGATGAGTTCGTTTACCGACCGCAATTCCCCTATCCCCAGAGACCTGCAATATGCACTTAGCCGGGCATCGGCCAGACTGCCGGGGGACTATCAGCAGATTCCTTACATCGATGCGTGGGGCCGGGCGGAGAGCAACGGAGGACCGTTTGAGCGGGCGTTCAACAATTTCCTAAATCCTGCCTACACCTCCACCACCAATATCACGGCGGCGGACGAAGAGATACAGAGACTGCTGGACGCAGGGCAGACCGGAGTTGTCCCGGACCGGGTATCTCAGAGCCAGAAGGTGGACGACCAGTATCTCACCGCAGACCAGTATGTTCAGTACGCCACCACAAAGGGTCAGACCTCCTATGACATCGTGTCTGAGATGGTCGGAAGCGACCTGTACCAGAACATGACGGACGAGCAAAAGGCAAATGCCATCAAAACAGCCTATCAATACGCCGGGCATATCGCGGCGGAAGAGGTCAGCCCCAGCCACGAGGCGGACAGTTATGTGGAGGCCGCCAAGAACGCGCAGAAGGATATGGGAATCTCTACGGCGGATTATCTTCTGCTCTATGATACCTACGGAAAGAGCGGCGTAGACCGCATCAAAAAAATGATGGACGCAGGGACAGACCTTGACGCGGCCATCAAGGCAGCCACATCGATCAGCGGGCTGGAGCCAGAAACGGGGGAAGATGATGTCAGCGACTTGCAGAAATACCGTGCTGTCATCGATTCTATATCCAATGTAGACCAACAGATGTCCGCCCTTTCCTCTGTGATGAACGAAGCTACCTACACCAAGGTATCCGTTGGATACGACTTCGGCGTGTCCCCAAACGCTTATGTGACGGTAAAGGAAATCATGCCACAGTTCGACAAGCCGAACGACAAAGGAAACCTGGGAACTTACACTCAGGAAGAATACGAGGCGGCGCTGGATTCTCTCAGTGTGGGAAGTCCAATACTCCCAGGTGATACCAGAGTAAACTTAACCGACAACCAAAAGGCCGTTCTGTGGCAGCTTCTTACTGGCTCTAAGAGCGCAAAGAACAACCCATACAGTCGCAGCATTGGGCAACAGGTGATAGACGCGCTGGAGAGCGCGAAGGGGCAAAAGGAGGACACAATCCAGAGTTATAGCGGATTGCTGAACCTTCCGATGGCGTGAAAGGACGTGACTATATGAGCGCAAGAGTGAAGCTTCCCCCTGAGTTAGCCGACCTCTTGCGCTCTGAGCTTGAAACCGCCATCCGAGAAGCCGCTTTGCACCGGGATGATGAATTGATCGCAAGACGATATATCGTTGAGAAGTGGGCGCAGATGGACATTGCGGTGGAGCTTGGGTGGGATAGGTCAACGGTGTCCCACCATCTGGCGTACATCATCGAGGATGTGAAACGGGTGGCGGGAAGGTTGAATATGAGAAAAGGGGCCAGCTAGCTGCTGGTCCCTTTTTATGAGTAGATTAAACTTTTGACATTGGAACTTGATAGGTCTATGTTGATTGGTAGAAATGGAAGCGTTCCCTTCTCATAACGCTTTTTAAAATCATAAATAGCAATACCAGTAATAGAATCATTACTAATATTATGAAAGGTGATTACTCCGTCATCGCTCTCTTCTCCATAAGAGTGCCCGGTAAAAGGGAATCTGGCATATAATATGTCAAACTTTTTATCATAGTCTAGGTTTAACATATTTCAATCCCCCTTCGTTTATATTGTTAATTGACACGGAAACATTGTCGATTTATAATGTTGTTTGTGTGGAAACCAGCCGCCTACTGTCGAGCTTTTACAGGGTCAGCCATACCCTACTCCTTTCGTAGACGGTGTACGGTTAAAAAGACGGTTGCCTGACATCCCGCGAGAGCGGAATGGAGGCGTGTGTATAGCCCTCGTGGGAAATTTTCTCGCAAAGGGGGTGCTGTACATAACACTTCAAGATATTTTTTGGATTGTTTCCATTGGCTGGATTTTTGTCCAGGCATGGGATAAGTTCAGAAAAGGGAAGTGAGCCGTCTGTTGCAGCAGTACGGCTCACCAGGGCGGGGATAATACCTTGCTTTGTGTGTTAGTATAGGCTGTGGCAACCGTCTTGGTTTCCACACTTTTATTATACCCAAAAGATTATAAAAGTCAATTATGCAGAGTTACAAAGTTACACCGTTACATTTCCCACACAAATCCCCCATAACTCCCCCACAACTCCCGCATGGATGCCACCCATGCGGGTTTCTTTTATGCGACAATATAGACATGGAGGACGTGGGGAACAAGGGCTGTACACGTCGCAGTCCTCCCCACGGACCTCCTTTTTTGTTGGAAAGGGCGTGTTTTGATATGACCTACTTAGAGAGACTGACCGCCACCGGGATGAACCCGGAGTGCGCAATGGATGCCGTCGCCTGGTACACATTCCAGGGCGATGACGAGGGCTTGGAGAAGTATGTGAGAGACGTAGAGGAACATAACCGCCATGTGGACGCATTACAACCCGAATCCCGCTGGGCGTAATGTCGGGGACTGCACCGTCCGGGCGCTGTCTAAGGCGCTGGACCAGGACTGGTACACCACTTACCTGGGCCTCTGCGTAGAGGGCGGGCTGCTGGCTGATATGCCCAGCGCCAATGCTGTATGGGGCGCTTATCTGCGCAGGCACGGTTTCCGGCGTGAGCTTGCCCCGGAGGACGTGACCGTGGCGGAGTTTGCGGACAGCCACCCGCATGGGACCTATATCCTTGCCCTGTCTGGTCATGTTGTGTGTATCCAAGACTGCGTGCTTTACGACTCCTGGGACAGCAGAAATGAGATTGTTTTGTATTACTGGCAGAAAGGATGATTGACGTGCCTTATCCATATTACCAGCCGTATCAGCCTACATACTACCAGCCGCCTATGGCGGATCAGTTGACCCAGCTGAGGCAACAGCCATATCAGGCTATGCAGACACCCCAGCAGCCGTCTCCCTCCATTGTATGGGTCCAGAACGAGATGGAGGCAGCTAACTATCTGGTTGCGCCCAACTCCGCTGTAACGCTATGGGACAGCAACGCCCCCGTTGTGTACTTGAAGCAGGCGGACGCAAGCGGCAAGCCCAGCATGAAAACCTATGACCTCGTAGAACGCACTCAGAGACCCGCACAGGCCCCGCAGGCTCCGACAGTAGAGTACGCCACTAAGCAGGACCTAGATGCTTTGGCGGCCCGTGTAGAGGCTCTGGCAGCGAAGAAACAGACTACTAAAAAGTCGGATACAAAGGAGGATGCGGAATGAATCCCTTTTTCCAGGCGATGGGCGGAAACCGTCAGCCCAATATGATGCAGCAGTTCCAACAGTTCATGCAGCAAATGAAGGGCAAAGACCCCAATGCCATGATTCAGGAATTAGTATCCTCTGGGCGTGTCTCCCAGCAGCAGCTTGACCAAGCCCAGAAGCAGGCCCAGCAAATGCAGGGCATGTTTGATGGGATGCGGGGGATGTTTGGGAAGTAACTAAGCTTTATCCAAAAATGGGAAATAGTCGCTTAAAAATTTCCCTCTTTTATACTTTGGGCAATCTATTACGGTTATTTCTGTTGGTGTTTCTATTACGGTCATTCCAACTAAAAATTTTTCTATATTCAATGAAATAGATCTCATCATTTGATTTTTGGGACAATTTGGATTTGTGAAATTTTCACAAGTTTGGCACAGTTTATCTTTAATCAGTCTATTAGGCTTTATTTTCATGAATGGCTCTCCACAAATTTTTTTATTTTATTATATCACAGCAGAAAATGAAATGAAATCAAAATCCCGGCCGGGTTTTGAAAATAAATCTACAAAGGAGATAACACAATGAGTCTTTCTTCTGACGGCGCTGTAATGACCATGCCCGTGACCCCTGCCTATCAGGGTGGCAATGGCGGCTTCGGCAGCTGGGGCGGCGATTGGGCCTCCTGGATCATTTTATTTTTGATCTTCGGTATGTTCGGCTGGGGCGGCTATGGCGGCTTCGGTGGCGGCAACAGCGGAGCCAACGGCCCCGGATTCCAGGGCTGGGCTACCCGTGCAGACATCAATGAGGGTTTCGCCCTGAATAACCTCCAGTCCGGTATCAATAGTCTCCAGCAGGGAATTTGCAGCCTGGGCTATGACCAGTTGGCACAGATGAACGGCATCAACACCAATATTCTGCAAACTGGTTTCGGCATCCAGAACGCGGTCCAGCAGGGGACTGTGGCGGGGATGCAGAACACTAATGCGATCCAGGCCCAGCTTGCCCAGTGCTGCTGCGACAACGAGAAGGGTCAAATGCAGATTACCAACAGCATGGATAGCGGCTTCTGCCAGACCAATTACAACCTCGCTACCAACACCAACGCCATCATCCAGAACGCCCACAGCGATACCGACCGCGTGATCGCCAAGCTGGACGCTATGGAGATGTCCCGCAAGGATGAGACGATTGCCGCGCTGCGCTCCCAGGTGGACGCTCTGAACCTGGCTCAGTCTCAGGCCAACCAGAATAACTATCTGGTCAACACCCTGCGGCCTTGCCCCACCCCGGCTTACCTCACCTGTAATCCCTGGGGCGGCGTTGCCTATGGCAGTTGCGCAAGTGGCTGCTGCGCCTAACTGAACACCTCAACTTCTAAGGTTTTCTTAGATGTTCGGCCCCGTGCCGATCTTGAAATAAACGCGGCGGGGCAATAGCCTCGCCGCTATCTTTTTGAAAGGAATGATTTTTTTGGCCGAGTACACAAATAGCGCAATCGTAACCGTTGCCGCTGGTCAGAACGTGCCTTTTACCGAAGAGGCCAACACAAGCAAGCCCTGCATCGTACACCGGGAGGGCACTGGTCTGGTGACTCTCCGTGGCCTTACCAACCAGTGCCGGGCGAAATTCAAGGTCTCCTTTGGGGCGAATATTGCTATCCCTACTGGTGGGACCGTGGAGGCCATCACGGCGGCGATCTCCATCAACGGCGAGGCGCTGAACGCCTCCACCGCTACCGTCACCCCGGCTGCCGCTGAGGATTTCTTCAATATCTATGTTTCCGCTGTGGTAGATGTCCCTCGCGGCTGCTGCGTCACTGTAGCCGCCAAGAACACCAGCACACAGCCAATCCTAGTTGCCAACAGTAATTTTATTGTTGAGCGAACCGCCTGAAAGGAGAAACGACATGTATATGCACGAACTGAAAGAAAAACTCTGCGAAGAGCTGGAGGAAATCGCACGCAAAGGTGATCTGGGCGCTGGCGACCTGGAAATTGTCCACAAGCTGACCGATACTATCAAGAACATCGACAAAATTGAGATGCTGGAAGAGGACGACGGATACAGCCGGGACGGGGACTATGATGGCAGCTCTTATGGCCGAGGCTCCAGTTATGCCAACCGTGGCAAGCATTACGTCCGGGGCCATTACTCCCGTGACGGACGCGGCGGTTATAGCCGTGATGGCCGCATGGGCGGATATAGCCGCCATGATGCCAAAGAGGCCATGATGGAGCAGGCCCATGATATGATGGAGAGCGCAACCAGTGAGCGTGAGCGCGAGGTAGTCCGCCGTTTTATGGAGCAACTAGAAAAGGTGTGATGCTAGATCCTCAAGAAATCGACAACGAAATTTCCAAATGGGAATGTCTTGATTCCAGTTACAAAAATTATCAGAAGTTAGCAGACCTTTATATTATCAGGGACCATTTGATGGATACTAGGCATTTGTCGATGGAATCCGCGGAAAAATGGACTGATTCTATGTGCAACGAGGACGGCAGCAAAGGGCCGCACTGGACGTTTGACCAGGCAAAACAAATCATGGAGCAAAGAGAAATTGAGGCAGACCCCATAGAATGGTGGGCCTCTATCAACATGATTTACAGTGACTTTTATGAAGTAGCCAAAAAGCACAATGTCTGCGGCAGCGTCGATTTCTTCGCTGATATGGCAAACGCATTTTTGAAGGATAAGGATGTTCGACCTGGGAAAGCTGCAAGGTACTACGAGTGTGTAGTGAAATAGTCCGATTTATAGTGCCCAAGAAAAATTTTAAGGGACCGCCTATCTCCTTGCAGATGGGTGGCCCCTTTTTGACAACAATTTGACAACAAACGATTCATTTTAATTCGGTTTTTTTCGATATTTTTGCGTTCTTGATTTCCACGAAACGGAGGAAAGAAAAACCCGAAAACCCTTGTTTCCCAAAGGCTTCCGGGATTTGGTGGAGGAGGATGGATTCGAACCATCGAAGGCATAGCCAGCAGATTTACAGTCTGTAAAAAACCATTGATTTACAACGCTTTTTTCTTAATTGACAACATTTTTGACAACCCTTTATTGAGCTTGTTAACAGATTTCTTCCTTTGCTGATCCCGCAAATCGGTATAGATTTCACGGGTAATCTCTACACGGGAGTGGCCTAAGATGTGTTGAGCGGTCAATTCGTCCACGCCTAGTTCAAACATTAGGGTTGCGGTTCCGTGCCGGAGATTGTGAGCGGTAATAGACGGCTTCCCTTCCTCCATCAAGCCGACAGCTTTACAATACCGCTCCCAGGCTCCGTCGTATGCCCGCTCTTTCATCAGGCCGCCGCCCGGCCCGCCCCGGTTGCTGCTGGGACACGGGAACAGGAGGCTGCTCTTTTTCACCTTATATTCCTTTTGCAACTGCTCCAGAAGAATGTCAATAATGGGGACTGTTCGAACGCCCGCTTCTGTTTTGGGAGATTTATACTTGGGAGCGGACTGGTCTGTGTAATCTATGGACTTGTCCACCCGGATCGTCTTTTGCTCTAGGTCGATGTCTCCCCAGGTCAGTGCTAGAGCCTCGGACTTTCGCATCCCAGTGCAGAGCAATAGAAATGGGAACAGGCCAAACGGAGCGGAGACGTTGGTCAGAATAACCTGCATCTGCTCCTTTGTTGGGGCCTTTCGCTTTCCCCGCTTCAAGCCTTTCGGAAGCCTTACGGCGGTGGCCGGATTGTATTTGATATACCCTTTGATAATAGCAAAGTCGAAAATCATTTTGAAGATGGATTTCCGGGTATTCACCACAGTGGCGCTGTACCCTTTCGCCTTTGCCCTGGATAGGTCATTCAATACATCAGACGCTTCCATCTGATCTATGGGTGTGTTCCCGCGTGTCTCTATCATGTCCGAAACATGGGGGGCGTAGTTGTTCCACGTCCTGGGTTCAATTTCTTCCCGGTGCTCCCGTTCCCACTCGTCGGCAACCTGGCCGAATGTGGGAGTCGTTTCCTCCTTCGGAACGGTAAGGTCCTGGATTTTCCGGTACAGCGTTTCCGGGTCCCGGTCATAGACGTAGTGCCGCCCGGTTTCGTCGGAATAGGTCCCCATATAGCGTCCGTCTTTCCGAAGGGTATACAGAGCCGCATAGTTAATCCTTTTCGCCATTGCTTTTTCCTCCCATCTTTGATAAAATGAAAGGGCAGTATTCCGCCACAAGTTTACTGCCCCTCATCCGCCCCTGGTGTGCCAGCACCGGGGGCGGGTTTTTATTTACCAACATCTTAATGAATCACATGGGTATACGCCACGGCCAAGCCGATGACTTTGATGCGGTTGATATTCTCTCCTGCGAACACCTGAGGCGGGAATTTCGGATTTTCTGCTACGAGCTGCACGGCGGAGCCGTCATAATAGAACCGCTTCAAAGTAGCATCCTCACAGTCTACCCGCACGGCGGCGATCTGTCCGTTCTCTACTTCTTCTTGTTTTCTTATATAAACCACGTCTCCGTCTTGTATCCCAGCGTTTACCATGCTCTCTCCTTTGCAGGTCAAGGCGTAATCTGCATGGATGTGGGTAGGAAGGTCAATATAGTCCTCTATGTTTTCTTCCGCCAGAATAGGCAGACCACAGGCAATCTGCCCCACCAGGGGGATTTTTTTCATTTTTGGCAAAGAGAAAATATTATCTGGTAAGTTGTCGGAAGTATCTTCCCATCCCATCAAGTACGCAGGAGAAACGCTCAAAGCGGAGGCAATTTGCTCAAGTCGATCAAGCGGAATGTTTGTAACAATACCTGTCTCATATTTGAATATGGTCTGTTTTGTTGTCCCACAAGCAACCCCTAGTTCTTCTTGGGTCATTCTTTTTGATTCACGCACTGCCTTTATTCGTTGTCCAATATCCATTTTATTCACCTCGCTTAAGTAACCTAACAATATCACGAGACGAAACAAAAATCAAGTAAAAAATTACTTGACAAGTTACTTTTCTTGGTGTATTATATTAGTAACTTGATAAGTTACGGAGGTGAAATGATGGTAGCAACTGATAAACTGCGAGGAATCATTGCTGAGCGAGGCATGTCCCAGAGACAGGTGGCAAAACTCCTTGGGCTGAACGAAAAAACGTTCTATTCAAAGATGCAGAAAGGTGTTTTTGGGACTGATGAGGTGGAGCAAATGGTAGAACTGCTTTCGATTCCGAATCCTGCCGATATTTTTTTGGCTAGAAAGTAACTTTAAAAGTTACAAACGCTGGTTGCTATGTGTTTCTTCTTCTATTTTTTTAGATAGTTCTTCTGGGTCGTCCGCATAAATCTTTTTTCCCTTTTCATTGACAAGCCAATAGTCCTTCTCTTTGTCCGTGTCTTTTATTAAGTCAAACAGCACAGGCCCTTTAAATTTCCTTGCTTCATATTCTCGCTTTCTTTGCCTGCGTAATTTTATCCGTTCTCGGATATCCAAAACAGCAGTTAGAAGCGCTCCGAATATCGACGCTGTGAGAGGGAGAGCGAAAAATAAAATGAACAACGCAAGGGCAACGTATGCGGCAATCGTCGCACCCTCGTTGTCTGGCTTGTTCGTCGGCTCTGGCGTAGGCGTTGGAGTTGACCTTTCGGTTGCATCAGTGTGGCTAGAAGAGCTGCTTGATTGCCCGTCCCAACTCGATTCATACTCGCCTGCTCTTCTATCCGGTCTACACCTAGAACACGGTCCATATCCAGCAGCTTCCGCTTGCTGGATGGTCATTGGATGGGAACTGTGCAGGTATGAACACCCATCCCTATGGTACTTCGTTCCGGTGTCCGTTACATAAACCACAGTATCGTCTGGGACGGAGTAGGCAAGGCAAGGGGATATAAGAAGGAAAAGTGCAAGGAAAACGAGGAAACACTTTTTCATGGTATCATCCTCCTTTTCTGGATAATACCACGAAAAACCAGTAATTTCAACAAATGCAGAGAACGGTGACTAAGGAAGGGAGGTGAAGCGAATTGAGCACCTGTTGTGATATAGGACACCCGGGCCCGCAGGGCGTTTTAGAGGACGTTATTTACCCGCGCGGTGTAGATTCCGCCAGGGTGATTCAGGTCATAGAAACAAAGTCCGCAAGGGGCTCTGGAGAACCAGGACAACCCTCACGGACTGTTACGGAGTATTGGTCTTTGGACGGGGAGAAGTTGGCAGAGAACGACCCTCCTTACACCAATGATGCATCAACCGCCCTGCAAGCGAAGCGAACTCAGCGGATGTTCTGAGGCAAAGAAAGTAGAGACATCCGGTGAGTAAATGGAAGGAATGAAAGGAGGGACATTATGAAAGAACATATTGACTTCCGGGCAAACCTGGAGCGGCTCAACGAGTTGTATCCAGGGACAGAAATGCTGAACATCAGCCAGTCTGCACAGGTCATGGGCTATAAGACCAGGGAGACGGCGAAAAAGAAGCTTCCCTTCAAGGACAACCGGATCAGCAAGGTCACGCTGGCCCGAATTATGTGTGGACAATAAAAACGCCCCGGCCAGCGCACCACCGCCGACCGAGGCTACAGACCTAATCGAACCGACCGACTAGGCTTGATAGACATATGATACTCGAACAAGCGTTCTCTGTCAAGCCGGAAAGGAAAAAATTATGGCAGAGAGAAAGAAAACTTTGAATGATAAGGACAGTGTTTTGGACTTGGAGGACCAGGCCCGGAATGCAAAACAACTGCTGGACCGCTTGAATAAAGCGGCTTACGGGACTACGTGGGAAGAAATCATTCAAGCTTTCGCAGATTGCGTAAAGCTGATGAACAATCTTCGGGTGATCGAGGTGAGAAAGAGCTTGAGCAAAGAACGCAGTCAGTTTGTGCTGGAATCCACGAATTGTATCCCAACAGATTCACGTATTTCTGTTGAGGATTTGAGCTTCTGCGCAAAGTGCAGCAGGGAAATCAGCCAGAAATGGAATTATTGTCCTCATTGCGGGACGGCTGTTCATCCGCAAAAGAACGCGGGGAAATAAATCCAGCCTCAAGAAAGGTGGATTGTGAACCGCAGTACGGACAATACACATCCGTTGGACGGAGGCCACCGGAATCCTCATCCGACATTGGACAATTCCCGTTAGTGCAGTAGTTACGGAGAGGGTTTCCGCAATTAAAGCAATAGGATTCGTCTTCGCGACAATCAGAATTCCCGCAATTCGGACAGGTGACGCACTGCATTTTATCATTCATTTCAATCAATCCTTTCCTATATCTTGAAACGTTGACCAAAGCATAACATAGCGCGAATCAAAAGGCAAGGAGGGCAAGCATGAAAAACCAAATTATTGACGCAGACTGGACACCCAGCCAGCGGGCGGCGGCCAGCTACAGTCGCCGGGTACGGTGGAAGCGGGAAGCAATCAAGACGGCCAGGGTTCAGCGGCTGTTTGTAGGGGCTGTGGCGCTGCTGGTGGCAGTGATGGCGGTAGCGCTGATTATGAAGTAATGGAGGCATACCAATGACAGGGAAATTTATCATCACACGGGACCATCTCGCACAACTCGGAGCTTGCGAGAGCGGCATGGACTTTTTTGATCAGACTTATCCAGAGGGCAAAGCGGAATATCAAGATATGCTGGATAAGGCGGTGGCAGGCGGGCACACAGACTATGCGACTTGGTTGCTGGAGAAAGTCGGGCCGACGGAGGATGTCCTGGAGGTCGAAGAGATCAACTCTAAGGAGCTAGACATCGTCTTTGCTGGGCGCGTTTTCGCGAAACTTGGAATTATTGTACGACGGCTGATCGCTGGCGGTGGCATCAAGGCTGGCAGTGGCATCAAGGCTGGCGAGGGCATCGAGGCTGGCGGTGGCATCGAGGCTGGCTGGGGCATCAAGGCTGGCGAGGGCATCGAGGCTGGCGGTGGCATCGAGGCTGGCGAGGGCATCAAGGCTAGCTGGGGCATCAAGGCTGGCGAGGGCATCGAGGCTGGCGGTGGCATCGAGGCTGGCTGGGGCATCAAGGCTGGCGAGGGCATCGAGGCTGGCGGTGGCATCGAGGCTGGCGAGGGCATCAAGGCTAGCTGGGGCATCAAGGCTGGCGAGGGCATCGAGGCTGGCAGTGGCATCAAGGCTGGCGAGGGCATCAAGGCTGGCAGTGGCATCGAGGCTGGCGGTGGATATGGTATCTATGCCGGTCTACGTGTTAAGGTCACGAACCGGGAATACCGCACCATTCGGGCAAAAAACAAACCGGACAACATCATGTGCGGGGAATGGGTGGAACAATAAAAAGCGCCGCTCCCCGGTGTAGCAGACCGAGGGGCGGCAAAGGGGACGAGCACAATACATAACTATTATAGCACGTCCATCCGAAAATGCAAGGAGAAACATATGTACTATTACAATGGGGCCGGTCAGAGATATGATCTGCCGGAACGCCCCTTAGAACCGGAGGAAAATAGATATGAAACTGTACGAAATCGACAGCGCCTTGGAAGCACTGGTAAACCCGGAAACCGGGGAACTACTGGACTACGAGCAGTTCACACGGCTCCAGATGGAGAGAGAGACGAAGATTGAAAACACGGCTCTGTATGTAAAGAACCTTGAGGCGGAGGCCAAAGCCATCAAGGAGGAAGAAGCCCGATTGAGTGAGCGCCGCAAGTCTATGGAGAACAAAGCCAAGCGGCTGCGGGAGTACATCGGATTCGCGCTAGACGGGGAGAAGTTCGAGACAGCCCGGTGTTCCATCAGCTATCGCAAGGCAACAGCTTTGGAGGTGGACGACATTACATCCGCCGCAGAATGGCTGGATTGCAATGGGCACCCGGATATGGTGGTATATTCTTCTCCTTCCATTGATAAGAGGGCTGTTACGGCGCTTATTAAGGGCGGCACACAGGTTCCGGGGGTAGAGCTGGTGGAGCGGCAGTCGCTTCAACTGAGGTGATGGCATGAGAATGTTTCGTCTGCTCACTGAGGGAGAAATCGAGTGTAGGGTATCTGAAATTGATAAACAGGGCAAGTGGTTGAAGCTGCTTCTTTACAAAACTGCTAGGACTGACGCGGCGCTCTTAGATGAAACTGTCGGCCCAATGAATTGGTGCAACGAATATCGAGAGATAGACGGGAAAATGTACTGCGGTATCTCCATCAAGTCAGAAGCTGGAGAGTGGGTACAGAAATGGAACGTCGGGACTGAATCCAACATGGAGGCAGAAAAGGGAGAAGCCAGCGACGCTATGAAAAGAGCGGGTTTCGCATGGGGGATAGGAGCCGAGCTTTACAGTGCCCCAAAGATCAAGATACCTGCTGAAAAGTGCAATATCAAACAATACAACGGAAAGTACAAAAACTATGACAACTTCCAGGTCGAAAAGATAGCCTATGATGACGCACAGAACATCTGTGGCCTGGCTATTCAGTGCAACGGGAAGAGGTGTTGGGTATGGACGCGGACCTGATAGAAGAGATCGGACAGAAAACTGTGCTGCTCGACAAAGCGATCACTCAACTTGGAAAACGTGGAAGGGCATATGCCCAGGCGGAACATGATTACCGTGTGGAAATGGCGAAGAAGATACTCATAGAGCGGGAAAATGGAACCCCGGTCACAATTATATCAGATGTGTGCCGGGGGAACCCAGAGATAGCAAAGCTCCGGTTTGAGCGGGATGTGGCAGAGGTTGTATACAAATCCGCTATGGAGGCAATTAACGGCTATAAGCTGCAAATCAAAATACTAAACGATCAATTAGACCGGGAATGGAATAGGAGCGGTGGGTAATGTTGCACGAGTGCTGGCTATGTGGGCGAAATGGTTCTGTGGACCCGCTGGACAAGCATCATATTTTCGGCGGGCCATACCGAAAGAAGTCTGAAAAATACGGGCTGGTGGTCTATTTGTGTCACGACAGGTGCCACATCTTCGGCCCGGATGCGGCCCATCAAAACAAGGACACCATGCTGGAGCTACATAAATTTGGTCAGCGCAGGGCAATGGCGAGAAACGGTTGGACCGTGGAGAACTTTATCCGAGAGTTCGGGAGGAATTACCTTGAAACAGACTGACCGGGTACTCCGGTACATGCGGGATTTTGGGAGCATTACCCCCTTGCAGGCCCTGGGTGATCTTGGAGTCATGCGGCTGGGGGCAAGGATTTGGGACCTGCGCCGGGAGGGGCACCGCATCTCCCGGCGGATGGTGTCCGGGAAGAACCGTTACGGCGAAGCGACCAGCTACGCTGAATACAGATTGGAGGATAACGATGCTCAATCATATCATAATCATGGGCCGGTTGACCCGGGACCCTGAGCTGCGCCATACCCAGAGCGGCACAGCGGTAGCGTCCTTCTCCCTGGTGGTAGATCGGGATGGGAAGGACAAGGGGACGGATTTTATCAACGTGACGGCTTGGAAAAACACGGCGGAGTTTGTGTGCAAATACTTAACTAAGGGCCGCATGGCCGTGGTGGACGGTAGGCTGCAAATGGACTCCTGGACAGACCGGGACGGAAACAAGCGCACCAGCTACAATGTGGTGGCGCACAGCGTCTACTTCGGGGACAGCAAGCGAGAGGATTCAGACAGCCGGGAACCAGACTACGCGCCTCCACCGCAGGATTTTACAGAGCTGGCCGATGATGACGTGGTATTGCCGTTTTAAGGCGGTGAGTCCATTTGCCAAATAGAATTATCAAGGAGAGCATCCGAACCAGCAAAAGCATCAACGCACTTACGGACTTTCAATTTCGGCTTTGGACCTATCTGATCACATATGTGGATGACTATGGACGCGGGAGCGCAGACCCGGAACTGCTGAAAGGGTTTGTATTCCCCAGACGGAAGGGCGTTACTGAATCCAATATAAAGGCTGGCCTTACGGATTTGGCGTGCGCAGGCTTGGTTAATCTCTACGAAGTAGACGGGGAACCGTACCTGTGTTTTCCAACCTGGGCGGAGCACCAACGGATTCAGAACAAAAAATCTAAATTTCCGGAGCCTCCAGAAATCAAACGTGACCAACAGAAATCTACGGTGACTCACCGTGAATCACCGCCTGAATCCAATCCGAATCCAAATCCAAATCCGAATCCGAATCCAAAAAAGAAAGAGACGCGCACGCCCAGGGGGAAGTATGGCTGGGTCAAGCTGAGCGACAAGGAATACGAGCGCCTGCTCACTGATCTTGGGGAAGAAGAGCTTGCCCGCTGTATCGACTATGTGGACGAATCTGCCCAAGGTACTGGAAACAAAAACGGATGGAAGGACTGGAACGTCACAGTCCGGCGCTGCCATCGGGACGGATGGGGGATTCGTCCCGGCAGCAAGGCCCCTGCGCCGAAACCGTCCACACAGCCAAGCAAGGAGAGTGTCATGAAGTGTAATGCTTGGATTGACGAGTTTTTGGAAAGAAACGGGGGTTTGGGATGAAGATAGTCATACCGTTTACTCTGCCTGGACTTAACGACTATATCGAAGCGGAGCGGGCACACCGGCAGAAGGGTGCGGCCCTCAAGCGCAAGTGCCAGCGGGACATAGCGGCTGTGCTGCGCAGGCAGGTGAAAGGCCCGTTGCGGGAGCCTGTTTGGATGCGCTACACCTGGATCGAGAAGGACCGCAGGCGGGACAAGGATAACATATCCTCCTTTGGCCGGAAGATGATCCAGGACACGCTGGTGAGCATGAAAGTCATTAGGAATGACGGCTGGGCCAATATCGCCGGGTTCAGCGACGAGTTTCAGGTGGATAAAAAGCGGCCCAGGGTGGAGATCGAAATACTGGAGGCAGTAAAAAATGAAAACAGTGACCTGTAAGCGATGCGGGAAGGAGTTTGAGACAGAGGCCCGGTACGTTTGGTATTGCGGGGAGTGCAAGAAAAAGCTCAAGCAAGAGCAGAATATTGCTCCCAAAGAGCCGGTCGTTCGGGTGGAACGGAAGAAGCCGAAGCAGGGACTGATCTCGGTGAACCGGGAGGCAAAGGCACATGGGATGACCTATGGCCAGTGGGTGGCGGCTCATGGAGGCTGAAAAATGGATGACATCAAATTAGCCCTGCTGGGCGATCACGAGGCGGCTCGACGGCTGACGGATGCGGGGGTGTTGGTGCCGTGCGCACATTGCGGAAATGACAATCACAATCGCATTGTTATGTCGTTCAAGAAAGATAAGAAAAAGCGTTTCGGTGAGTATTACGATGTCTGCACCATCTACTGTGAGTGCTGCACGGAGACAGTCCGTCAAGCTGGGTTTGGCAAGGATGTTGCTGCAAAAAACGCCTCACTGCTTTGGAACACCCGCGCGCCGATCCTGAGCGCGGAAGAGATGGAGATGCTGGAGGGGATGGAATGAAAGAGATTTTGATTGAAATCCTAAAGGAATTAAAAATTATTCGGCGACACCTGGAGGATATTACGAAGAAGAAATACAACGCCGGAAACCGTTTTGATTTTTGAGGGGGCCCAGCCATGACGCGGGAAGAAGCGATTGAAGTTCTTGAAAACGGCGGATGGTGGGATTTGCTCATCCCTATAACCACCATTGAGGGAAGAATTGAAGAAGACAAGCTCCATGAAGCCCTCGACCTCGCCCTCACCGCCCTCCGCCCCGTCAGCCGGGAGCAGGTGGAAAAGGTATGGAGGGGTGAGTGGGAGCCGGTGGGAGATGACGCATTTTATAGCAGGTGTTCGAAATGCGGTAAGATGGCTGTTGGAAAACGTTTGTTTTGCCCGAACTGCGGCGCTCCCATGACGGACGAGGCCGTGGACATCAGATTGAATGAATTGGAGGCGCTGAACGATGGCTAAAGCACATTGCTGCGACCAGTGCGGAAAGCTAATTAAAGACAGTGATATTCGCATTACTCTTGACGGATTTTTTGTTTTGCAGAACAGGGAAAGCGAGAATATGCCAAAAGGTTTCTCCATCGGAAAGCCGGAAGATTTTTGCTCATTTACCTGCCTGTCTGAATGGGCACTGGCACAGCAGAAATTACTCGATGAATACATAGAGATCGCCGAAAAGCATTATGGGGAGGCGCTAACCAATGTTAAGACCGATTGACGCATATGCGTTAAATAACGCGCTCGTCTCATGGTACAACGAAACCGAGGATGAAACGGAAAAATCGATCCTGCGGCGCGTTATGCAGATGGTGGTCCATGCGCCCACCCTCACCCCGCTGAACGAGGCGCTGACGATGGAGCAGTTGCGGGAAATGAAAGACAAGCCCGCTTATCTGAAAGTATTTGACCCATTGCTACAAAGCGGATGGCATATTATCAAGGCTGTCACAGAGGACAAAATCATTTTCAGAGGGTGGCATACGGTCTATGTGCCTATTAGTGGTATGGGCGTAGACTACAACCTATACCGCCGCCCGCCGGAGGGAGAGGACGGTGATGCCAACCATGCCTGAGCACATTTTGAGCCTCAGCTATGGTTAGCTGACAAGGACAGCATGGCCTGCCTGGGAGCCATCGAGCAGTTGGGCTGGCCGCTAGACCGAATCGTCCACGCTGAGGTTTGGGCTACGGACGCCATCCCCGCAGACCTGCCGCCGATGGTGGAGTTTAAGGCCAAGGCAGACCGCATCATCAAGGAGCGGTGGGGGATTGAGGTGGAGCACGTCCGGGGAAAGCGGTGCTATGTGGATGTGTTTTACATGATTGCAGCGGGGGGCAATGAGCGCCGGAAGGGGAAGATTTACGGCTGGCCCTACCAGAGAGGGCCTTGGTGCAACAGCCGCCTGAAGCAGCACACATTATCATCGACGCTCAGAGGCACAATACAGTATATTGGCATTGCTGTCGATGAGCCGAACCGCTTCCACACCCTGTCCGACTCTAAGAAAAGCCCCCTTGTAGAGGCAGGCTGGACAGAATCCGATTGCCGTCAGTGGTGCGAGGAAAACGACCTGCTCTCCCCAATCTATACCACAGCGACCCGTGGCGGGTGCTGGTTCTGCCACAACCAGGGCGTAGGACAGCTCCGACAGCTCCACAAAAACTATCCAGACTTGTGGGCGCTGATGCTCAAATGGGACAAGGATAGCCCGGTGACGTTCAAGGCAGACGGCCATACCGTCCACGACTATGACAAGCGGTTTGCCCTGGAGGATGAGGGGCTGATTGCGGCAGACGATAAGATTTTTCGCTGGTCGATGTTGGATGATGAGCTAAATTATCGATGGTTTTAGGGATCTACTCACGCCCTTGCAGCTCCAATTCCAGGTTTGCAACACATAACGCAAACATTAGGCGCAGTTGATCCCGGTTTTCTATCATTGCGGCATCTAAATTTTTTTGGCCGTCCCGGAAGATGTTCAGCGCGGTTTCTTTGTCCTCGGTGGTGAGAGTTTCCGGCTGCTCGAATTTCCCGATGAGGGTAGTCATTTCGGAATCAAAGCTGTCTCCGAAGATGAAGCCAGCGGATTTAATTGATTTCAAGAGAAATATTTCAAGTTTATAATCTTTCATGTTTGGTCACCTCAAGGCGATTATACCACAAGGAGTGAAGGAGAACATCCAATGTCAAAAGAAAGAACTGATCCAATCGGTGATACCGGAAAATCGCTCAATAAGCAGACCGATAATCGCACCAAGAAAAACAAGAAGTATTTGAAATATGTGCTCCTTTTTCTTGGCGGAATCGTTCTTGGCTTCCTGGTTGGCGCGATATTCGAACTCCGCTAAAGCATCTTCCCCACGCGGGGTAAGCTTATAGGACACCGCAAGGGAAAAGAATTCATTCTTCTCTTCGCAAAAGCCAAATTCATCTGGGGCGATATATCCCATTTCCTTGAAGTAGGATATTTCATCCGTCGTTTCTTTTGCAGATATTGGAATGGACTTTCCTCTGAATCTTACCAAAGCATTGTAGTTTGATTCTGACAGCACGATCATCACCTCGCATCGATTATACCACAAGGAGGACATCTGATGGTTGAAGTTATGCAGTTTATATTTCAAGATTTCTGGCACTGGATCGGGACTGCTATCCTGCTGTACGCGATAAGTCCGAAAATTACAATAAACAGGAGGACACCTAATGGAGATTGAGAAGCTGGACTATGAGCCAGGGTACAAGCTGAACATCACCGCAACCATCACAGACCAGGCCATTAAATTTGAGAACCGTTGCATGGGGGAAGCGCTATCCCTCTGGCAGATCAAAAAGGAGGATGTCCTGGCACGAATCCAGGAGGCGGACAAGCTGAAGGCCGAAAACGAGAAGCTGCGGGCGGAGCTGGACGAGAAAGAAAAATACTATGAGCAGATGATTGATGCTCTAGCCGCCACCGATAGCGCCGAGCTGGAGCAGGTGAAGCGAACCCTTGCTATGATGTGGTTTTCCTATGTCAATAAAGACGAAGAGTTTCCGCATTCTTTTGAACTGGAAGCTTTAGAAAAGGCAGAGAGCATTTTGGGCCCGTGGGCTGAGTATATGCCGAAGTATTTACGGAGGGAGCAGGAATGAGTTACATAGAGCGGGAAGCAATACTATCCTATCCGATTCGCGCTGACCATTGCGACAAAAAGCACGCCAATGAGCATTTCATTTTCGGAATTGAGAGCGTGATGGAGTTTGTGGAAAACCTCCCCGCCGCCGACGTTGCGGAGGTGAGGCACGGGCGGTGGAAAAACGGTATATGCACGGATTGTGGATTTGACATCCGATGCCTTACGGATGGAGAGAATGACCTTGAAGAGTGGGTATGGGAAGGACTGGACTACTGCCCCAACTGCGGCGCTCGCATGGACAAGGAGGACAACAATGACTCTGACAGAGATGTTTAATATCTGCGATACCTGTGTCTATGCTCCGTGTCTTTGCGGGGTCGAACCCGAGAATTGTATAGATTACATACAGCGGAACGGAGCGAAGATGGACAAGGAGGACGAACATGAAACTGGTTGATGCGGAGCAACTATTCTGCTGTGACTGTGAATACAAAGAACGATGTAAAAATGTTACTTGCGATGTAAAAACAATGCCCACCATCTCCGCCGTGCCTGTGGTCAGGTGCCGGGAGTGCCAGCATTATAAGTCGGAGGAATATTTTTCTCCGTGTGTTCTTCCGCAAGGTCTGGAATGTGCCAAGCCGGATGATTTCTGTTCCTACGGCCAGCGAAAGGAGGCCGACCATGAAGTTTCGGAGTAAGACGGGGGAGATAGTAAATGCAGAATCTTATAGATTCTGTGGGAAAAACGATGGTCGTTGTAAAGAGTGCCCTCTATTCCAGAAGATTTCTACAGTGATAGATAGAGGGATGAATGCAGATAAGTGCAATAAATGGGTGAACGAGCACCCCCACGAAGCCGCCCGCCTGATGGGCTATGAGGTGGTGGAGGATGGCCAGTATATATGCCCATCGTGTGGAAATGCGTTACCTGAAAATCCAATTGGGGGATATACGTGCCCATATTGTGGGTGCGGGGAGCGAACGGAAAAGAAGGAGGCCAACATGGACAAGCCGTTGAAGGACTGGACGCTGGGGGAATGCCAGGGGTATTGCAGCAAACTTACATACAGAGGACTTACCTGTGAACAGTGCCCTCTTGACAAAATATGTGGGAGTGCAGTAGACGAGTGGAACCTAACAGACAAGCCCCGCTTCACCCAGCAGGAGGTGGAGGATGCCAAGACCATTAAGCGTGTGTTTGGGCGGGATGGGGCTATCAGGCGGACACCCAACCTCGGGGAGCGATCTACCCTGGTGTTTGACCACCTGTATATCAACGAGGACTTGTTCCCCAGCATCCAGCCCGGCCAGTCCTACACCCTTGACGAGATCATCGGAGGTGCCCAATGAGCGAAGTCATCATTACCAGCACATGGGGACATGAAGATGACCAGCAAGCCAAAGCTGACGCAGGGAAACTGGAACTCGACCTTGTGCCTACACAAATCATACGGGACATTGCAGAGGTCCGCATGTATGGGAACCAGAAGTATCACGATCCGGGCAACTGGAAAACCGTGGAGCTGCGCCGGTACATCAATGCCCTGCTACGACACACACTGGCTTTTGTGGACAAGCCTGACAGCGTAGACACAGAGAGCGGGATTCCACACTACAAACACATGGCCTGCAATATGGCGTTTATCTGCGAGATGCTGGGAGGAAACATCCACGACGGGGAGGGCGGACAGTGAAAGAGTACAAACTGCGTGTCCCTGATGATACCGTCGGCATATCAATCACAGTTTTCCGCCAGAAGAAAAAGAAACGTTTGTTTTCCAGAAGCTTTAAGGTTGAATCTGCTTTGGAGACGTATGTTCTTGATCTGGTGGACGAAGAGGGTGGACAGCATGAGGAGGGATAGCCCTTGAGTGAGTTCGCAAAGCGCCTGCGGAGGCTCCGAGAGAGAGAAAGGCCAGTCATTAGCATGCAAATCAAATCAGAGCTTATGGGGCTTGGGTCAAACACCCTGAGACGGTACGAACGGGGCGAAAGAGAACCTGGATTAACTGAGCTGAAGAAGATCGCAAACCACTATCACATCGGCTTGGACGATTTCTGCTGGGACGACGGAGAAAGAGAGAATAAACCTTAATCGTATCCTGCCGAAACATATAGACTTCACCCGTTTGGGTGGGCGAAAAAGATGTGCCATGCGAAAATATAGGGTGTAGAGGCTTGGATGGACCTCTACACCTTTTCTTTCATTCCTCACCTCATTTACCATAAGCCGCAGCCCGTAAAAGCGGCTCCGCTCCGGCGGCCCCGTGAAATTCGGTTGGGCACATACCCCGCTCCCGTCCGCATGAGGGCGGCGGCGGGACAATACGAGCGGTGCTGGAATAGGTAGACAGTAAACAAGGCAACGAGGACGGACTAAATGTGCTACCGCCTTGCTGACGAGTAAGGCCGTCCCTCCGATCGTAGCTGCGCTATGTGAGGTGCAAATCCTCACCCGCTCACTTTGAAAGAAAGAGGTCGTCAAAATGAACAATACCATTTTCTGGCAATGGGGGGGGGGCGTTCTGACCTCCTGACCGTCAAAACGCCGAAAGGCGGTGACGGAACGTGATTTTTCAGTCGATGATTGGGGGAAGCTCTGGAGCAGGGTTCACAGAGAACGGAAATAGTTATGGGAACATAACTGCATCTAATTCTATGATTATGAGCGTCCCCAGCGGAACAAAATTGATTCTTATATATGCCTCACCTAGAAGCACAGACAACCAATTTATGACGTTTTGCACTCCAGGTAAAGAGGCACGTTCGGGGTATTTGCAGTGTGAGTGGGATAAAAGCACAAACAAAATGACGATAACAAACAAAGGCGCTGTTATTTTGGACTTTTGTTATGCTTGCTTGGCGTGATGTAGACATCCCCCTGAACCCACAGGAGGGACACAGGGGGTATCAAATTGTCCGGCCAGTGGGCAAAGCCGGAAACAACCCACAAGATACCCGGAAAACCGGGTATATGCCGCCCCGCAGTTGCAGGAGACGGGGGAGGCACCAAAACACTCGACCGAGAGGTGGTGACATGGCTGCAAGGATGACTGCGAAACAACAGGCATGGGTGGACTATTACAAGGCGGGCCACACCGCCACAGAGGCGGCACGCCTCGCCGGGTATAAAGCAAAGACAGATGAGACGTTTTGGGCCATAGGAAGCGAAAACCTCAGGAAACTTAAGGATTACATCAAAGACCGGGACAAGCTCCTGGAATCCCCAAGGATCGCCACAATGGAGGAAATCAACGCCTTTTGGACCCAGGTCATGCTGAACACAGAGGAAAAAACGGCGGACCGACTGAAAGCATCTGAGCTGCGGGCCAGGGCGGCAGGGGCATTCCTCGACAGAGTGGAGCACAGCGGAGAGGTGAAGGTGGAGAACACCATCAGCCTGGCGGACAAGCTAAAGGCCATCCAGGAGGCGGCGGAGCAGTATGGACGTTGACACCCTGTACTCTGTTGCGCTGTGGTACAAGCATTTAAGGGAGACCAGCAACGAGGCGTTTTTGCCCCTCTTTGCAGACGAGAGCCGGTATCTGGTGCTCAAGGGGGGCGGCGGGTCCGGCAAGAGCGTGTTCGCCGCCCGGAAGCTCGGGGAGCGGTGCATCAGCGAGCCAAAGCACCGCTTTTTGGTGTGCCGCAAGGTGGCGAGGACGCTGAGAGAATCCTGCTTCGCCCTGCTGCGGGAGACCATCAACGATTACTACCCCAACTGCGGGGCGCAGGTGGCGAAGGGGGACCTGCGGATATCCTTTCCAAACGGGTCTGAAATCCTGTTCGCCGGGCTGGACGACGTGGAAAAGCTCAAATCCATCTATGACATCACCGGGATCTGGATTGAGGAAGCCAGTGAGCTGCTGGAGAGCGACTTCAATCAGCTCGATATTCGCTTGCGGACGGTGTGCCCCTATTACCTCCAGATCATCATCACATTTAACCCGGTGTCCATCACCCACTGGCTCAAGGCGAGGTTCTTTGACCGCAGCGACCCGCGGGCCAGCGTCCATGAGAGCACCTACAAGGACAACCGCTTTCTGCCCCAGGAGGCCATCGACACCCTGGAGGGCTTTCGGGACACAGACCCATACTACTACCAGGTCTACGCCCTGGGCATGTGGGGCGTGACGGGCCAGACGGTGTTTGACGGACAGGCGGTCACGGCAAGGCTGCTGGAGGATGTCCAGCCCGTCAAGACGGGATATTTTGTGTTTGACTATGACGGCCTCGCCCTCAACAACATCCGGTGGACGGACGACCCCAACGGGTTTATCCGCATCTATCAGGAGCCGGAAGAGGGCGCGCCCTACGTCATCGGAGGGGACACGGCGGGGGACGGCTCGGACTGGTTCGCCGCTCAGGTGCTGGACAACCGGACCGGGGATCAGGTGTGTACCCTACACCACCACATGGACGAGGATTTGTACACCATGCAGATGTACTGCCTGGGGATGTACTACAACACCGCCCTCATCGGCATCGAGGCCAACTGGTCCACCTACCCCATCCGGACGCTGGAGCGGCTGAGATATCCCAGACAATACGTGCGGGAGCAGTTGGACACCTACACCCACAAGCCCACACAGTCCTTTGGGTGGTGGACTAGCCAGAAGAACCGTATGGGCATCCTCGCCGAGCTGGTCAAGGTGTGCCGGGAGGATATTACATCGGTATGCGACAAGGCCACCCTGGAGGAAATGCTGACCTTTGTGCGCAACGAGAAGTTCCGGCCGGAGGCGGAGAAAGGGGCCCACGACGACCTGGTGATGAGCCTGGCCATCGCCCACGCCATCCGGCCCCAGCAGAGCTGCCTGTCCCAAGCCCCTGAGACCGCCGGGGCGGAGTGGGACGCCTCCATGTGGGAGGACTACGACAACGCAAGCCCCGCCGAGCGGGAGTACCTAATCAAGAAATGGGGGAAGCCCAAGAGATGAACCGAAAACGACTGGAGCTGTGGCAGGGGAGGCTTAGGCGCAACGCCTCCGCCTACAGCCAGGAAGAGGCCCGCATGGACCGGCGGGAGGAATTGTACCAGGGCAGCGACCGTATCAGCCCCCTCACCGACAAGGCCAGGAGAAAAAAGACCCCCCATGTGCGCAACCTCTGCGCGGAGCTCATCGAAAGCCAGGTGGACAGCAACATCCCCCAGCCAAAGGTCACCCCAGTGCGCCAGGAGGACGAGTGGCGGGCCAAGCTCATTGAGGACATGCTGCGCAACGAGCTGGACCGGATGCCCTTTGAACAGTTCAACGACGTGATGGAGCGCACGGTGCCCATCCAGGGGGGCGCGGCTTTCTTGGTGGAGTGGGACAACACCCAGCGGACCAGCGCCACCATTGGCGAACTGGCGGTGTCCACCCTCCACCCCAAGCAGCTGGTGCCCCAGGACGGGGTGTACACCGGCATTGAGGACATGGACTACATCATCCTCAAAATCCCCCAGACCAAGGGCTACATCAAGTCCCGGTACGGCGTGGACGTGGATCAGGAGTCCGAGGCCGAGCCGGAGGTCAAGGGCGGAGGGACCGCCGAGGACATGATTACCCAGTACGTCGCCTACTACCGCAACGGCAAGGGCGGCATCGGCCTGTATTCCTGGGTCAACGACGTGGAGCTGGAGGACCTGGACGACTACCAGGCCAGGCGGCTGCGGCGCTGCGCCAAGTGCGGGGCCGTGGAGCCGCTGGAGGCCGAGCCGGTGGACGAGCCTGCTGTCAACGGGCTGCTGCCCGGCATGACCCCGGACGGCACCGGACAGGGGCCACAGGGCGCAAACGGCGGCCAGCGGGGCAGGCGTACAACCTGCCCCTACTGCGGGGGGACCAAGTGGGAGAGCACCCAGGAAGAGTACGAAGAGGTCTACACCCCTATCCCGCGCAGCGACGGGACCGAAATCCCAGGGGCCATGGTAGAGCTGGTGGAGCAGGTGGACGAGCTGGGGCCGCCCGTTCGGACGGCGGTGCAGGAGCCCACCCGCATCCCGTTTTACAAACCGGACATCTACCCGGTGATTCTGCAAAAAAACGTGTCCGTCTACGGCAAGTTCCTGGGGGACTCCGACATCGACAAGATTGAGGACCAGCAGAACACCACCAACCGCCTGTCCGCCAAAATTATTGACAAGCTGATCCGCTCCGGCTCGTACATCACCCTGCCCGATTCCGCCCGTATCCGGGTGGATGAGGACGATATGAAGGTCATCCGGCCAGGCAGCGCCGCCGACATGGCCATGATCGGGGTGTACGACCTCCAGGGAGACGTGGAGCAGGACATGGTCTATCTCTCCCAGGTATACGAAGAGGCCCGGCAGGCCATTGGGATCACGGACAGCTACCAGGGGCGCAAGGACACCACCGCCACCTCCGGCACGGCCAAGGAGTTCTCCGCCGCCCAGGCCGCCGGACGGCTGGAGTCCAAGCGGGTACTCAAGGACGCGGCCTACGCCCAGCTCTTTGAGGCGATGTTCAAGTTCAAGCTAGCCTACGCCGACGAGCCGAGGCCCGTGGTGAGCTATGACAACCACGGCAGGGCGGAGTACCGGCAGTTTAACCGCTACGACTTCCTGGACCGGGACGAGGCGGGGAACTGGGTGTGGAACGACCGCTTTCTCTTCTCCTGCGACACCTCCGCCCCCTTGGCGTCCAACCGGGAGGCCATGTGGCAGGAGACCCGGATGAACCTCCAGACCGGGGCCTTTGGCGACCCGGCAAACCTGCAAACCCTCATCCTGTTCTGGACGAAAATGGAAATGCTCCACTATCCAGGGGCCGGGGAGACCAAGAGCTACCTGGAGGAAGAGCTGCAGAGGCAGCAGCTCCAACAGCAGCAGATGATGCAGGTACAGATGCAGATGCAGCGGCAGCAGATGCAGGTCCAGCAGGCCCAGGCCCAGGCGGAGACGGTCCAGAACGTCGTCAGCCAGGCCAGGAAGGACGCACAGCAGACCATGAGCGCAGGGTAACAGCGTAGAAATACCAATCCACACAGAAAGGAGGTCGCGGTATGGCTGACAAGGGTTACATCGGCAGGATCAGGAATACAGGGACCCAGGTGGTCAAGGCACCTGTCTCTGCCAATACCAAGAAGGGCAACAGCACTGTAAAGAAGGGCACCGACCTGAGAACCGGAAAGTAAGGAGGACATATGGACATCGACTACAGCGAGGTTTTCGGCCTGGAGCCGGAGACAGGTGAAGAAGCGCAGGAGGTCACCGCCCCTGCCGAGCAAGGCGCAGAAGAGCAGGAGCCCGCCGCCCCTGCTGTGGGAGAAGAAGCCCAGCCGCCCGAATCCCAAGAGGATGAGGGCGGAAAGACCGAGGACGACGCTAGGTTCGCCGCCGCCCGCCGAAAGGCCGAGGCGGAGCGGGACGCGGAGATCGAGCGGATTCGGCGGGAGTCTCAGGAAGAGACCCGCAGGGCCATCGACGAGGCCATCCGGAGCAGCGGGATGACGAACCCCTACACCGGGCAGCCCATCACCTCCAAGGAAGAGCTGGACGCCTACCAGAGGCAGCACCAGGCCCGGCAGGCTCAGACCCTTCAAAAAAAGGCCGGGCTGACCCCGGAGGAATACCAGGCGCTGGTCAACTCTCTGCCGGAGGTCCGGCAGGAGCGGGAGGCCAGGGCCAAGGCGGAGGCCGCCGCCCGGCAGGTCCGGGAACGGGAGGCCAGGGCCATGATTGAAGAACAGGTCAAGGAAATCTCCGCCATAGACCCCTCCATCAAGGAGTTTGGCGACCTGGCGAAGATGGCCAACTATGGCCGGTTCCACGAGCTGGTCAAGAAGGGCAACACCCTGTTGGACGCTTACCGCCTGGCCAACTTTGACGCACTCACCCAGCGCACCGCCCAGGCCAGCCGAAAGGCGGCCATCCAGTCAGCGGCCAGCAAGGAACACCTCGCCCCCAATCCCCCGAGAGGGACCGGGGCCGTCAGCGTGCCGGAGGACATCAAGGCCGAGTACCGCGCCTTTAACCCGGACGCCACGGAAGAGGAAATCCAAAAGCATTACCAGAAGTATATGAAAAAATGAAAGGAGCTACGACATGGCTTTTCTGATCCATACCGTCGAGGGCGGCAGGGTGCCCGCGTGGGAGTATCTCCCCGCAGGGGCCATTACCCCCCAGGTGGGCATGGCGCTGACCCAGACCAGCGGCAACCTTGCTCTGGCCTCCGGCACCACCGCCCCCACTTATATCTCCATGCGGGAAGAGACGGACAAGCTCACCGCAGGAACCATCATCCCGGTGATCCGGGTGCTGGACAGCATCATCTTTGAGACCACCTTTTCCGCCGCCGCCACCTCCATCAAGGTGGGTGACAAGGTGACCATCCACACCGACGGCTTGCAGGTCACCGCCACCACCACAGGCGGCGTGGCCGAGGTGGTCTGGATGGAGGGCACCGCCTCCGGCGCGAAGGTCCGGGTGCGGTTCCCCGGCGTGACGGCTGCCGCCGTCCCCAGCAGCGGTTAATAGAAAGGAAGTGTTGACAAATGGCAGGTATTACATTCTCGGAAGGCTCCGGCCTCCAGGATTCGATTTATGGCAAGTCCCAGGCGCCCATCCGCATGTTCCTGGAGAAGCGCGGCGAGGCGTTTGAGCAGCAGTCCGTGATCAAGGAGCTGTTCAACGTGGAGACCTCCACCCACTACGGGGAGAAGTTCACCACCATGACCGCTATGGAGGGCTTCCAGCCCGTGGGCGAAAACGGCAATTACCCCGTGGACAACATGCAGGAGGGATTCAACAAGACCATGGAGCACATGGTCTGGAAAAACAGCTTCTCCCTGTCCCGCGAGATCGTGGACGACGCAAAGCTTATGGACCTCAAGAAGCGGCCCGCCGCCTTTATCGCGGGCTATTACCGCACCCGTGAGCGGTTCGGCGCGGCCCTGTTCGGCACCGCCATCACCGGCGGCACCTCCACCAGCTTCCGGGGCGTGAGCTTCGCCACCACCACGGCGGACAACAAGTGCCTGTTCGCCAAAGACCACCCCAGCGTGCTCAAGACCAACAAGGGCACCCAGTCCAACCAGTTCGCCGACGCGTTCAGCGTGGAGGCCCTCGGGGCCGTGGAGACGGCCATGCAGGACTTCCGGGGCGACAGCAACGAGATCCTGGACGTGGCCCCGGACACCATCATCATCCCCAATGACTACAAGCTCAAAAACGCGGTGTTCGAGGCCATTGGCTCCGACAAAGACCCCAGCACCAGCAACAACGGCTTTAACTACCAGTATGGCCGGTGGACGGTCGTGATCTGGCCCTACCTCAATGAGTTCATTACCAAGGGGACCTCTCCCTGGATTCTGATGGATTCCCGGTACAACCAGGAATATGGCGGGGCCATCTGGCTGGACCGAAAGACCCTGGAGGTCAAGAGCCGCATCGACGAGGGCAACGACGCCAACGTGTGGAGCGGCTACGCCCGGTTTACCGCGGGCTTCAACGACTGGCGGTTCGCCGCTGTGGGCGGCGTTGCCGGGGGTACACAGCTCATCGGAAGCTGACGAAAAAGGGGCCGGGAAACCGGCCCCTTCCGCAAAAGGAGGGATACCATGACCCTGTCACAAGTGATTGCCCATGTGGACGAGGTCAAGCCCAACGCCTTCTCCAACGAGACAAAGACCATGTGGCTCAACGAGGTGGAGGGCATGGTACAGACGGAAGTCTTTTTGTTTCATCCTGTGGAGGTCATTCAATACGACTACACGGCGGACAAGGACAAGGAGCTGTTGGCCTACCCGCCCCACGATAAACTATACGCCCCCTATCTGGAGGCCCGCATCGACTACGCCAACGGCGAGTACAACAAATATCAAAACACCATGCAGATGTTCAACAGCTTTTACGGGGAGTTCATGCGGTGGTATGCCGACACCTACCAGCCAGCAGACGCTCACAGGGAGGGATTGATCTGATGTATGACCTGGAACAATGGAGGGGCTACTATATCTCCGCCTACGGCATCGCCGTCAAGCACGGCTTCGTGGGCACAGAGGCGGAATGGCTTGCCACCCTGAAAGGCGAGAAGGGCGACCCCGCCGTCAACCTGGGCAGCTATGACAGCTATGATACGTTCATCTCGGAACACCCCACAGGGGAGGACGGGGATGTGTATATCGTCGGCACCCAGTTCTATGCCTGGGAAAACGGAGATTGGAAGGACAAAGGAAGCTGGCAGGGGCCCAAGGGCGACAAGGGCGACCAGGGGGAGAAGGGGGACGCTGGTCCCCGTGGACCGGCTGGTCAAACGGGAGAGCCAGGCCCAAAGGGGGATACAGGAGAGCCAGGCCCGCAAGGCGAAAAAGGCCAGAAGGGCGACAAGGGCGACCCGTTTACCTATGAGGATTTTACCCCAGAGCAGTTGTCCGCGCTGACAGGCCCCCAGGGTCCCCAGGGACTGAAAGGCGACACAGGAGATACCGGGCCCCAGGGGGAGAAGGGCGATACAGGTGAGACCGGCCCTCAGGGTCTGAAGGGAGAGCCGGGCGATATCGGTCCGCAAGGGCCTAAGGGAGACCAGGGAGAACCAGGCCCCCAGGGTCCCAAAGGAGAAACTGGACAGACCGGCCCTCAAGGCCCAAAGGGAGAGACTGGGGAAACGGGACCCCAGGGACCCAAGGGCGACAAGGGGGACACCGGGACAGGGCTGGATATCAAGGGGACCTATGAGAGCCTGGAAGCGCTGCGAAGCGCTGTGACCCAGCCCCAGCAGGGAGATATGTACAACGTGGGCGCGTCCGCACCCTACACCATCTATATGTGGGACGAGACCGGGGAACCGGACTGGAAAAGCCAAGGACAGTTACAAGGCCCCCAGGGGGAGCGGGGACCGGAAGGCCCTCAAGGCCCGAAGGGCGATCAGGGAGAGATTGGCCCCCAGGGACCGAAGGGGGACACAGGCCCCCAGGGGAATGTTGGCCCGGAGGGACCCCAGGGCCCCAAGGGAGACACTGGAAGCGCCGGGAACGGCGTGAAATCGGTTGTGCTGTACGAGGGAACCCACGCACCTGGCACCCTGGACACCTACCGCATGACCTTTACCAGTGGGGACCACACCGATTACCAAGTGTATAACGGCATGGACGGGATCGGCAGCGGCGACTTCATGGCCAACGGCACGGTGCCCATGTCTGGCGCACTCAATATGGGCGGAAACAAGGTCACTGGGATGGCGGAGCCTACGGCGGCCACCGACGGGGCCACTAAGGGGTATGTGGACAAGGCTGTGGAGGACGTAACCGTTACCACCGACCCAACGCCTACCCAAGACAGCGAAAATCCCGTTCAGAGCGGCGGCGTATACGACGCGATTCAGTCTGTGGAGGACGGTATCCCGACAAAGGTAAGTGAGCTTACCAATGACAGCGGATACCTGACGACGGAAAGCGATCCCACTGTTCCAGGATGGGCCAAATCGCCCAGCAAGCCCACTTACACAGCCGCCGAGGTAGGGGCTAGGTCCGATACCTGGATGCCCTCAGCAGAGGACGTAGGGGCCATTCCTGCCAGCCAGAAGGGGGCCGCAAGCGGAGTGGCCGAGTTGGATTCCAGTGGGAAAGTGCCCTCTGCCCAGCTTCCCAGCTATGTGGACGACGTGGTGGAGTTTGCAAGCAGAGACAGCTTTCCAGGCACAGGCGAGGACGGGAAAATCTACATTGCAGAGGACACCAACCTGACCTACCGTTGGAGCGGCACCCAGTACGTTGAGATCTCCCCCTCGCTGGCGCTGGGCGAGACATCCAGCACTGCCTACCGTGGAGACCGGGGCAAGACAGCGTATGACCACAGCCAGACCACGGGCAACCCCCACGGGACCACGGCGGCGGAGGTGGGGGCAAGGCCGGACACCTGGATGCCGACGGCGGCGGACGTTGGAGCACGACCCAGTACATGGACGCCCTCTGCATCGGATGTGGGAGCTGTGCCCACCACCAGAAAAGTCAACGGGAAGGCGTTAAGCGCAGATATTTCCCTGTCTGCCTCAGATGTGGGGGCGGCCACAGCGGAGCAGGTCAATGCGCTGAAGCCCAAAACCGCCACCGTGACCCTGACTGCGGCGGGGTGGACCCAGTCCGGGGAGCGGTATTCCCAGTCGGTTTCCTGCGCCATCGTAAAGACGGACTCTCCGATTGTCCTGATCGACGCGGCGCTATCCGGTACGGACCTGGACGCGGATGCGGAAATCCTCAATGCCTGGGCTGGACCGTCCACACAGAAAACCGAGCAGGGGGATGGAACATTGACGTTTTACAGTGTGGAGGTTCCGACGGTCAATATCCCGGTGGACGTGGGGGTGATTGGGTGATTGTGTCGAGCAGGCTGTTTGATCCGGTGGAAACCGTGAACTATGTGGACTACATCGAGAGCACCGGGACACAGCACATTGATACGGGTATTCAGGCCAGCAGTGTGTTGAGAGTCGTGTGTGATATTTCCGGTTTTCCCAAAAGCAAACACAGCCAGGCGGTATTCGGAGGCAGAACCAGCGCAAATTCAGCAGACCTGTTTGGGTTCCTTGCGGCTCAGGACCTTGGAGCGTACCGGGCGGATTACGGCGCAGTGAAGTCTGCATATTCGGCAGACTATTCAGGCCGGTTCACCATTGATATGAACCGGAACGTCACTACCTGCACGGACGGCCCGACTGTAACCGCAACGACGGCTCAGTTCACCAGCACGAACCATATATTTTTGTTTGCCTACAACACAAACGGTTCGCCTCAGAAC
>CDZV01059229.1_pt1 | contig 41567 bp, 40 predicted proteins | sample 554851 | NCBI WGS metagenome assembly CDZV01 (sample SAMEA3182090, study PRJEB8094) | gut metagenome | biome: human; feature: gut; material: Stool; isolation source: human stools | place: Canada | collected 2013-03-12
GCCCGCCGCATGCCGGTGGTGGAGGAGCAAATCAAGGTGATCAACCACCGGGTGGCGGATTTGGAAAGTCTGCATAAACAATAAGGAGGACAACACTATGCAAGGGATTATACTGGTTATCGCGCTGGCGGTCATCGTGGAGGCGGTGGTGGAATACGCCAAGAGCATCGCCAAGATGTTCACCGCCGGCGAGGTCAAGACGGGCATCACCCAGTTGTGCGCCATCGCCGTGGCCATCGGGCTGTGCCTGGCGACGGGGGCGGATCTGTTCGCGGCGCTGGGGCTGGACTTCGGCGTGCCCGGCATCGGCGCGGCGCTCACCGGCCTGTTTGCCAGCCGCGGCGCCAATTACGTCAGCGATATCGTCGGCAGGCTGCAGGCGGCCGGGAATCGTTCGTCTGCGAACGACAATAAGTAAATACATAAACAAAGCCGGGCGGGGATCACTCCTCGTCCGGCTTTTTGTTATACGGTTATGGTGGTTTTGCTTTGGAATTGCTCGAGGGCTGCCTGGTATGCGTCCCTTCTTCCCATCCAGTAATACCATTGATTTGTTGCCTCTACGCCTGGATGGTTCGCGTATTCGTTTACCTTTTGTGTGGCTTTTGCAATTTCATGCAAAAAATAATTTTCCATGGTTATGCCTCCATAAAATCATGTAGGCAACGAGCACGGTATCCGTTTTGACTTGCATTTGACTTGCATGTTTCCGGTTTGATTCGGTTTTTTACGGTTTTTTACGGGACAAACTGAAGCACAAAATAAAAAGCAAAAGCGCCTGCAAACCCAGTGTTCATGCGGGTTTGCAGGCGCCGGCGTATGTGGAGCTGGTTGACGGACTCGAACCCCCGACCTGCTGATTACAAATCAGCTGCTCTACCAACTGAGCTAAACCAGCGCGTGCCATACCGGAGTGCATACACCCGGCGGAGAATGCCTCCAGCCAGGCTGAACCGAACCGGCACGTACGCCTTGCTTTAAATTGCTATCACTATAGCACATTCCCGCCCGCACTGTCAAGCGGCTTTGTCCGTCTTTTCTTCTGTTCGGGCATGTCCGCCATGGTATACGCGCGGTTATGCACGATCGGCTTCCATTCGGTCCGCGGATGGAACAGCGCCACAAGCGCCATATATCCCATCGGGACCAAAAACACCGGATAAAGCACAATCCCCTTCCAATACCGGCGCAGCGGTTTATGCTCCACCAGAACGGTCAGCAGGGCAAACAGCCAGATAAAGAGAAGCCCCGCCGCCATCAAGCCGATCAGCCAGATCCAATCCGGGCGCAGCGCCTCCGAAGGATTTGCCAGCGTTTCCACTACCAGTGCCGCAAGCCACAGGCTGCCCCCCAAAACGGACAGGCCAAGGAACACCAGCGAAAACATATACATGATGCCGTCCAGCACAGCCAGCGGACGCCGTCGCAGGGCGCGCAGGCTGTTGGGCAATTCGTATTTCATGCACTGTATGCCGCCGGCCAGCCAGCGGAACCGCTGTCGGAACGAGGTGCGCCATGTCACCGGCTGTTCATCATAAAACACCGCGTCATATACAGGGACAATGGTGCTTCCCTTATTGGTCTGCTGAATGGAAAATTCATTGTCCTCCACAAGCGAGCGGGTATGCCAGCCGTCGGCCACACACGCCCACCGGCACACGAACCCGGTGCCGCACACCATGCAGGGCAGCCCGCAGTTATACCGGGCCCGGTGATAGAACCGGGTGATGGATTGCCAGTATACCGCATAACAAGCGCTGACCGCAGAATCCTCCACGTTTTTGGTGTCCCGGTATCCCTGCGCCACATCGGCACCGGCACACAGGGCGTCGTTCATCTTGTCGAGAAAATCGGGAGCAGCCAGGTTGTCCGCGTCAAAAAAGGCCGCCGCATCAAAGCGATCGGGATACTCCTCCCGCAGCCGTTCGAACACCCAGCTGAGGGCATACCCCTTTCCTCTGCGCGTTTCGTCGAACCGTTCATATACAATCGCACCGTGGCGGCGTGCCTCCTGCGCCGTACCATCCGTACAGCTGTCCGCCACCACAAAGACCGTGAAGCAATCCTGAGGGTATTGCTGGGCATACAGGCTGTCGAGCAGACTGCCGATCACCTTTTCCTCATTGCGGGCGCATATAATCACGGCAAACCGATGCTTTTTTTCTTCGAGTACCGGCCGCTTAATCATGGGAAACAGGCCTTGCAGCCCGATAATCAGCTGCCACAGGACGACCGGCACGGCAAGGCACAGCAGTCCCGTCGAAATTCCCCGCAGGACAGCGGCCAGCATCTCCATCTCCTATACCCCCTTTTCGTTTTACCCAGTATACCACGTCCGCACCAAATGAGCCACCCACATTTTCGATCTATTTTCTTAATGATTTCTTAAATGGGTATATTTTCATGAAGGCTATACAAAAATTTTCCGTCCTATTCCCCTATCTATTTGTTGCGGTTCTTTCATAGTATCGTAACATTTTGTAAATGTATTAGCGGTATACTAAAGACAACTATTTCCGCACGACAATTTTCGTGCGCGGAAGGGCGGAAAATCATGGGACACTTTGTCGAATTTGAAAATGTCTGCAAGTATTATACGATGGGGGAGCAGCGCATCGCGGCGGCGGATCATGTGAACTTCACTATCGAGAAAGGGGAGTTTGCCATTATCGTCGGCCCCAGCGGCGCAGGCAAAACCACCGTGCTCAACATGCTCGGCGGCATGGATACCTGTGATGAAGGGGCAATCCGTCTCGACGGCCAGGAAATCAGCGCCTATAACCGCAAGCAGCTGACCGAATACCGCCGGTACGACGTGGGGTTTGTGTTCCAGTTTTATAATTTGGTACAGAATCTGACGGCGCTGGAAAACGTCGAGCTGGCTGCCGAAATCTGCCGTGAACCGCTCGACGCGCGCGAAACGCTGGAGAGCGTGGGCCTCGGCCACCGGCTGAACAATTTTCCGGCGCAGCTGTCCGGCGGCGAACAGCAGCGGGTGTCCATCGCCCGGGCCCTGGCCAAAAATCCCAAGATTCTGCTGTGTGACGAGCCTACCGGCGCCCTGGATTACAAGACGGGAAAGACCATTCTGCAGCTGCTGCAGGACACCTGCCGCCAAACGGGCCGCACCGTCATCGTCATTACGCATAACCAGGCCCTGACGGCCATGGCCGATCGGGTCATCCATATCCGCAGCGGTTCCGTGACCTCCAACGAGGTAAATCCCCATCCGACACCGGTGGAAAGGATTGAATGGTGAGTTGAAACACAGAAAGAAAGCGTACCGCAAGGTTATCCTGCGGGAAGTACGCTATACGCTCAGCCGGTTTCTCGCCATCTTCGCCATCGTGGCCCTCGGCGTCGGCTTTCTCGCCGGCCTGCTCGCGTCTACGCCCGACATGCGGCTGACCGCCGATGCGTATTACGACGACGCGGACATGATGGATCTGCGGGTGCTGTCCACCCTCGGCCTGTCGGATGACGACATCGCCGCCATCCGGGAAACCGAAGGGGTGGCCGCAGTTATGCCGGCGTATTCGGCCGATGTGCTCGTCGAGGCGATGGACGCATCCAACGTGGTGGCACGTATCCATTCGCTCCCTCTCGGGCAGCTGGACAATACGGACGGCAGCTATCAGAACCGCGTGTCGCTCGTATCCGGCCGCATGCCCGAAGAACCGGGCGAATGCGTCGTGCTGCGCACCAAAACGCTTTCCGGGGTAGAAGCCGGCGACGTCATCACCCTCTCGGCGGACAACAGCGATTTGACCGAAGTGCTTGCCGCACCGTCCTTTACGGTGGTCGGCTTTGTGGAAACGCCCTATTATATGTCCATTGAGGATGAGTCCAGCACCATCGGCGCCGGCCGCGTGCAGCTCACGCTGTACACCGGCGAGGAGAGCTTTGCCTATCCCGCCTGGACCGAGGCGTTCGTCCTCGTCGAGGGCGCGGGGGCGCTGAACACCTTCTACGACGAATACGAGGATCTTGTCGGGACGGCGCAGGACCATATTGAAACACTCGCGCAGACGCAGGCCGTCGTCCGGTATGACACCATCGTGGCCGAGGCGGAGGACAAGCTGGCCGAGGGCCAGAAGGAATACGACGACGCCAAGGCGGAAGCGGACAAGGAACTGGCCGACGCCCTGCAGGAGCTGGAGGACGGCCGCAAGCAGCTGGAGGACGGCGAAAAGCAGCTGGCCGATTCCAAGCAGGAAACGGCAGACGGTAAGCAGCAGCTGGAAGATGCCAAGCAGAAGCTCGAAGAGGGCCGCGAGGAGCTGGCCGCGCAGAAAGAGGCCTATGCCGCCACCATCGAGGAGCAGGAGCAGCAGCTGGCCGACGCGCAGAAAGAGTACGATGACGGCAAGGCCAAGCTGGATGCCGCCAAGGAGGAACTCGATGCCGCCAAGGCTGCCATCGACGAAGCGGAACAGGCCCTGGCCTATCTGCAGTCGATCGGGCAGACGGAGGCCGCCGCCCAGATTGAAGCGCAGCTTGCCCAGCAGAAGCCCGCCTATGAAGCGGCTCTGGCAGCGTATACGGAAAATGCCGCGGTTCTGGAGCAGGCGGCCGCCGAGCTGCAGGCGGGACAAGAGGCGCTGGAAGCCGGCAAGCAGCAGGCGCAGGCGGAATTTGACGCCGCGCAGCGCGAATTGGACGAGGGCCAGGCCGAAATCGACGCCAACGAGCAGAAGATCGCCGACGCGGAAAAACAGATCGCCGACGCGGAAAAGACGCTTGCCGATTCCCGCCAGGAGCTGGAGGATGGCCAGGCGGAATACGACAAGGCCAAAGCCGAGGCGGACGAGAAGCTCGCCGATGCCCAGGCCGAACTGGAAGATGCCCGGCAGGCGATCGCCGACATTGACCAGCCGGAATGGTATGTGCTCGATCGGAACACCAACGTCAGCTACGTCAGCTTTGAAAGCAACGCCAGCAAGGTGGAAGCCATTGCCAAGGTGTTCCCCATCTTCTTCTTTCTCGTGGCCGCCCTGGTCGCCCTGACCACCATGACCCGCATGGTGGAGGAAGAGCGCACCCAGATCGGCGTGCTCAAGGCGCTCGGCTATACCCGCGGCGCCATCGCCTTCAAGTATCTGCTGTATGCGGGCTCGGCCAGCATTTTGGGCAGTGTGTTCGGCCTGCTGGTCGGCTTCAAGGTATTCCCCACCGTCATTTGGAACGCCTACGGCATTATGTATACGCTCCCCCCCATTATCACCGCGTTCCATATTCCCTTTGCGCTGGCTTCTTCGCTTGCGGCCATTTTCTGCACCATGGCCGCGACCCTGTCGGCCTGCATCGGTTCGCTTAAGGAAACGCCGGCCCGTCTCATGCTGCCCCGCGCGCCCAAGGCAGGCAAGCGGGTGTTCCTCGAATATATCACGCCGCTCTGGTCCCGCCTCAAATTCACCCAAAAGGTCACGGCGCGCAATCTCATTCGCTATAAAAAGCGCTTTTTCATGACCGTCATCGGCATCGCGGGCTGCACCGCCCTGCTGCTGACCGGGTTTGGCCTGCGGGATTCCATCGGGGATATCGTGGATAAGCAGTTCGGCGAGCTGTATCAGTACAATCTGATTGTCAGCCTGCACGACAGCGACGCCCTGCAGAAAGATGCGGCGCTCGCCGCCGCCGTACAGGATTCCGGACAGCTTACGGGTTCGCTGCTGACCGCGCAGGAGACGGGCGACCTGTACGCAGGGGACAATACCACCTCCGCCACCCTGTTTGTTCCGCAGGAAAGCCAGCGCTTGCAGGATTTTGTCACGCTGCGGGATCGCCGCAGCGGCGACGCGATCCCGTTCACCGATGACAAGGTACTGCTGACCGAAAAGCAGGCGTCCGTTTTGGGCGTCAAAGCGGGCGATACCATTGAAGTGCGCAACGCCGACGGTCAGTCGGCCACCTTTACGCTGGGCGGCGTGATCGAAAACTATGTGGACGGCACACTGTATATCCCGCCAGCGCTGTATACCGCCGCCTTTGGCGAACCGGAATACCTGACGCTCATCGGCACCACGCCGGAAGACACCACGGCCGAAGAACGAGATGCGCTGGCCACCACGCTGCTCGCCTGCGAGGAGGTGCAGAGCGTCAGCATGACCGATGATATTCAAACCACCTTTGCCAACATGGTGAACAACATCAATTATATCGTCATCGTGCTGATTATTTCCGCGGCGGCGCTCGCCTTTGTGGTGCTGTATAACCTGACCAATATCAACATCACCGAACGGCAGAAGGAGCTCGCCACCATCAAAGTGCTCGGCTTCTATGACCGGGAGGTGTCGGCCTACATTTACCGTGAAACCGCCATTCTGACCATCATCGGCGCGGCGGTCGGCCTGGTGCTCGGCATCTTCCTGCACGCCTTCGTCGTACGCACGGCCGAGGTGGATATGGTGATGTTTGGGCGGGAAATTAAATGGCTCAGTTATGTGATTTCCGCCGCCATGACCCTTTTCTTCTCCTTCCTGGTCAATCTCGTGATGGGCCGGAAGATGAAAAAAATCGACATGGTGGAATCGATGAAAGCCGGCGAATAATGCAAAATACAATAGGGACGGCCCTGGCGGCCGTCCCTATTTTGTCTGTTGAGGAAATCCTGCAAAGCAGGGGCCGTCTCTGCGTTTCACGAGTGCGGCCCTCGTTCCGCACTGGAGGCGCATGCAGGGGAAGCCGGAATCCGTCCGGCAAAAGACCGGTTTCGTACCCGGAAGCATGAGGCGGAGGCCGTTTAGATGCCCCAGGGCTTTGCCGGAAGCGCGGCCGCGCGAAACCGCTGCAGCGGCCAAAGCCGCGGCCTTCGCAGGGAGCACCCGGAAAAAACGGCGGCCTAAAACGCTGCGGGATTTTCCCGTACAGCGCAAAGCGCGCCGGACAACCCATATTAACAGTAAAAAGGACGGCCCGGCGGCCGCCCTTTTTCAAGGTATCAGACAAAGCGGTTCTGCAGCGTGCCGATCCCGTCGATGGTGACCTCCACCACGTCGCCCGGGCGCAGCCAGCGCTGCTCCTCAGGCGGCCTTCCCTGCATGACGCCGCCCGGCGTGCCGGTGAAGAGCACATCACCCGCTTCCAGCGTGATATACTGCGAAACATAAGAGAGCACCGCCGCCGGCGTGAACAGCATTTCTCGTGTATTGGAACGCTGGCGTTCCTGCCCGTTGACCCGGCAGACGACGTCGAGATTACCCACATCCAGCTCATCGGCCGTCACCACATACGGCCCCATGGGTGCAAAAAAGTCCCAGCTCTTGCCCATCAGCCACTGGCTTGACTGAAACTGCAGCACCCGCTCGGACACATCGTTGCCCGCCGTATACCCGAAGATATGCGCCGGTGCCTCCTCGACGGCGATATCGCGGCCGCCCCGGCCGACCACCGCCACCAGCTCCGCTTCATAGTCGAGGCGCTGTGCCCGGGGCGGGAAGGGAATATCCTGCCGGTGGGCAGCCACTGTGTTGTTTGTTTTGGCGAAGAGCACCGGCTGCTCCGGCACCTCCATGGTAAGCTCACCCGTGTGATCCCGGTAGTTGAGACCCACGCACAAAATCTTGCCCGGGCGGGGAATGGGCGGCGCGAACCGGATCGGCTGGGCCGCGTATACCGGCCGGCAGCGCAGCAGCCTTTCGACTGCCCGCCTGGCCGCCGCACCGCCCCGGATGAGCGCCGGAATATCGGCGGGAATGTTCGCGGCATGCTGCCGGGCGGCCGTGGCCGTGATGTCCACCGGCCCGCTCGTCGTCTGAAGGCCCAGGTGCATTTTTCCGTCTACATACAGATGAAACCATTTCATGACAAAGGCCCCTTTCGCTATGATAATTCTATCATACCCCCGCCGCCGCCCGAAAAGCAAGAAACAAACCATGAACAAATTCTTGTGATCCGATAAAGAAAACGGCTGCAGCACCCGCTGCGGCCGTTTTCGAGCAACCATGTTTATTTCAGGCCCTCTTTGAACTCGAGGAACTCGTCGTAGGTCATCTGCTTGTCGAGCAGACGGCCGTCTTCGATCTCCATGATGCGGTTGGCCACCGTCTGGATGAACTGGTGGTCATAGGAGGAGAAGAGCACGTTGCCCTTGAACTCGGCGAGGCCGTCGTTGACCGCGGTGATGGATTCCAGGTCGAGGTGGTTGGTCGGCTGATCGAGCACCAGCACGTTGGAACCGAACATCATCATGCGCGAGAGCATGCACCGCACCCGCTCGCCGCCCGACAGCACGTTGACCGGCTTGAGCACGTCGTCGCCCGAGAAAAGCATCTTGCCCAGAAAGCCGCGCAGATAGGTTTCGGTTACATCGGCGGAGTACTGCGACAGCCACTGCAGAATGTTCAGCGTAACACCGTCAAAAAAGGCGGAATTGTCCTTGGGAAAATAGGACTGGGTCGTGGTGCCGCCCCATTTATAGCTTCCCTCATCCGGCTCCAGTTCGCCCATGAGAATTTTAAACAGGGTGGTCGTCGCGATTTCGTCCTGTCCGACAAAGGCGATCTTGTCCCCCTTGTTCACCCGGAAGGAGATGTTGTCCAGCACCTTGACGCCGTCCACCGTCTTGGAAATTCCCTCCACGGTGAGGATCTCCTTGCCCGCCTCGCGATCCATCGTGAATCCCACATAGGGATACCGCCGGGAGGAAGCGGGCATTTCCTCCACCGTCAGCTTTTCAAGCAGCTTTTTGCGGGAGGTCGCCTGCCGGGACTTGGACTTGTTGGCCGAAAACCGCTCGATGAAGCTCTGCAGTTCCCTTATTTTGTCCTCGTTCTTCTTGTTCTGGTCCTTGATCATGCGCTGCATGAGCTGGCTCGACTCGTACCAGAAATCGTAGTTGCCCACGTAAATCTTGATTTTGTTGTAGTCCACGTCCACGATATGGGTGCACACGTTGTTGAGGAAGTGCCGGTCGTGGGACACCACAATGACCGTACCGGCATAATCCATCAGGAAATCCTCCAGCCAGCGGATGGAGGCGATGTCCAGGTGGTTGGTGGGCTCGTCGAGCAGGATAATATCCGGCTGCCCGAACAGGGCCTGCGCGAGCAGGATCTTGACCTTTTCCTTGTCCGGCACGGCATTCATCGGGCTCTCGAGCAGGGAGGTTTCCAGCCCCAGCCCCTGCAGAATGCGCCCCGCCTCGGTTTCCGCGTCCCAGCCGTTCAGCTCCGCAAACTCGCCTTCCAGTTCGGCGGCCAGGGCGCCGTCCTCCTCGGTGAAATCCTCCTTGGCATACAGCGCGTCCTTCTGCTTCATGATATCATACAGGCGCGGGTTGCCGAGAATGATGGTGTCGAGCACCGTATATTCGTCATACGCATAATGGTCCTGCTTGAGCACCGACATGCGCGTCTTGGGATCGATAATCACCTCGCCCGTGGTGGGCTCCAGCTGACCGGACAGAATCCGCAGAAAGGTGGATTTGCCCGCGCCGTTCGCGCCAATCACGCCGTAGCAGTTGCCGCCCGTGAACTTCAGATCCACATGGGTAAACAGGTTCTGTCCGCTGAAATTGATGCTGACGTCCGATACTGTAATCATGGTTCCTCCCCAAAATACAGGCGGGCCTGCCCGCCGCTTCGCTCTGTGTGCGAGTATACCACACACCGACAAGAAATGCAACCGCGCCGGCCGTTATCTTCGCCTTTCGCTGCCCGGGGTGACGCCGTTTATCTCCTTATACAGCTGGATGAACCGGCTGCTCTGCCGGAACCCCACCTCGCGCGCCACCGCCCCTACCGGCATATCGGTATAGCGCAGCAGGCGTCCCGCCCGCGCGATGCGCAGCCGGTTAAGATATTCATGGGGCGTATAGCCCGTCTCCTTCTTGAACCGGCGAATCAGCTGAGACGGCGACAGATACGCCTGCGCCGCCAGCTCGCGCAGGGGGAGCGGCTGGGCGTAGCGGCCCTCCATATACCGGATGACCGGTCCGCTCACTCGGTCCCAGCCGCTTGTCCCGGCCAGATCCTCCAGCAGCCGGTAGAGCAGCGCGGCCGTCTGGGCCGACGCGGCCGCCGGATTGCCCTGGCTTTCCCCCTGCAGGCGCAGCAGTTCTTCCATTCCCTGCGCATAGGGGCGCACGTCCATGGGCACCACCGGGAACGCCCCTTCGGGCAGCATCGACAGCGTGTAGCGCAGCAGCCGCTCGGCCGCCCCGCCCACCGGGTGAATCCAGTAAAATTCCCACAGCCCGCCCTCCGGCGTATAATAGCTGACCTCCCGGCACGGCGGTATAAGGGCAGCCGTCCCCGGCTGCAGCAGGCGCGTCTGTCCGTTAAGGCACAGACACCCTTCGCCCCCCACCGTGAACAGCAGCAGGAAAATGCTCATTCCCTCCGGCCGATCGATGCGGTACCGGCTGTTGCACCGGTGCCAGCCCGCGTTGGAAAAGCAAACGGCCGCTTCCCCCATTTCCTGCGGAAATATGGAGTCCACCAGCCGCACCTGTCCGAAATCCCCATCCGTATCGTACATCGTGTCCGCCTCCCCGCGCTGCCTCTATAGCAAAAAATACGCATTCCATATCGCAGAATACTCTCCTTATACTATAACCCTTTTCTTTTGGCTGTCAAGCCGCTACAATACTATCATATTAAAAAATACGCAGGGAGGATATTTCGATGACCAGCCGTGAACGCTTTCAGCGCATGTTCGAGCACAAAGAGGCCGACCGCGTGCCCATTATTGACAGCCCGTGGGCGGGCACCCTGTCGCGGTGGAAGCGGGAGGGCATGCCCGCCGACGCCGACTGGCGCGACTATTTCGGCGTGGACAAGGTGGAGGACATCGGCGTGGACACTTCGCCGCGCCTGCCGGTCAAGGTGCTTGAGGAAACCGATCGCTATATTATCCAGACGAGCAGTTGGGGCGTCACCACCAAGCAGTTCAAGGAGGAGGATTCCACTCCCGAGTTTCTCGATTTTCAGATCACCACCCCCGACACCTGGGCCGAGGCCAAAAAGCGTATGGCGTTCAGCCCCGACCGGATCCCGTGGGATTACCTCAGGCAGAACTTCGAGCGTTGGAAGGCGGAGGGACGCTGGACCCGGGCCAACTTCTGGTTCGGCTTTGACGTGACCCATTCCTGGATGGTGGGCACCGAAACGCTACTCATCGCCCTGCTGGAAGAGCCGGACTGGGTGCGGGACATGTTCGACACCTATCTGAACGCCTCCATCGCCTGCTTTGACGCCATCTGGGACGCGGGCTATCACTTTGATGAAATCTTCTGGTGCGACGACATGGGGTACAAGGGCACCCCCTTCTTCTCCAACGCCATTTACCGTGAGCTGCTGCAGCCTTACCACCGCCGGGCGGTGGAATGGGCGCACAACCACGGCATTTATGCCCATCTGCATTCCTGCGGTGACATTATGCCGCTGATTCCCGACGTGCTGGCCACCGGCGTGGACTGTCTCAACCCGCTCGAGGTCAAAGCCGGCATGGACGCCCCGGCGCTCAAACGGGAGTACGGCGACCGCCTCGTGCTGCACGGCGGGGTCAACGCGGTGCTCTGGGACGACAAAGAGGCCATCGTCGCCGAGATCGAGCGGCTGATCCCTCTGCTCAAGGAAAACGGCGGCTACATCTTCTCCTCCGACCACTCCATCCCGAACAGCGTCAGCGCGGACAATTTCCGGGAAATCGTCGCCGCGGTCAAGCGGGTCGGCGCCTATTGACCGGCTCGCCGGCCGCCCGCCTGTGCAAGTCCGGCCAACGCGGGGCTCCGGGGCCGGTCGGCGCTGCTCCGTATGCAGCGCGTGCCCGCGGCACAGGCCGGCTGTGAAAGCCGGTACCGCTCTCCGCCGCATGGCCGCCGTCTTCACCCGCCTATGTGACAGAAGCGCCTGGGAGCCTTGCCGGCCCCCGGGCGCTTCTCTCGTTCTGTTCACCCTGTCCGCTACCTTCCGCCGAACAGGCCGTCCATCAGCCCCTTGCCGCGCCGTTTTTTTGGTTCGCAGCAGGGAATGGTGAAATTGACGAGGATGGTCTCCTCGCCGATGACCTCAATATTCTTCCACGGGATGACGATGTCCTCCTCATGCCCCATCAGCCCCATACAGCGGGGCCGTCCGTGGATCACAATGGCGCACAGCTGCGCCGTGCAGGTATCCACCTCCACGTCGTCCACACAGCCGATGCGCATACCGTCGCATACATTAATCACTTCCTTGTTATGCATGTCCGTGATTCTGCAGACCATAGGCCTTCCCTCCTTCATCCCTACCATCCTATGCGGGGCCGTTTGAAAACATGCACGCACCGCCGGGACAAGCAAAAAAAAGCGGGAGGAAAAGAAAAAACGCGCCCGCGAAATGCGTTCGCAGGCGCGTCCCAAGCCTATCTTCTCAAAGGCAGGCCGCGGCTGTCGGTGAAGCTGCCGCAGGCCGTGCGGATAATATCCACCAGCCAGCCGATGCCGAATAAACCGCCCGTGAAAAAATACAGAATTCCCATGCCTATTCTGCCCACATAAAAATAGTGAATACCGAAATACCCCAAGAAAAACGCCAAAGCAAAGGCCACCCACTTATTTTTGGCCGACACCGCCGGGGCAGGCGGCGCCGCGGGCACATACACCGGCTGCTGCACATAGACGGGCTGCTGCACCACGACCACCTGCGGCTGGGCGGCGGGCGGCGCCTGCACCGGAGCTGGAGACGGCGGCGTAAGCACCGTCCCGCAATAGGGGCAAACGCCATCCTGCTGCGCACTGTTCGCTCCACAATTCGGACATTTCATCGTATTCCACTCTCCCTCCGCTTTACCGCCTTATTTTAGCATAAAGCGGCCGCTTTGTCTATCGGTTTTCCCATGGCGTGACCGCCCATTTCAGGCAGCCGCCCTTCCGGGCGCCGAACACGCGATACCCCTCCAAAATGTCGTTCAGCGGCGCGCGGTGGGTCAACAGGCAGGCCGGATCGAGCCGTCCTTTTTCGATGAACCCCATCAGCCGTTCTCCGTGCACGGCGTCCACGCCGCCCGTTTTAAACTGCAGGTTCTTTCCATACATGCGGGGCAGCGGCAGCACCTGATCCCGTTCATACATCGCCACAATGGCCACCACCGCGTTGGGCCGCGCTATCTTCCACGCCATCTCAAAGGTATCGTCGCCGCCCGCGGCCTCCACGACCGCGTCGGCACCCCGGCCCTGGGTTTCCCGGCGCACAAACGCCTCGATGTCCTCCGCGCCGGCGACGGCGGAAGCATCGCACAGGCCGTGCCCGCGGGCAAAAGCGAGCCGGCTCTCGTCACGGTCAATGGCGAGCACCCGCCCGGCGCCAAACAGCCGCGCACAGGGCATGGCGCACAGGCCCACCGGCCCCGCGCCGATGACCGCCACCGTATCCCCCGGCCGGATGGCGCACAATTCCGCGCCGAAATACCCCGTCGCCAGAATGTCCCCGAGCAGCAGCGCCTGCTCATCGCGTACCCCTTCCGGGATCCGCGTAAGTCCCGTATCCGCAAAGGGAACCCGCACATAAGCCGCCTGGCACCCGTCAATGCGGCAGCCGAGCTCCCAGCCGCCCCGTTCACAGTTGTTGATATACCCGCGGCGGCAGTACCAGCATTCCCCGCAGAAGGTGATGCAGTTGGCCGCCACCCGATCCCCGGCATGCAGGCCCTTCACCTGCGGCCCGGTTTCCTCCACTACGCCGACAAACTCGTGTCCCAGCACGATGCCGTCCGCCGCGCGCGGTACCGCACCGTGCAGAATATGCAGATCGCTTGTGCAGATGGTGGACAGGGTCACCCGCACAATGGCATCGCGCGGATCGCGCAGCGCGGGTGCCGGCCGTTCTTCCAGCTGCGCCGTATCGCCCCGCCGCACCAGAGCCATCATGGTCTTTTCCATGCGGACACCTCCCTTCCTCCATATTGTAGCACAAAGCGGCCTCCGCCACAACGGCGCAGGCCGCTTTATTTGGCCGCCTTCTTCTCGAGGGGCGGCATCTCAGGCAGATCGAGCCGGCGCAGAATATGCCGCACCACGAGCGAAATGCCGATGCTGGCCACCGCCGCGAACAGCACCGCCACAAAGATATAGGAACCCAGCGCATCAAACAGGAACCCGTACATCGCCTGTCCCAGCGGGACGGAACACACCGCCATAACCGAAACAAAGGACATGACCTTTCCGATGAGGTGATCGGGTGTCATCTGCTGAATAAAGGTCTGGGCAAAAATGTTGAACAGCGCCGCACCCGCCGTGCAGCATAGCACCGATACGAGCAGCACGCCATAAGACACCAGCGGATGCCGGTTGGTCACGATCGCCGCGGCGGCGGGCAGCACCATCAGGCTGGCCGCCAGCAGGAAGCGATAGGATCGGTTAAACTGCACCCGCTTGGCAAAGAGGCCCGCCGATAGGCCGCCAATCACCGCCCCCACACCGAGGCAACCTTCCGCAAACCCGTAATGCTGCGACGTCAGGCCAAGAAACACCTTGATCATATACGGCAGCCCCACCGTCACCATCGCCGAGAGAAACAAATTGAGTCCCATGATGACAAACAGCAGCGGATACACCTGCCGGTTTTCCTTCGACAAGAACCGGAATGCCGCCCGGATATCCTGCCCGGCCATGTGCATAAGGCTGCCGTCCCGCGCCTGTCGCGTAAAGGGGATATGCAGAAACAGCTCCATCACCGCGGAGGCAAAAAAGCACACGATGCTTGCGATAAGAATGGGATAGATCCCCAAAAAGCCATACAGGAAGCCGCCCAGCACCGGCCCCACAAGACTGGCCAGGGCGTTGACCTGAATGACCGTTCCGTTGGCCTTCATCAAGTTTTCATCCGCCGTCAGGGCGGGGACGCTGGCCTGAACCGACGGCTGATAAAACGATTGAATAATCGACAGAATAACCATGAAGCAACCGATGAGTACCAGGTTATCCGTCAGGCGCAGGGCCGCGGCAAAGGCTGTGATCAGCCCAGCCGTAGTGAAATCGAGCGCCACCATAATATTGCGCCGGTTGACCCGATCGGCGAGAATCCCCCCGATGGGCGACAGCAGCACCGTCGGGATCATTGAGACAGCCAGCATGCTGCCGAACGCGGCCGCCGAACCTGTTTTGTCCAGCACATACATGGACAGGGCAAACCGCAGAATGGAGTTGCCAAACAAGGACATAATCTGCCCGATGATCATCAGGGTAAAATCGCGGTGAAACAGCTTTTTCGGTTTCATGCGGCTCCTCCTTCCTGCAGGGTGGGTTTCGCCGGGCGGACCAGCGCGGCCGCCATTTGGGCGGTGACGGCCGCGCGGAAAAAGCCGCGGACGGGGCGGCTTTCTGCTCTCCAGGGCATGGCGGGGCATTTCCTTGCGGCAACGCCCCGCTCTTATGACACCGCCTATTTGACTATACGGCAGGCACCCATCTCTGTCAACGAAACCTTTCTTAAGATTCCATGAAAAGCGGCGAAATTCGCAAAGCGATACCGGGCGGCTTTTCCGGAGCCTTCGGCTCGTCTTGTCATCTTCGCCTTGACAACGGGAAACTTCTGCCTTATTCTTAAATCGTCCCGCATATTTGAATAATATTGTGGCACATTCCGACGACAAGACCACTTGCTTTTGCGGCGGGCTTTGGCTACAGTTAAAGATATCGCATGTATGAGAGGACGTGACAGCCGTGGAAGCACTTCCGCAGAACCCGGCGGATTTCTGGCAGGGGTTTGTCTCCAATACCGTTATCGGCTCTTCCCATAACCTGATGCTCTGTCAGGAACGGGGGAAAACGGTTACATACCGCAGCTATATCAAGCCGACCGACTATACCGGCCGCCTCTGGAAATTCTGGTACGGCAACACGGTGGACAGCACCTTTGCCGACGGAAGCATCTCAAAGGCCAACCAGTCTGGCGGCCGCTGGACCATCTGCGCGGCCTATGCCGCCGCCAGCGCCGGTCCGGACAGTGTCCTGTCCAGCGTCACCCCGGTAACCTTCGGCGGCCGCCCGGTCAAGGAGGTACAGCCCGACGAATGCTTTTGGAGCGATGAAATCGCCCTGTGCGTACCTGAGGGGCAGTATCTGGTCTTCACCTGGGCGATCGCTTCCCCGCCGGAGGAGGCCGGCTTCATTCCCTTTACGCCGGACAGCCAGATTCCCTGCTTTGTGGCTGAGGGCGACTGCGCTGCGGCGGCGGACAATACCGGGTTTGCCTTTGACGTGAATGCCGTCAAGCCCAATCTGTTTGCCGTGCAGAAGCAAAATGTCCGGCGCCTGGGCTTTCTGGGGGATTCCATCACGCAGGGCTGCGGCACCTCCAACGACGGGTATGCGTTCTGGTCGGGCCGGATCGGCCTGGCCCTGCAGGATACGTATGCGGCCTGGAATCTGGGTCTCGGCTACGCCAGGGCGAAGGACGCGGCGACAGGCGGCCGTTGGCTGCAGAAGGCAAGCCTGTGCGACGTCGTCACCATCTGCCTGGGGGTCAACGATCTGCTCAGCGAACCGGACAGCGCCGAGGAAATGACGGCCAATCTGTGTTCCATTGTCCGGCAGCTGAAGCAGCGGAATCCGGCGCTTTCCATTATTTTGTTCACTTTGCCGCCCCTCCATGATAAAACGGACCGGCTGCCCGTGTGGGAAGCGGTGAACCGGCGCATACGCAGCGGAGAGATTCCGGGCGTGGACAGAACGTTTGACATCGCCGCCGTTTTGTCCTGCCCGCCGCCCCATGCGTATCTGTCAAAATTCGGGGATCTGCACCCCGACGATCGCGGCGGCGCCGCCGTGGCAGACGCCTTTCTGCGCTGGTCTGCGCCTATATTATAATGAGGAGGAACCAACATGGAGTACACGGAACAGGAATGGAATGGGTATCGATGGCTGACCTTTTCCTTTGAAGACAGGCAGGCCATGGTTCTCTGTCCCAAAACGCCGGATCCGCAGGGCCGGTGGCTTTTCAAGACCGAATATTTTCTGGCTTTCCCCGCCTTTGAGGAGGAGATGCTGGCCCGGGGATTTCACGTGGCCTGGCTGGAGAACCACTCCCGCTGGTGTCTGCCGGAGGATATCGACGTCAAACCCCGTTTCTGCGATTTTCTGCAAAAAGAGTTTCATCTGGCGGAAAAGTGCCTGCCGGTGGGCATGAGCTGCGGTGGCATGCACGCTGTCTATTTCGCGGCCAAGTATCCGCAGTATGTCGCTGCCCTGTATCTGGATGCGCCCGTCATCAACCTGCTGAGCTGTCCGTGCGGCGTGGGCACGGCGACCGACGAAATGTATCCCGAGTTCCTGCAGCACACCGGCATGACGGTCAGCCAGCTCATCAACTACCGCAATCACCCGCAGGATCACATTGAGGAGCTTCTCGCGCATCGGATCCCGATCTTTCTGGTGTGCGGCGACGCGGACCACGTCGTTCCCTACTGTGAAAACGGCAAGATCGTCTCCGACATGTACCGGCAGCACGGCGGCATTCTGGAGGAAGTGCTAAAGCCCGGCGTGGATCACCATCCGCATGGCCTGGAAGACAACGCGCCGCTTATCCAATTCGCACTGCAATATTATAAATAAAGGGACAGGGCCGTCTCGTCGGCGGCTCCGGCTTTTAAAAGAAAGGATTCATGCGTATGGAACTGCAAGGTAAAAAGATGGTCTTCCTCGGCGACAGCATCACCGAAGGGGCAGGCGTCAGCGATCCGGCCAACCGGTATTGGGAGCGGCTGGCCCGGCGCACCAGCGCCGTCTGCGTCGGCTATGGCATCGGCGGCACCCGCATCGCCCGGCAGCAGCATCCCGTTCCGGACCAGTATCACGATTTTCATCATTTTTCCACCCGCCTCGCCGAAATGGATAAGGACGCCGATATCGTGGTGATTTTCGGCGGGGTCAACGATTTCGGCCATGGCGACGCGCCCTTCGGAACCTTTACGGACCGCACCGAGGATACCTTTTACGGTGCGCTGCATGTGCTGTATACGGCCGTGCTCGAACAGTATCCCGAAGCCCAGATCGTCGTCATGACCCCCACCCATTTTTCCGCGGAATGGGATCACGCCGGGGAAACCGGTCCCGGCCGGAAGCGTTCGCTGCGGGAATATGTGGAGGCCATCCGGGAGGTGGCGGAATACTATGCGCTGCCGGTGCTCGATTTGTACCGTGTCAGCGGGATCCAGCCGCTTGTCCCCGCCATGCGCGACCGGTATATGCCCGACGGCCTGCACCCCAACGATGCCGGCCACGCGCGCATTGAAGAGAAGCTTTTTGCTTTCCTGCATACGCTCGCCTGAACAGGTGACACCCCCGGAGCGGGTTCCGCTCCGGGGGCGTTTTGCTGTTTGAGGGAAGTGAAGCCCCATCCCTGCCGCATGCCAATGGCTTTATCCCGTTATATTTGCTTTTTGATCCGTTCGAGCGCACCTTTTTCCAGGCGGCTGACCTGCGCCTGGCTGATCCCTATCTCGGTGGATACTTCGATCTGGGTCATCCCTTTAAAGAAGCGGAGGTTCAGGATACGCTTTTCCCGATCGCTCAGGTTGCGGATGGCCTCCTTGAGCGCGATCTCGTCCAGCCAGTTGCGGTCGTCGTTGTGATCGCCCACCTGATCCATGACGTAAATCGTATCCCCGCCGTCCGAATACACCGGCTCGTACAGGCTCACCGGTTCCACAATCGACTCGAGGGCGAGAACCACCTCTTCCTTTGGCAAGTCCAGCTCCTTGGCGATTTCCTCCACCGTGGGCTCGCGCAGGTTTTCCCCGGTAAGCCGTTCCTTGACCTGCATGGCCTTGTAGGCGGTATCCCGCATCGAACGGCTGATGCGTATGCTGTTGTTGTCACGCAGGTAGCGGCGGATTTCGCCGATGATCATGGGAACGGCATAGGTGGAAAACCGTACATTCAGGGAAATATCAAAATTGTCGATGGCTTTGATGAGCCCGATGCAGCCCACCTGAAACAGATCGTCCAGGTTTTCCCCCCGCTGCGTAAAGCGCTGGATGACGCTGAGGACCAGACGCAGGTTCCCGTTGACCAGCTCTTCCCGCGCGCCCGTATCCCCATCGTGCATGCGCTGGAGCAGCTGCATCTTCTCGCTCTCGCTGAGCACCTTCAATGTGGCGGTATTGACGCCGCAGATTTCCACCTTGTTATACATGGCGGGGCACGTCCTTCCTGCATCTGGCATTCGTCCCCCGTACTGTTCGAGGGGCCTGTTCCCAGTATTGCCAGCTGTAGGAATACCCATGCAGATTGGCGGCGTTTTCTCGCTGGAAAATTCCTCCGCCAAGGCGGGCGGCAGCGGATTATTCCGCCCGCTCGATGTCTTTTTTCAGGCGCTTGATGATCTTCTTCTCCAGGCGCGAAATATAGGACTGCGAAATGCCCAGCAGATCCGCAACCTCCTTCTGGGTATGTTCCTGGTTTCCCCCGATGCCGAAGCGCAGCTGCATGATCAGCTGTTCCCGCTCGGAAAGATGGGCGACGCATTCGAGCAGCAGATCGCGCTCCGCCTCCTGTTCTATGTCCCGCCCCACAATGTCCGGGTCGCTGCCCAGTATGTCCGAAAGAAGCAGCTCGTTGCCGTCCCAGTCCACATTGAGCGGCTCGTCAATGGACAGCTCGTTGCGCAGCTGCGTATTTTTCCGCAGATGCATCAGGATTTCATTTTCAATGCAGCGGGACGAGTAGGTGGCCAGCTTGATGTTGCGGGACGGACAGAAGGTATTGACCGCTTTGATGAGGCCGATGGTCCCGATGGAAATGAGATCCTCGATGCCCACGCCCGAGTTTTCGAATTTGCGGGCAATGTAAACCACCAGACGCAGATTGTGCGTAATCAGCTCGTCGCGGGCAGCCGCCTCCCCCTCTTCCATACGGCGAAAAATGGCGGCCTCTTCCTCCGCCGTCAGCGGCGGCGGCAGCGTGTCCGCCCCGTTGATGTAATGCACATCCTCGCCCATGCGCCCCAGAAGACGCCGCCACAGCCGCTGTATCGCATTCCACAGCCGCGCCGCCCTTCCCTCCGGCACGGGATACCATTCTATTTTACCGGTCAGCATCGCCGTTTCCTCCTTTGCCCTTTCTGTGCGGATGCGGGGCCGTGCCCGCCATGCCTGTCAATGCATCCGCTATATCGCTGCCGATGAGGCCATCATACTCGCCGCGGCCGATCGCGTCGGTTACGGCCACGAAAGCGCCGGTAATATCCCGCCCTGTGCCGTCGGACGTCACCACGGTCATGTGGTCCGGCCGAAAGGCGGGCAGCAGGCCCTCCCCCCCGACCGAGCGGAACGGCACCAGCCGCAGCCGGCTTTTCACCGCCGTGGCCGTTCCGGCTTCACCGCCGCGGACGGTTGCCGGCTGCTGCAGGGCTTCGTGCACCTCGGCGGGCAGCAGGCCGTCCAGCGCCTCCCGGCGCGCCACCATAACCGGACTGCCCGAAAAGGGTTCCGTCAGGCTGTTGCCGCTGTCGTACAGCACGCGCAGGGAAGCGGTTGCCCCGCCGCACGTCACCAGCACCCGGAATTCCTTGCCGAGCGGCGCCTTTTTGCGGGTGAAGCGATCGAACAGGCATAGCACACCGTAGCTGATTACCGTCAGCAGCACCAGCGTCAGAGGCGACACGTCGTAATATACCACGCCGCCCACCACATAAAATCCCTGCGGTGCGGCAAAGACATACAGCGCCGCCGCCAGCCCGGCAAACAGCGTTGAAATGACGAAAAACACCACCACCGCTTTTATGTAGGGGAGCCATCCCCGCCAGGGAACCGCCACCAGCAGAATAATCCCCGCCGCCGCCAGCTTTATCGCAACGGATAAAGGGGCCGGCAGGGCCGGGAAAAAGATAAGGCAGGAGGAAACCGCCCCCACCAACGCGCCGAGCACCATGCGCCATCGTTTACGCGGCAGGCGTAAAACCCGCACCGTTGCCAGCAGCAGCATGAAATCGATCCACAAATTCAGCGCCAGCAGCACGTCAATATAAATAACCGGCACCGGCCTTCCCCCTTTCTGCGCGCCGCCCCAGCCGCGCTTGTCATTGCCTGTACTCCTATTATATCGTTCGCCCGGGGGGAATTATGCCGAAGCAAGAGACCTGTCCGGGGGTTTTTGCAAAAAACCTGTCGAAGCGGCTTTAAAACCCGACCGGGCCGTGTTGGCTTTTTTGCGGGTTTATGGTATACTGGACGCCGTGTAAACGCTCATAAAAAGGACGGAACCCATCATGACACTCGATATCAAGCAAGCCATTCTGCATGTGCTGGACACCAGCCTGGACACGCCTGTACTGTCCGAAGCGTGTTTGGAGCTGACGGCGGATACAACCGCCTTTCTCACACAGCATGTGGAAAAAGCCGTCGCCAGCGACGATAAGAAGATCGGTACATTTGGGGCGGAATCCCCCTTTCTGTCCTGGCCGCTGCACGAGCTGGACAGCTTTGCCGCCACCACGGGAGAAATCGCGTTGCGCCTGTTCCAGTACATGCGCATATATCCGGACATTCCGGCGGCTGACGTGCTGATGATGCAGGCGGAGCTGGACGGCGTGCCGTATTTCCTGCTGCTTAAGCTCAATTACCGGGAAAGCTATATCCATTACCTGCAAGCGGAGGGAGAAAGCCGGCGCACCGCCATCATCCGGCAGCGCACCGTCCTCCCCGCGCCGGGCGGCAAGGCGGTGGAAGCCGGGCTTGTCAACCTGTCCTCCGGCGAGGTGACCGTCATCGAGAAAAAATTCGACATCGACGGCAAAAAGGATTTTTATTTCTCCTCCCGTTTTCTGGATTGTTCCGCTGCCCTGACCGAAAAGCAGAAGCTGCAGGAGATCAAAAAGGCGGCCCAGAGCGTTACCGAGATGTTCGGGGCGCCCGAGGAAGCGCCCGGCCCGTGCCCGAAGCGGGCGGAAAGCCGTGCGGCCGCCGTGCTGTGTGAAAAGCTGGACGGGGAGGAGCCGGTCCGGGTGACCGACCTGTGCGAAGAGCTGTGCGGAGAAAATCCCGCCGCCCGGGAGGAATTCACCCGTCTGCTGCGCGAAAAGCATGTGGAGCCGGAGGATACGGTACAGGTGGCGCCCGCCGCCGTGCGCCGCATGGAAAAGCAGTCGCTGCGCACGCCCGACGGGGTGGAGGTCAAAATCCCCGTCCGCCTGTACGAAAGCGATGCGGTGGAATTCATCAACAACCCGGACGGCACCATCTCGCTGCTCATCAAAAATATTCAGCTGTAACCCCAACCGCGAGGGAAACCGCCCACATTCCGCCCCCCTCGCGCCTTTTGCCGGACACGCCTGTACCGGCGTGGGCGGTCCTGCCGATCAAAACCGCGGCGGGGCCTCACTTTTTCGTTTCGGCATTTGCTTGCGGGTATTCGCTTATTTCTCCGGCAAACAGAAAGACGCCGTACAGGCCATAAACCTGTACGGCGTCTTTTTGTATGTGGTTCTTCTATTGCGCAGCGCGCCGGCGCCGGAGAACAAAAAGCAGGCCGAACCCGCAGCAAAGCAGCGCCATGATGCCGCCCCATACAAGGGCCGGCCAGAAATCCCGCGGATAGGCATAGTCGTCGTTCTGCAGCATAAAGCGGATGACCGGGGTGAAATAAAAGCCTTCCGCTGTGGGATTCACCACCAGGCAGTCATACGCAAACCACCCGCACAGAACGGCCCACAGACCGCCTGCGCCGAAAAAAGCGGCGCTGAAGGCCAGCGGGTTCTTTACCCGCCCCGAAAGCCAAAGGCAGGCCGCAAACGCCAAAAGAATCCCGAGTCCTATTGCCAACTGTCCCTTTGTCATGATCCGGTTCCTCCCTTTCTTTCACGGTTCGGAAAAGCCATTCTCATGCTATGTAGCCAGGCAGCGGACGGCTTCTCCTCACCGTGCCACAAAATATTTGGCAAGCTCCTGTGCAATTAAGGCATGACCCTTTTCTGTCGGATGATTGACATGGGCCAGATACGCCACCAGGTCCGACTCCTCCTGTACATGCTTTTCAAAGGCGGCAAAGCTGTCCGCCAGACCGACGCTGTAGGTATCTGCCAGCCTGATAATCTGATCGCGGTGCTTTTCCAAAGCGTACCAGTCGTCATTTTTCAAATAATACGTATTATCCCACGACGGCGTGAGCAGGATCACCTTTTTGCCGCGGTTTAACGCCGCATCGATCATCTGCTCCCAGGCGGTTTTGGCCTTTTCCAGACCGATACCGCGATCGTTAAGGCCATAGTCGATGGTGACGACATCCGGATTATGTGTCAGAACATCGCGCTCAAACCGCGCCGCCCCGCTGCCGGATTCCTCCCCGCCAATGGCGGTCACCAGCACATTGACCACCGCAAAGGGAAAGCGTTCCTTGATCATCCGGTGCAGCAGATGGGGATAGGCGCTGAATGTGTTGACAAATGGTGTGGCAAAATAGCCGGCCGGCACGCTGTGCCCATGGCAAACGATGTTCACGATGCGGTTATTGGGCCAGCAAACCGCCATTTCATCACACAAGCCGCTTAAATAATCGATCCCCTGTATCATCCCTCGGTACCTCCACGATGGATCCTGTCCATCTGTCTGCTTAATTTTCTATATTATATAAAAATTTGCGTCAAGTGTCAATCTTTTTGCTCTATTGCAGTGCGCTGCGCGCATACAGTATCCACTTGGCCCGGTCGAGCGGATCCACACCGCGGCGCGGCGTATCCTCGCCGCAGCCGGGCGGGCATTCCTGGTATCCCGCAAAGCGGGAGGAATAGCCGCCCTTTCCCGACGTGAGCGATCGGAAGGTCACCGGGTATTCCAGCGAGGTGGCCACCGGCAGCACCGCTTCCAGGGTAAAGGTCCCCGGCGTGATGACGGGTGAATCGAAGGTTCCCCGCATGGCCAGAATATCCCCGATCACCCGGCCGAGCAGCTCCTCCGCCGCCGTCAGCCGCACCTGCACGAGGGGTTCAAGCAGCTTGGAGCCGCAGTCGGTCAGCCCGCGCAGCACCGCCACCGGCGTCGCCACAAAAAAGTCCAGCGGATGGGTGTGGATGGCATGGTGCTGCCCGCCCACAAGGGTGATGGCCGCGTCGGTCACCTCCCAGCCGTGGATTCCCTGCTTCAGGGTTTCCATCACGCTGGTCTGTACATGGTTCTGGTAGCGGTAGGGCAGCTCCTTCTCCTTGATAACCGATTTATACACGATGCCGCTGCCGCGGGGCAGCGGCTCGATGGCCAGCTTCACCACCGCCCAGCAGGGCTTGGGCATGGTGTAGCTTTCGAAGCCGATGCCCGGCCCGGCGGGCGTCTCCTTATAAATCACGCTGGGCGCGGAAAACTGCGCCTGCAGCCCGTACCGGTCGCGCAGCCGTTCGGCCAGGATTTCCAGCTGCATCATGCCGGTGATGCGCAGATACAGCTCCCGCTTTTCCCGGTTCCATTCCAGCTGCAGCAGCGGATCCTCGTCCGCCAGCTCGCCCAGCGCCGTCATCAGGGAAGCCAGCTCCTCCTCGCTCGCCGGAAATGCCTGCACCAGCAGCAGCGGCACCGCCAGCGAACAGCCATGCGGGATATCCGCCGTCCCGATCACGTCGCCGGTGCAGATGGAGGGCAGGCCGTACAGCGTGCCGATCTCTCCCGCGCGCAGCAGCCCGACATCTTCCCCTTTGCCGCCCGACACGCGGCGGATCTGGGTGATCTTTTCTTCCTGTTCCCGGCCGCGGACAGGCACCGCGTCGCGGTTGTGCAGCTGACCGCCGAACAGCCGGACGTGCGCCGCCTTGCCCATCACCGGATCGTGATCCAGGGCAAACACCACCCCCGAAAGGGGCGTGTCGGTGCGGGTATCCGCCGCCGGCAGAAAGCGCCGGATCGCCTCTAAAATCTCCGATATGCCCACGCCCTGCTTGGCGCTGGTGAACACCACCGGGGTCAGCCTTCCCGCCGCCGTTTCGGCGGCCAGTGCCTCCTCGAGCGCGGCATCTGCCACCGGGCGGCCTTCGATGTAGGCCGCCTCTATGGCAGGAGAGCCCTCCGCCGCCGCGATCAGCGCCTCTTCGCGGAAGGCCGGCTCGCCCAGGGTGAACGGCTCCACCGCGCAGTCGTCTTCTCCCTCGCGCCGAATCCGCTGGAGCGGGAGAAGATGGGCCTGCAGCTCTTCCCGCACGGCGTCGAGCACCTGCGCGGTGCGGCTGCCCGCCCGGTCAATCTTGTTGACCGCGATCAGTGTGGGGATTTTCATGCGGCGCAGTGCGTCCCACAGCAGGGCGGTGTGCGCCTGCACCCCCTCCACCGCCGAAATAACCAGCACGGCGCCGTCCAGGGCGGCCAGGCTGCGTTCCACCTCACCGGCAAAATCCACGTGACCCGGGGTGTCCACAATCTGCAGCACAGAACCATCCTGCTCCAGCCGGGCGCAGGCGGTCTTGACCGAGATGCCCCGCCGCTTTTCCACCTCCAGCCAGTCGGTCCGGGCGGTGCCGCTGTCCACGTCGCCCGCCTGGCGCAGCGCGCCGCCGGCGTACAGGAGCTGTTCGGTCAGGGAGGTTTTGCCCGCGTCCACATGGGCGAGCAGGCCGATGCTGCGATATTCCATCGGGAGCCTTTCCTTCTTTCCGGCGGATTACTTGGGGGAAATGAAGCCGACGCGATATGCGCGCAGCAGCATTTTGAGCGCATCGATCTTGTTCTGCAGCTCGGCGCCCTTATCCATGTCCTTGACCATCAACCGGTTGCGGGTGGTTTCGAAGATGGTTGTGGTGGTCAGGATATCCTTGTTTTCGGCGATGGCCGCGCGGATGCCGGCAAAGGACTCGTGCGCGATGAGGCGCAGGCCGTGGGAGGAATACACCAGCGTGTACCCCGCGATGCCGGTCGTCTCGTGGTACGCCTTGCAGAAGCCGCCGTCGATGACAATCAGGCGGCCGTCCGCCTTGATGGGACTTTCCCCGCGGGCGGCGCGCACCGGGACATGCCCGTTGACAATGTGCGATACGGCGGGATCCAAACCGAATTCCCGCAGAATGGCGTCGCACCGTTCCGCCTGGTGAATGTGCTGATAATAGGGATCCTTTTTCTCGGTCCAGGTGGCTTTGTCCGCCACAAAATACCGTTCAAAGGTGGTGATCTTTTCCCGGCCGAACAGCGGGGACCCCCGCCCGCACCAGAGGTACCAGAGAAAATCCACCGCTTCCTGCTTATCGGGATGGCCCGGCGTGGCGTAGTACGCCTTGCGCGCCGTCTTGTCCGCATAGTCCATGTAAGCGCGCCCGCTGTAAGTGCGGCCGTCCGCCGCCCGAAACACCCGGAAGCCGCCCGCCTCATCCATCGGAATGCAGCCGTGAAACAGCAGATTCTGGTTATATTTCAGATACATGCTGCCGTGGCTGTAAAGGAAGGCCACATGCTTCTGCAGCCGCTCGCTGCGCAGAAAAGCGCGGCGCAGCGTCTCCATCAGCTTGCGTTCCGCCACCGACAGCGCGCAGGGATCGGCCGGATCGATGGTGGGAAAATGCCGGTCGTTGAGCAGATACCGCACCCCGTCGATGGCCACCGTCATGTTGTCGTAATCGATGGCTTCCAGCAGGACGCGGTCATCCATCCTGTACTCCGGATGCCGCTTGATGAGCTGCCCCTCCAGCTTGAACTGCATGATGGCGATGGCCTTGTGCACTTTGGAAAGGGTATCCATGCTGTTCGGCAGGTAATCCTTGTCGTCCGGATTGCGCGGCATGAACCAGGTGCAGTCCTTATACGTTTCCTGCGCGAAGCTGATCATATCGCGCAGGCTGATGCCGTAGCCGTTTTCCACGATGTCCAGCGTATTGTACTGCAGCGCAAGATTGAGCACGCAGGCGATGCACGCCTCGTTGCCCGCCGCCGCGCCCATCCAGAGGATATCGTGGTTGCCCCACTGGATATCGACGCAGTGATGCTGCATCAGCAGATCCAGAATATAGTCGGCCCGCTCTCCCCGGTCGTAAATATCGCCCACGATATGCAGGCAATCCACCGCCAGCCGCTTGATGAGCACGCACAGCGCGGCGATGACCTCCTCCGCCTGCCGGATATCGACGATGGTGGAAATGATATGCTGGTAGTACGACTGTTTGTTTTCCTCGTCGTAGTTGGTGTGCAGCAGCTCGTCGAGGATATAGCGGAAGGATTCCGGCATCGCCCGGCGCACCTTGGACCGGGTGTATTTGGAAGCCACCAGCTTGCACACCTCCACCAGCCGGTAGATCGTGATGCTGTACCAGTCGTCCATATTGGAGGTGTCCCGCTTGACCTCTTCCATCTTCTCCGCCGGATAATAGATGAGGGTGGCGAACCAGGCCCGCTCCTTTTCCGGCATGCTGTGGGCAAACGCCATGTCCACCTTCTCGCGGATAACCCCCGAGCAGTTGTTGAGAATATGGGTGAACGCCTCATCCTCCCCATGGAGATCGCTCATGAAATGCTCGGTCCCTTTGGGCAGGTTCAGTATGGCGTTCAGATTGATGATTTCGGTGCACACCGACGAGATGGTCGGATATTGCTGGGATAACAGCTTGAGATAGTCCTCGTGTTCCCGCAGGCCGGCTGTTTCGGTTGCCATGAGCCGCCTCCCCTCACAGGCCCAGATAGGCGCGCAGGGCGTCCGTCCGGTCGGTGTCCTCCCATTTCACGCCCAGCTCCTCCCGGCCGATATGGCCATAGGCGGCCAGCTGCCGGTAGATGGGACGGCGCAGGTCAAGCTGCTCGATGATGGCGGCCGGCCGGAAATCGAAGGTGGCGCGCACCGCCTCGGCCAGCTTTTCGTCCGATACAACGCCGGTGCCCTCGGTTTCCACCAGCACGGACACCGGGTGCGCCACCCCGATGGCATAGGCCAGCTGCACCTCGCAGCGTTTGGCCAGGCCCGCGGCCACCACGTTTTTCGCCGCATACCGCGCCATGTAGGACGCGGATCTGTCCACCTTAGTCGGATCCTTACCCGAAAAGGCGCCGCCGCCGTGCCGGGCGTATCCGCCGTAGGTGTCCACAATGATCTTGCGGCCGGTGAGGCCGCTGTCCCCCTGCGGGCCGCCGACCACAAAGCGGCCGGTGGGATTGACGTAAATCTTGGTGTCGCCGTCCAGCCATTTGGACGGGATGACCGGCTGAATCACCCGCTCGATCAGATCGGCGCGGATGGTTTCAAGCGTCACCTGCTCGTCGTGCTGGGTGGAAACCACCACCGTGTCGACGCGCACCGGCACGTTGCCCTCGTATTCCACCGTGACCTGCGTCTTGCCGTCCGGGCGCAGGTACGGCAGCTCACCGTTCTTGCGCACCGCGGCCAGCCGGCGCGCCAGCTTATGGGCCAGCGAAATGGGCAGGGGCATGAGCTCGGGCGTCTCGTCACAGGCAAAGCCGAACATCAGCCCCTGGTCGCCCGCGCCCGTTTTGTCATACGCCGCGGCGTCCGCCTCGCGGCCGCGTGCCTCGAGGGCATCGTTGACCCCCATGGCGATGTCGGGCGACTGCTCGTCAATGACGGTGAGCACCGAGCAGGTGGAGCCGTCAAACCCCTGGTTGGCGTTGTCGTATCCGATATCCCGCACCACCTGCCGTGCAATGGCGGGAATATCCACATAGCAGTTTGTGGAGATTTCCCCCATGACGAGCACCATGCCGGTGGTGGCGATGGTTTCACAGGCGACGTGCGCCTGCGTATCCTGCGCGAGTATCGCGTCGAGCACCGCATCGGAAATCTGATCGCACACCTTGTCGGGGTGCCCCTCGGTCACCGATTCGGATGTGAAAAAATGCCGTGTGTTGTTTGCCATGCTGTTTTGTTCCTTTCTTTTATCGGATGACGCGCAAAAAAGCTGTCCGGTTCTGGTAACCGGACAGCCTGTCGCTTTCCCTCATCTTCCGGTTAAACCGCAGGATTTGGCACCTTGCCGGGGCGCGCGTCTGCACCGCAGCAGGTTGCCGGACATCATCGGGCCTGTTCCCTCCGTCGCTCTTGATAAAGGACTATTCACTTGTCAACGGGTATAGTGTACCATATGCGGTCAAAAAGGACAAGAGGTGTGCCGCATATTTTTTTATTTGGCACCGAACAAATAGCGGTTTTTCTCGAAAAAGGGCTGCAGCGCTTTGAACAGCAGGCCCGCTAAAATGCAATTGACACCCGACTTGATGAGGTTCATCGGGATGATGCCGGGGACGAGCAGCGAAACCACCACATCGTGCGGTACACCGAAGAAATGCACGGTGAAAATCAGATTCATCGGGATCATGATGACCGTCATCGCCAGCGCGCCGAGAGCCAGTCCCACGACCAGGCGGGGCAGGCTGGGCTTGGACCGATACAGGCAGGAGGCGATTACCACCATCGCCCCGGAGGCCACAAAATGCATCACCAGCCCGACCCAGCCGTTGCCGCCCAGGGCGAACGCCTGTATCAGCGACACCACCAGCAGGATGCACAGGCCGGGCAGCGGCCCGTACAGGAGGGCGCCGATGAGGACCGGTACATCGGCCATATCGTATTCGATGAAGCTCACCGCCGGGATAATGGGAAAATGGATCAGCATCACGAGCACCACGGCCACCGCCGCGAGCATGCCCAGTTGAGCCAGGGCTACGATTTGAACTTTGCCTGTTTGGGGATTGCGGATTTTCATGAGATGACGACCTTTCCGGCGTTTCGCGGCGTAAAAAATCCCATAGCGAAACGCTATGGGACGAACGCATCAGCTGCGTACTCTTCTTCCATCCGGACTCAGCTCCGGCGAAAACGCCGGAGATCACCGTCGGCTTTGGAATTTCACCAAATCAGCGGAAGGGATATATCCCTTCCGGTCGCGGGCTGCGGGCCCTTCAATGCCCATCACCGCCGGTGGGGAATCACACCCCGCCCCGAAGACAACCATATAGTATTTTTCTATATCATATTCCTTGATAGCCTGTCCCGTCAAGAGCAAAATCTGCCAAACCAGGTCCCGTACCCGCCGGAAAATTTAGCGGTTGCGCGTTCTCTGCACCGTTCATCCTGTTCCCATTGCCAAACACGAACCGCTGTGCTATACTTTTACTCAGTCTAACATAAAGGACAGGGTTGTACGATGTCGATGTCATGGGAAGAGTATAAACAAATACCGCGCATTGTGCAGGAGAATGTACCGGGCAAGCAGATCACGCTTGCCCATATCATCGCCAATCCCGACGCCGTGATTTATCAAAAGCTCGGCCTGGATCCGGCGGTGGATTATTCCCGCTCTGCCATCGGGATCCTGACCATGAGCCCGAGCGAAACCGCCATCATCGCCGGGGATCTGGCCATCAAGACGTCGGGGGTGGAGCTGGGCTTTGTGGACCGGTTCAGCGGAACGCTGATTGTCACCGGCCGCGTGTCCGAGGTGGAGGCCGCCATGAAAAGCATCGTGGATTACGCCCGGGATACGCTGGGCTTCACCGTGTGCCCCCTGACCCGTACATGAAGAAAATCATCCTGATGGGGCGCAGCGAGTGCGGCAAAACCACCTTGACCCAAGCGCTGCGCGGGGAAACCATCCATTACCACAAAACGCAGTATATCAACCATTTTGACGTGATCATCGACACCCCCGGTGAATATGCGGAAAACAAGATGCTGGGCCGCGCCCTGGCGCTGTATTCCTATGAGGCGGACGTGGTCGGCCTGCTGCTGAGCGCAACCGAACCGTATTCCCTCTATCCGCCCTGCGTGGCCGCATCGGCCAACCGGGAGGTCATCGGCATCGTGACCCAGATAGACAAGCCAAACGCCCGGCCCGAACGGGCGGAGCGCTGGCTGCGTCTGGCAGGCTGCCGGACGGTATTTCATGTGAATTCCACCACCGGTGAAGGCGTGTGGCGGATCCTCGAGCATCTGCGCGAGGAGGGCGATGTCCTGCCATGGGACAATGAACGATAAATAACCGTATCTTTGATAGGTTAAAATAGCAGTTGACAGCATTGACATTTATTCAATTGTGCGATATCATGTAAGAATCATGCAGGATTTTCGATCTATTTCGATCTGTTTCAGAATCTGTAATTCCGTGAAAGGAAAAGGAGAATGGCCTGTAAAATCAAGCAAGGAATTGTCAAATTCTTTCGCTTTTTTTTCTCGAAAGAATTTGTTGTCTTTTTGGCAATCGGATTATTCAACACATTTAATGGCTCTCTCCTTTCCTATGTTTTTTCTGTTTTTATAAATGCCAACCTTGCCTTTGTGATCGGTTATATTTTAAGCCTGAGTATCGCTTATGTATTAAATTGTTTTTTTGCTTTCAAGCAAAAATTAAGCTTGAAAGGCTATTTAAAATTTTGTGTGTCCTATCTCCCCAACTTTTTTATACAAAACCTCATTGTATTTCTGGTATATAATCAGCTTGGTTTGCACAGGCTTATCGCTTATGTATCCGCTGCGGCCCTCGGTGTTCCCATCACATTCCTTATTGTAAAATTCTTTGCTATGGCTACCGGGAACGTGCGCCAAAAGGATACAGAGTCCAAATGAAAGAGGAGATACTTATGCCATATAAAATCCCTTCAAATGATCTGAAGAGGCAATTTGATAAGTATCAGGAGGAATACGAAGAAAAAGCTCTTGAAGTGTTGCGAAGCGGCTGGTATGTTCTTGGGAAAGAGGTAGAGGCCTTTGAAAAGGAATTTGCCAGCTACATCGGCACCCAGCACTGTGTAGGATTGGCCAGCGGTCTGGATGCATTGTGGCTTTCTTTTCGTATCTTGGGTATTGGGCAGGGGGACGAGGTGCTGGTCCCTGCCAATACATATATTGCCAGTGTTATGGGTATAACCATTAACGGGGCAACCCCCATTTTCGTGGAGCCAAATGCCTTTTATAATATTGATCCGGACAAAGTGGAGGAAAAGATTACTCCCCGCACCAAGGCTATTTTGGCAGTCCATTTATATGGACAAGCCTGCGAAATGGGAAGACTGCGTGGAATTTGTGACCGACATGGGCTTTATTTAGTAGAGGACTGTGCCCAGAGTCATGGCGCATGCTGCGACAATGTAAAGACGGGCGCCCTATCTGACATCGGATGCTTCAGTTTTTATCCTTCTAAGAATTTAGGGGCTTTTGGTGATGGGGGCGCTATTACAACAAACCGTGCTGACATTGCTCGAAAATTTCGGATTTACCGCAATTATGGCAGCGAAAAACGGTATCACAACATGGTGGTAGGTGCAAATTCACGTCTGGATGAACTGCAGGCAGGACTGCTTCGGGTTAAATTGCGCCATCTGCCGGAGTTGAATAAAGAACGGGCCCGGCTTGCTCACCGCTATTTAGCGGAAATTAAAAATCCCGTGTTGTGTTTGCCGCAGATAGCCGAAGGCTGTACAAGTGTATGGCATCTGTTTATTATCCGTACTGACTATCGCGATCAGTTGGAAAATTATTTGACAGAGAACGGTGTGCAAACCATCGTGCATTACCCGATCCCCCCGCACTTATCCGAGGCCTATGAAAGCCTGGGCTATAAGCGGGGCGATTTCCCCATCACCGAGTACTATGCCGATACGGTGCTCACTCTTCCTCTGTATATAGGCATGACAAATGAAGAGCAGAATGAGGTCATTCGCCTTCTAAACGCCTTTAAACCAATTGGACATCTGTAGAGGACAAGTCTATGAAACTACGTAAATTGGAAAAAAAGGATATTCCTTTTATGCTGGAGTGGATGCAGGATAAAGAACAGGCGGCTTTTTTTCGCTTTGATCCGGACTCTGTTACGGAAGAAACGGCGGCGGCCTATATCGAAAAAGCTCAAAGCCAGGATCCAGACTACCACTTCGCTGTTGTCGATCAAAACGACGAATATCTTGGTACCATTAGTCTCAAACAGGTGGACAGGGCAAACGGTCACGCGGAATATGCTGTCAGTATGCGAAAGTGTGCGATCGGTAAGGGGATCGCCGCTGAAGCTACACGGGAAATCCTTGAATACGCCCGCCGGGAACTGGGATTACACCGCGTGTATCTCAATGTGTTTTCTGATAATATACGGGCCCGAAAGTTTTATGAAAAAATGGGCTTTACCTTTGAAGGCGAATTTGTGGATCATATCTATGTACGCCAAGCCTATAAAAATTTGAGCTGGTATGGGATCATTCTTTAAAAGCAACTTCACGGGGGGAACTTTATGAAAAAGGCATACATGATCGAGTTGAAACCAAACGGCGATAATCGTGGCCATTTGGTTGTTGTGGAAGGCCTGAAAGATATCCCGTTTGAAATAAAAAGGATCTTTTATATTTATGGTTCGGATCCGGATGCCGTACGTGGCAGCCATGCAAACCGTCAAAGTGAATTTTTTCTCATCAACGTCAGCGGCACTTCTAAGGTGCGTGTGGACTATGGCGATCATCAGGAAATATTTCAACTTGACAGGCCGCATATCGGCGTATATATTCCCTCCATGCTGTGGAAAGACATGTATGACTTTTCCAGTGACTCCGTGCTGCTGGTGCTGGCAAGCACGCCATACGATCCCACTGAATATATTCGGGATCTGGATGCCTATTATGCGGAGGTAAAGGGATGACCATACACAAACTGTCTATCATTATTCCGGTGTATTATAACGAAAAAAATCTTCTCCCCCTTTACACAGATCTTTCTGAAAAGGTTTTGCAAAAGTTGGAGTGTGACTATGAACTGGTCATGGTAGACGATGGTTCCAAAGACGACTCCTACACTGTGATGCAGCAGCTGCAAAAGCTGGATCGACATATCAAGCTTGTCAAGCTTTCCCGTAACTTTGGTTCACATGCCGCCATTCTGGCCGGGCTTTCTGTATGTACAGGCGATTGCGCCGCCATGAAGGCCGCGGATTTACAGGAGCCGTCCGAATTAATTTTGGATATGATGGCTAAATACGAGGAAGGAAATAAAGTCGTATTGGCTGTCCGGGAGGATCGGGAAGAATCCCTTTCCCAAAAGGCGTTTGCCGGTCTGTATTACACTCTGATGCAGCGATTGGCACTGAAGAATATGCCAAAAGGCGGATTCGACTGCTTCCTCATCGATCGGCAGGTAATAAACGTATTGGTCGGCATGAACGAAAAAAATACAAGCCTCATGGGCCAAATTCTTTGGAGCGGATTCCAGACGGCTAATGTATATTATGTGCGGCAAAAACGGACGATCGGAAAGTCGCGTTGGACTCTGTCTAAAAAAATCAAACTGGTGATGGACTCTCTTCTTGGTTTCTCCTACTTCCCTATTCGCTTCATTTCCACAATCGGAGTATTATCCTTTATTGGTTCCATCATCTGGCTCATCTATGTGCTTATCGCCAAATTGGTTGGGAGCATTTCTGTTCAGGGATATACGACCCTTATTATTTTGATGCTGATGGGTTTCGGCATTTTAATGCTTTCTATGGGTGTCTTGGGAGAATATATGTGGCGCATGTTTGACGCCACGCGTAATCGTCCTCCTTACATTATCGATGTGGTGGAATCCGTCGAAGAAAGAGAGAAACCGAATTCATGAAACCCTTTAAAAACAAGATCTCGCTGCGGACAGGCATGGCGCTTTGTTGTGTTCTGCTGATTGGTGTTGCCTGTTTTATCAGTGTGCTGATTTTCTATGACATGCATCATGCAAAGATCGCAACAGTTGACGAGCTGGAACCGGACACTTCATCGGTCGTTAAATACAGCCTAGATGATTACGGAATAGACGAACATGAGGCGACCATTATTCGCCCCGGCAGTGCGATTCATTCCAAGATAAAATACACCGGGAATGGTTCGAAATATCTGCAATTTAAAGGCTGGGCTTTTATTCCCGGACAAAATATCGAAATGGTAAACAGCCATTTTATCCTGCGTGAAAGCGATACCGATCAGTATATTCAGTTGAAAACAATTTGCCAAAGGCGGGAAGATGTAACCAAGGCATATGGTGAGGATCTGTATAATTATGATTTGTGCGGTCTTAAAGCCGTTGTGAGCATTAAAGCATTGGAGCGCGGCAAAACCTATGATATTATGATCGCATACCAGAACGACGGGGCTAATTGGCTGGTTGATCTAAACGAGCAAATCACTATCGGGCAGGAGGAATAACCTTTGGATCGGATCAGACAAAGCATACGCAAATTTACGGAATCTTCTGCCTTTCCCTTTTTTGTGCTTTTCCTTCTCATGCTGCTCGTTCATGCTACAATCTTTCCAGACTTTGCCGATGATCAAAATAATCGTCAATTGGTAATGGAACGGGGAGTGCTGGATTATGCACTGCAGCTTTATCAAACCTGGTCTTCCCGCATTATCATCGAAACGACATATCTTTCCCTGTTGGTGCACAGTGCATGGATTTGGAGACTGCTGGACTGCGGTATCATGGTTCTGTTAGCCTATTCCATATCTAAAATATTTGTTTCGAATAATAAAAGACGGTACAACTGGTATATCGTCGGCATCGTGCTTCTCTATCCTTGGATGCATATGATGACGGCAGGATGGATCGGCACCACAGCAAATTATTCCTGGTCCCTGGCACTTGGGCTATACGCTTTGTGTCCTTTACGCTGTATTTTGGTAAAGGAAAAATTGCCCTGGTATCATTTTATCTTACCAACACTGGCTATCATATATGCTGCTAACGAAGAACAAATGGCCGCACTTCTTCTCGGAATCCTCACTCTTTCTCTTGCGTATATGGCCTTCGTTCAAAGACGGACCCACATATATGTGCTTTTACAACTATTCATCACGGTGGGAATGCTGATCTTTATTTTCTCAAGTCCGGGAAATGACGTTCGCATGGAGAAAGAAATCATTTCAAATTACCCGGACTTTCTTATGTATAACCCATTTGAAAGGCTATGCAACGTTTTTCTTCTCATTGGCAATTCCTTTATTGCCAAGCCGAATTTACCCTTTACCGTCGTTTGTATCCTGGCTGCACTCAGCGTCTGGCTGCGCTATCAGGAGCCGCTATATAGGGTCATAGCGGGTGTGCCACTGGCCGGTTCTATGCTTCTGGGAGGATTAAGTTCTGTTTTATCTGTTTTTTTCCCCTCCACTACTCTTATCACTTCTCTCAGTGCAACGGTATCGAATTTTTATCAAAAATCGGTATATATCCCTTTCATCCTATATGTTATAATATTTGGCTGCTTGTTAATGGCGTTTTTTCTGGCGTTTGCCGATCATAATAAAGCCGTAATCTCTATACTGCTTTTATGCGCTGGCCTTGCTTCTAAAATGATTATGGCTTTTTCTCCAACCATGTATGTCTCTGGTGTACGAACCGATATATATCTATATTTTGCACTGCTTATCATTGCCCTTTTGCTTATCCGCAGTCTGTACGAAGAACGTAACTGGCGATATATTCGCTGTATAAGCGGCGGTGTGGCGACATTAGCCGCCTGCTCTTATCTTAATTTTTGGCTATCCGTATAAAGCAAAATGGCAGATACGATTGTATCTGCCATTTTGTTATGCTAATAATAAGGGAGCGCCTGTTTAATCCAGACTTTTCTACTTTCCCGTAAGCAGCGACAGTGCCTCCGCCCGGGTACGTACATCCGATTTCATGCGCCCCCGCAGCGCCGATGTCTGGGTCCGGGCCCCCGCGGCACGCACCCCGCGCATGGTCATGCAGAGATGCTCCGCCTCGATGATAACAGCCACTCCCTGCGGCTCAAGCACCTCACACAGAAAATCCGCCACCTGGGCGGTCAGCCGTTCCTGCAGCTGCGGGCGGCGGGCAAACGCATTGACAATACGCGCCAGCTTGGACAGGCCGATCACCCGTCCATTCTGCGGAATATAGGCGATGTGCGCCACGCCCGTGAAGGGCAGCAAATGGTGCTCACACATGGAATACAGCGGAATATCCCGTACCGTTACCATCTCGTCGGGAGAATCCTCATGAAATATTTTCACGTGCTCATGGGGATCCTCCTGCAGACCCGCAAACACCTCTTCATACATCTGCGCCACCCGGCGCGGTGTCTCCTGCAGGCCCTCGCGTTCCGGATCCTCGCCAATGGCCAGCAGCAATTCCCGCACGGCCGCTTGTATTCGATCTTTATCCATAAAGCACCAATATCCTTTCCGGTCCTGAAGGACCGCTTAGAAAACCGGCTTTCGCCGGGTTGCGTATCTCCCGTGTCCCATCCCCTATTATACCGGCGATTTCCGCCCCGGTCAAGGCAGGAAAAAGCAGCTGCAAAATGGTACATTTTGCAGCTGCTTCTGAAACAGGCACCGCCAGCGCAAAACGGCGGCCCGCCCCGATCCGTGTTCAGTCTTTGACAAGGGAACGATACAGCTTGATATATTCATTGGCCGAACGGCCCCAGCTGAAATCGCTGCGCAGGCACCGATCCATCAGGATGGGCCAGTCATGCTTGTTGGCATAGGCGCCCAGGGAACGCCGGATGGCATACAGCATATCGTTGGCGTTGTAGGTCTTGAAGGTGAAGCCCATGCCTTCCCCGTCCCCGCAGTCGCGGATGCTGTCCTTGAGTCCGCCCGTCTCGCGCACCACCGGCACAGTGCCGTACCGGCAGGCCACCATCTGCGACAGCCCGCACGGTTCGCTCTTGGAAGGCATCAGAAAAATGTCCGCACCGGCATAAATTTTTCGCGCCAGCTCGGGTACAAAGCCCGCGCAGTAGCAGAATTTTTCGGGATACCGCCCCTGCACCTCGCGGAAATAGTTTTCATAGGTCCAATCGCCTGATCCGAGGATCACCATCTGCAGGTTTTCCTGCAGCAGTTCATCCAGCACATATTTGACCAGGTCCAGCCCCTTATGCGATACCAGGCGGGTCACCATGCCGATGAGCGGCACGTCTGCCGCCTGCGGCAAATGCAGCCGCTCCTGCAGCGCCCGCTTGTTTTCCGCCTTGCCGGAGGGATCCTCCGCCGAATAGTGCCGGTAGATCTGCTCGTCCGTCTCGGGGTTATAGCTGTCGGTGTCGATGCCGTTGAGAATACCGGTCAGCTTCCATTCCCTTGCGCGCAGAATGGTGTCCAGGCCATGGGAAAACCACGGGTCGAGGATTTCCTGCGCATAGGTGGGGCTGACGGTGGTCACCTTATCCGCCGTTTCGATGGCCGCCTTCATCAGATTGACGCAGCCGTCCTGTTCCATAATACTGCGGGAACTCTGCGGGATGCCGAACACATCCTCGAGGATTTCCATCCCATATTTGCCCTGGTACTGGATATTATGGATGGTGAATATCGTCCGGATATTCTCATAGCCCTCCCGGTTGGCATAAAACAGGCTGTAGTAAACCGGGACAAGCGCCGTCTGCCAGTCGTTGGCATGCAGGATATCCGGGCGGAAATCGATGTACGGCAGCATTTCCAAAACCGCGCGGGAGAGGAAGGCAAACCGTTCCGCATCGTCATAATGGCCGTACAGACCGGGGCGCTTAAAATAATACTGGTTGTCCAGCAGATAGTAAATAACACCGTTATGGCGCGCCTCGAAAATGCCGCAATACTGCCGCCGCCAGGCCACCGGCACCGACAGACTGGTCAGAAAGGTCATGTTTTCCCGCAGCTCCTGCGGCACCGACTCATACAGCGGCATCACCACCCGGCAACCGATAAGCCGCGTGCGCAGCGCGTGGGGAAGCGATCCCGCCACATCCCCCAGGCCACCGGACGCGGCAAACGGCAGCGCCTCGCTCGTTGCATACAGAACCTTCATACGTTTCCACCTATACCCTTTCGTCCGACGTCAAATGACCGAGCCTTTGCCGATAAAGATGGGATAGCTGCTGCACCCCTGCAGTGTGCGCCCTTCGTCAATGGTGACGTCCTTGTCCATGATCACATAATGCATGGAGGCGTTCGCGCCAATGGTGGTTCCCTGCATAACCAGGCAGTTTTCCACATGGGCGTCCCGGCCAATATTTACGTCGCGGAACACAATGGAATTTTTGACTACACCGTCTACCCGGCAGCCATCCGCGAGCAGCGAATGGCTGACTGCCGCATGCAGTCCATACAGCGCCGGCGCACAGTCGCGCACTTTGGTATACACCGGTCGGGTGCTGACAAACAGCTGCGCGCGCACCTCCGCCCGCAGCAGGGCCATGTTCGCCTCAAAAAAGCTGCCGAGGGAGGAAATCACCATGGTGTATTCCGGCACCTCATACCCATACAGGCGCAGGCTTTCCACCTGCCGCTGCAGCACATCCCGTTCAAAGCTGTGATAGTTCCGGCCCAGGCAGGCGGACACGATGCGCATCAGCAAATCCTTGCGCAGCACATACAGTCCCAGGCCAAAGGCGCCCTCCTCTCCGGGCTTGGAGTTGATCACGATGTCGGTCACCCGTCCGTCCTCTTTTGTCCAGAGCAGCAGATTGTCCTGCAGGGCGGGCACGGTGCCGCGCTTATAGGCGATGGTAATATCCGCGCCGGTTTCGACATGGGTTTCCACGATGGCATCGTAATCGATGTTGCCTACCACGTGGCAGTCGGACATCACCACATATTCCTCTTTTGAGTTGTGCAGGAACACCTCGATCTCGGCGAGCGAGGCGATGCGTCCTGCATACATTTCATCGTTTGTACTGCCGGGCGAGAGGAAAAACAGCCCCTGATTTTTGCGGGAAAGATCCCACGCCTTGCCGGATCCCAGATGATCCATCAGCGATTGGACATTTTTCTTGGTGATGAGCCCGACCTTGGATATGCCCGCGTTGACCATATTAGACAGGGTAAAGTCGATCAGGCGGTAGCGCCCGCCGAACGGCACCGAACCAAAGGCGCGCGCCGCCGTCAAATCCCGCAGCGCCTCGTCATGCATGTTGCAGAACAGCAGGCCCATCGCATTGTTGTTGCGCATGTTAACCGTTCCCCCTTCCGTCCGCATGGATCATGGCCTTGGCGGGAATAACCTCTCCCGGGGCGATATGCACCCCGGCCGCCACCACCGCGACGCCCCAGTCATCCAGCCGGGGACAGGCCTCCGGCCGCTCGCCGACGGCGGCGTTTTCTCCCACCACCACGTTCTCCGCCAGGATCGCATACTGTACCCGCGCCCCTTTTTTCACATAAGCGCCCGGCATCAGGATAGAATCCCGGATTTCCGCGCCTTCTTCCACCGTCACGCCCGGGAAAATCACCGAAAAGTCCACCTTGCCGTAGATGGTGCCGCCTTCTGAAATCAGGCTGTTCTGCACCTCGGCGGTATCGGCCACATAGTGGGGAGGCAGCCCGGCGTTGCGCGAATAGATGCGCCAGTCGGCCTCCGACAGATCGAGCGGCACATTGGGGTTGAGCAGATCCATGTTGGCTTCCCACAGGCTTTCAATGGTGCCGACATCCTTCCAGTATCCCTCAAACCGGTACGCGTACATCCGCTCGCCTGCCTGCAGCATGGCCGGCAGCACGTTTTTGCCGAAATCGTTTTCGGAGGTCTTATCGTTTTCGTCTTCTGTCAGATAATACCGCAGCTTATCCCAACTGAATACATAAATGCCCATCGACGCGAGATTGGACTTGGGTACCTTGGGCTTCTCGTCAAATTCATAGATGGAGCCATCTTCCCGCGTATTGAGGATACCAAAGCGGCTCGCCTCCGACATTTCCACCTCCAGCACGGCGATGGTGCAGGCCGCCTTGTTTTTCTTGTGGGCCTCGATCATTTTGGAATAATCCATCTTGTAAATGTGATCGCCCGACAGCACGAGCACATATTCCGGAGAATACCGCTCGATGAACGCGAGGTTTTGATACACGGCATTGGCCGTCCCCTTGTACCAATCCGCCCCTTTATTGCGCTGATACGGCGGCAGCACATGCACACCGGCATCCATGCGGTCGAGATCCCACGGCTGCCCCGACCCGATGTAATCGCTCAGCACCAGCGGCTGGTACTGGGTAAGCACGCCCACCGTTTCAATACCCGAATTGACACAGTTGGACAGGGGAAAATCGATAATGCGGTATTTTCCCCCATAGGGCACGGCCGGTTTGGCGATTTGGCTGGTGAGGGCGTAAAGCCGGCTTCCCTGCCCTCCCGCCAGCAGCATGGCGACACACTCTTGCTTGCGGAACATGACGAAACCTCCTTACTTATCTTCCGGCATCCGTTGGGCCGTTGTTTTCTTTTTGGGCGCCTTTGGGGCGGCGGACGGACGCCTTTTCTTTTTTACCAATCGGAAATACAAAACCGAAAGCGGCGGGATGGTCAGTTCCATCGATTGTTCAAACCCGTGCATGGGCACCAAATCGGTGTCGAAGGTGCCGTTGGTGATGCCCCCGCCGCCGAATTCCGCCGCGTCGGTGCTGAAAACTTCCGCATAGGTGCCGTATACCGGCGCGCCGATGCGGTAGTGCTCCCGCTTGACGGGGTTAAAATTGCACAGGGCAATAATCTCCCCGCCGTGGTTGTCCATCCGCCGGAACGAAATAACGCTCTGCTGATTATCGTCGTGTGCGATCCAGGAGAACCCTTCCCAGGTGAAATCAACCTCCCAGAACGCAGGCGTCTGCCGGTAAAAATGATTGAGGCTGCGCACAAAATGCTGCAGCATGCGGTGCGATTCATACTCGAGCAGCAGCCAGTCCAGCCCGCTTTCGTAATCCCATTCCTTGAACTGGCCGAACTCGCTGCCCAT
>CDZV01056799.1_pt1 | contig 40753 bp, 31 predicted proteins | sample 554851 | NCBI WGS metagenome assembly CDZV01 (sample SAMEA3182090, study PRJEB8094) | gut metagenome | biome: human; feature: gut; material: Stool; isolation source: human stools | place: Canada | collected 2013-03-12
TCGTCCTCTGCGGAGGACGACAGGGGCGATTCCTCTTGTGGTGCCCAAAACTGGCGGGCACAGCTATCGCTGCTGCCAGTTTTGACCACGGCGCCAGCCCCTGCTCGCTGTTTCCCGCACCGCGGGCGCTCGCAGGCGCTGCCCCTTGACCCCACCGCCTTTTGAAAAATGGCGGAATGCATTCGCTTGACGCGAATGCGAAAACTTTTTGTATATTATTTTTTGCGAATGGACTTTTTCGACAGACTGAGAGCCCGGGCGCACAGCGTCCGGGCTCTTCGTTTCATTATCATCGTTTGGCCATTGCCATCCAACAGGCAGAACCTTTAGCCATTCGGTTTTGATTTGGCTTTGATTACATAGCCCAGGCCGAAGCCGCCGCCGAGGCATACGGCCCCCACAATAAGCAGGAGCCACCACGGAACGCCGCCGGCGACCGGCTCGGTGCTGCCGGGAACCTCGCCTGCTGTCGTGGTCGTTTGGGTGGGCTCGGTCGTCGGCGTGGTGGGCTTTTCGTCCACACTGCCGTCATGGGCCGCCGCCCGCTTGACCACCACCGTGTAAGTCTTTTTCTCCCCGTTCTCCGCCGTGCAGATCACCTGCACCGGGTTGTCCTGCCCGGCCGCCAACTGGTCGCCCCCGACCACCTGTACGCTCGCCTTGCCGTCCGCGGCCTTGCCGCTGATGCTCACGCTTTCCGTCTCATAAGGCAGCCACACCACATACTCGGTCAAATCGGCACTGAACACCGGCGACAGCAGGAACCCATCCACCGTGATGCCGGACAGGTCGTTGTTCCCGCTGGCCACATAGTTGGGGTCCTGCTCCCGGTGCACCTTGATGGTGTAGGTCTTCTTCGCGCCGCTCTCCGCCGTTACCGTGACGGTCACGTTGGTCGTCCCGTCCGGCGTCAGGGTCGGGCTGTTGATGCTCACCTTGGCCTTGCTGTCCGCGGCCGTCGCCGTCACGTCCAGCTTGGACACGCTGAAGGGCACATCCGCCGTGTAGCTGGTCGTGTTCGCGTTAAACGCAGGCGAAATGGTCGCATTGGATACCGTCAGGCTCGCCAGCGCGTTGTTGGTGGACAAGGGAGCCGCCACCGTTACGCTGTAGCTGACCGTGCCGACATTGGCGTCCGCGCTGCCGTCTGAGGCGACCACATTCTGATAGGACACCGTGATCTTGGTTCCCGCCGCCACGTCCTTCACCTTGAAGGACACGGTGAACAAATCCTTGCTGCCATTGATGGGCGAGGACAGGTTGTTGTCGTAGGCCACCATGTTGTTGCCGCCCCACTCCACCGCCCAGGGCGCGGCAATGACCTGCTTGGTGCCGGTCAGCTGCAGCTGATTGCCGTCGTAGGAGAGGGTGCCCGACGCGCCAAACAGTCCCGAACCGTTCAGCTTGAAGGTCAGGGTGATGGTATCCCCTGCCCGCACCGTGCCGGGACCGGTCAGCGAAGCGGAAGCCGACGCCGCCGAAACACTCATAGGAAGCAGCAGACACATGGCCAGCAGCCATGCCGCTATCGCCGATATACACTTTTTCATGGTCGATGTCCTCCTCAGCACGCCCGGGCCTGGATTTTATCTTTACCCAGGATATGCGCTTTGATTTGAATGAAGTCGGTGATAGAGATTGCCTTGTCCCCGCTGGTATCCGCCGCCTTGCCCGCCGCACCGGACAGGGTGGATTTCTTCAGCAGGTGGGATTTCACCGCCAGCATATCGGTGATGGTGATGTTCCCGTCCCCGTTGGTGTCGCCGGTCACCACCACCGTCACCCGCGCTTTCACCGTGCTGCCGTCCAGCAGCCGGATTTCCATTCCCGTGCCTGCGGGCGTGTTCCCCGACACCTCCGCATTGCCCTTGTATATCTTGCAGTAAGCCTTCTCGTTGATGCCGTTCAGCAGCTGGGACACCGAGGCGCCCGCTGCGATTTTGCTGATATAGCCACCGCTCACCGCATAGGTGCCGCTGGTAATACTGTCCGGCACACGGGAGTTCACCGTCACCTTGAAGGTGGTCGTCTTGCCCTGATAGCGCACGGTGACGGTCTGGCTGCCGACCTGGTTGGCGTTGTACCCGCTCACCATGGCAGCCGTGACGGCAATATCCTCCGCCGTATTGTTGTTATACCGAACCGTTATTTTCGCGCCGGTCAGGTCCAGGGCTTCGCCGGCCAGATAGGTGGTTTTGGACGGGTTGGACTTCATCGCAATAGATGCCACCGATTTGGCGGACACCGTTACCTTAAAAACGGCTGTTTTCCCCTCGTACGCGACGGTGATGGTTTGCTCCCCCACTGTGCTCCCGCTGTAGCCGGTGATGCGCACCTTGTCGGTGACATTTTCGGTGGCCCCGTTGTCATAATACGCGGTGATCGCCATGCCGGCGGAGGAAAACGCCTCCCCCTGTATGTACCGGGTTTTGCTGGGAAGCTTGGTGACCGCGATGCGCTGCAGCGTTTTCGCCGTTACCGTAATGGGATAGGTGGTGCTCAGCCCGCCATAGGCAATGGTCATCTGGGTTTGGCCCACCCGACTGAGATCGGCGGTTTCGGTCCAGCCGCTGGTGATCGCCTGCGTATTGCCGTTGTCATAGGTCAGGGTCACCACCATACCCGCCGTATCCAGCTCGGTCCCCTCCACAAAGGCGGTGCGGCGGGGCGGCGTGGTCACGGCGATGGATGCCAGCTGTTTGGAGCGTACGGTGACCGTGAAGCTGGTGCGGAACCCGCCGTACGTCACGGTAATGGTTTTGGTCCCCGGCGTAGAATCGTAGCCGCCGATTTGGTAATCTCCGATCGCTTCCTCTGTCCCATCGTTATACAGAACGGCCACCACCATACCGGCCGGGTCAAATGCCTGCCCTTCGATATAGCTTTGCTTGTTCGGCTTTTTCGTCACGGCAATGGACACCGGCGCCCGGGGTACCACCTCCACCTCAAAGTGGGCGCTCATGCCGCCCCACCGGACGGTCATCTTCTTCACGCCGACCGTGGGATCGTAACCTTCAACGGTATACCCCGTAATATTCTCCTCAATACCGTTGTCGTATACCGCCTTGACCTGTAGCCCGGTGGGATCCCACGCCTGACCCTCCACATACACCTGTTTATCGGGCAGGGAGGCGATTTCGATGCGCTGCAGCGTTTTAGCCGCCACCGTGACTTCCAGGGTGGTGGTCAGTCCCTTCCACGATATGGTAATCGTCTGCGCCCCGGCCGTGCCGGTCAGTTCGCTGCAGCGGTAATCGGTGACGGGCTCTTTGGTATCATTGTCGTATAAAACGCTCACCACCATGCCGGTCGGGTCAAACGTCTGCCCTTCGATGTATTGCAGCTTATCGGGCGGCGTCGTCACCTCGAGGCCGATCGGCTGGCGGGCCGCCACCGTGACGGTAAAGCTGTCGCGGAATCCGCCGTAAGAGATGGTGACGGTTTTCGGTCCCGGCGTGGGATCATACCCGCTGACTTCGTAGTCGGACACTTCCCGTGCCGATCCGTCGTTGTAATGGGCGGTAACCGTCAGGCCGGTCAGATCCAGCTCTTCGCCCTCTTTATACTGGGTTTTGTCCGGCCCGGTGATGGTCAGCCCCGTCTGCCGCAGCGGCACCGTCACCGCGCCGTCCTGCAGCGTGACGGGGATCAGCGTCCTATCCTCGCTTATAATGTCGTCCGCCCGGCAGCGCAGATGCAGCGTATGGGTGCCGACCGCCGCATCCGCTGCCAGGCGCAGGCGCAGATAGACAAGCGTGCCGTTCCCGGTCATGTTGGTCGGCCGAAGCCACAGCACGGTCAGCGGGGACGTCATCCCCGGCTTGATATTATCCTCCAGATAGCCGCCTGCTGGCAGCGCCTCGCCCGCCGTCACTTCGAGCGGCGTCAGCTTGGTGCTGTCATAGTCAATCCAGAAACGGAAGGCCGCCATGCCGGGATTGCCCGAAACGGTCAACGGCACAAGAACCTCCTCGCCTGCCTCGCCGCTGACCTGTCCGATGGCAACGATCATATTCCCCTGTGCCGCGGCCGGAAGCAGGCCCGCGGGAAGCAGGCCGCATACCGTCAGCAGCGCCAGCAGCACGGCGCACAGCCGCTTGAGTCCGGTTTTTGCGATCATGGGATTTCCTCCTCAGGCGGTCTGTTCCGCCAGCCATTGGGAAAGCAGGATGACGTCGGCCAGCTCCACCACGCCGTTCTGATCGGTGTCCGCCGCCAGCCTTTGGGCTTCGTCCAGCTCAATGCTCTGTCCGGACAGCACTTGGGCGAGCAGCAGGGCATCCATCATGCCGAGCGATCCATTGCCGTCCACGTCGCCCAGGATATAGTCCACCACCTGCACCCGGCCGTTTATCACCGAAAACAGGATGGGCACCAGGCCGGCGTTCATGTTATCCCGGCCGCCGAAGGACAGCCGTACATCGCTGCTGCCAAGCGGCGCCGTTTCCAGAATGGTAAAGGTCAGGATATAGGCCGGACCGTCGCCCAGTGCGTCGGTCGGAGAAAACCACACGAGGGATACCTGCCCCGCATCCGCCTTTTCCGCGTTGACGGCCGGTTCCCTTCCTGCCAGGCTGCCCGCCATCTCAACCGATTCAAACCGCAGAACCTCCGGGTCAAACTGGATGGTGTGCGACAGGCCGGCCAGCCCCGGGTTATCCGTCATGGTGACGGGGATGGTAATTTGTTCGCCCGGCTTGCCGACGGCGTTTTCCACCGTGTAGACGGCGCCCTCCAGCGGCCGGGGCGTTACCTCGACGACAAAATACTGCACATATCCCTGCCAGGTCACATGAATGGTCTGGCGGCCCGTCCGTTCGGGGTCATAGCCGGTGATTTCCAGGTTCTCCGCCTCCGCCGGCACCGGCGTCCAGCGTCCGTCCTCATACAGGGCCAGCAGCTGCAGGCCCGCCAGGTCGAGCGGTTCGCCCTGCTGATACACCGTCTTATCCGGCGGCGTGAGCGCGATACCCAGCGGCCGGCGTGCCTCCACCGTCACGCTGTAGCTGACCGTACCGACATTGGCGTCCGTGCTGCTGACCGAGGCTTTGACATCGGTATAGGATACGGTGATTTTCGTTCCCGCCGCCACGTCCTTTACTTTGAAGGACATGGTAAACAAATCCTTGCTTCCGTTGATGGGCGACGACAGGTTGTTGTCGTAGGCTACCATGTTGCTGCCGTTGAACTCCACCGCCCAGGGCGCGGCAATCACCTGCTTGGTGCCGGTCAGCTGCAGCTGATTGCCGTCGTAGGAGAGGGTGCCCGACGCGCCAAACAGTCCCGAACCGCTGAGCTTGAAGGTCAGGGTGATGGTGTCCCCCGCGCGCACGGTGCCGGGACCGGCCAGGGAGGCCGAGGCCAACGCCGCCGAGGCGGTAAAGGGCAGCAGCAGACACATTGTCAGGATGAGAGCTGCCAGGCTCGATACAATTTTTTTCATGTTCTACCTCCTCAGCACGCCCGGGCCTGGACTTTATCCTTGCCCATGCGCTTTGATTTGAATAAAGTCGGTGATGGAGACGGCCTTTTCCCCGTTAGTATCGCCGGTCACCACCACGGTCACTTTTGCCTTCACCGTGCTGCCGTCCAGCAGCCGGACTTTCATCCCGGTGCCTGTCGTGGAATTCCAGCCGCCGGTGATCGTTTCCCGGCTGCCGTCGGCATACGCCGCCTTCAGCACAAGATCCCGGATATACAGCGTCTGGGTGGGCGTCTTTGTTATCGTCAGCGAGCCGACCTGCCGCACCACGCTGATGGTCAAGGAGATCAGCCGGTTCCAGTAGCGGATAAAGCAGGCTGCCCACCCAGGCGATAGGGATCACAGCCCTCCACCGTATGATCGCCGATCTTCTCCTCGCTGCCGTCGCTGTACTGCGCCACCAGCAGCATACCGGTCAGATCCGGCTGCTCGCCCATGTACACAAGGGTGCTGTCCGGCGGGACGATCATCGCCACGCCGGTCAGGATGCGCGGGTTTTCCCCCGATAACCCCTGCAGCACTGGAAAGGGATAGTTCCCCTCTCCCATCTGCCACACGGTTTCAAAGTCAAAGCCCTCAAAGCTGTCCGCGCGTTTCATTTGTGCCGCGGTCAGGGGGCGGGAATCGCCCCCGCCCCGGGGCAGCGTATCCAGATAATAGCTGTTTTTGCAGTTTTCCCCGACGGCATAGGCAGCCTCCCCGCCTTCCGGTTGTCCAAAGGATGGCTGCGTCTGTTGGGAAAAGGCGGACGGCTGGGTCGAGGCACCCTTGCTCGTAGCGACGGCCGTCCTAGTGGTCTGGCCGGTGCCGGCTGACACGGTTCCGGACGGCCGCGTACCCGCGGGGAACCCGTCGCCCCACAGGGTACGGCGGCCTGTGGGGCTCTGTTCATCTGGTCCTTCCGTATCGCCGGGATCTTCGGGACTTTGCTCCCTTTCAAATGCAGTCACTGTGCCTGCGTTATAGCAGTTTGCTATGAATGCCTCTTTATCTCCTATGCCGGCGGCGTAGTCCCCCTTGACTTGCCCGCTGTTGTAGCAGTTTTCCATGCTTCCCGACCCGCCGGCAATGCCAATCGCCCTAGTGTTGCTGTCAGAAAGTCCGGTGATCTCTCCTAGGTTGGCACACCGGGAAATCGTTCCCATGGATTCGCCGCAGATTCCCGCGGCGGTCTGGCCCATCTGAGTGAACACCGTTCCCCAGTTGGCGCAAAGGGTAATGCTTCCTCCCTCGGTGCGGCCAGCGATACCGCCGCATAGAGCTGAGGCCTCCACCTTTGCTCCGTTGACGCACTGGGAAATGCTGCCCTCATTAAGCCCCACAAGGCCCCCCACCGCTCCGTTGAAATTGGCGAAAACCGTGCCCGTTACCAGGCAGCCTTCTATCACACCATAGTTGGTACAGGCCATGGCACCGATCCATTCGTTTAATTCCCCGCTTACCTCCGCCTCCAACAGCCGGAGGTTGCGGATCGTGCCCCGATTATTGCCGAACAGCCCCCCGCTGAACCGCAGCCCCGTGATGCTGCGGCCGTTGCCGTCCAGCGTGCCGGTAAATTCTTCAGCCAGGCAGAAATACTCCCCCTGCCAACCCTGGAAAAACATGCCGCCTTCCTCAAAGTCGGCAGGATCCAGTATGATATCCTCCGTCAGGTAATACTGACCGGCCGGATTAAATCGTATCATCATCAGCTCCTGCTTGGAGGAGATGGGCGTATACCCAGACCAGTCCTGTGCCCCTTCCACATACGGGGGATCCGGCACCTGCACCGCACTTTCTTCGGCCGCCGTGCGCAGCGGCCCGTACGGGAAGCCGGCCACGCAGACGGCCGCCGCCAGCAGCAGAGAAACCACTGCCCGCTTTGCTTTCTTCAAATCTCGTCATCCTTTCATGCGGACAGGCTAAGGCTCCTGCGCCGCCAGCATCTGCGCGAGCAGAATCACATCCGCCAGATCCAGCAGACCGTCCCCGTTCAGGTCGGCCGCCTTTTCCTGCTCGTCGGTGAGGACAATGCTCTGGCCTGAGAGTACCTGTGCGAGCAGCAGGGCGTCATCCATGCTCGGCTCCCCGTCGCCGGTCAGGTCGCCCGCAATATAATTTTTCACCTCAATTGTGCCGCTGGCGGGAGTAAAGTTCACCGGCTGCAGCGCGGCGTTCATGTTATCCCGCTCGCCGAAGGTCATGCCGACCGTATAGTTGCCGGCCTGCGCCGTATCCGCAATTTCCAGCGTGAGGGTGTAGAAGATATCCCCCTGATAATTGGCGCTGTTAAACCACACGATGGTGATCTGGCCGGCCTCCGCCTGCTCTGGATTGACCACCAGAGCGCCGGGCAGCTCTTCCGCCTGCTCACACGACACATACTGGAACACCGCGGGATCAAAGGTCAGAGTATGGCGCACGCTGGCCACGCCGGGGTTGTTTTCCGCGCGGACGGTGAGGGTCACCGTGTCCCCGTTCCACCCGCTGACCGAATCGATGACGAATTGGCCGCTTACCGCGGGGACGGCCTCCACCGTGACGGTGAAGGAGGCGGTCCGGCCGGCGAAGGTCACGGTAATCTCCTGCTCACCCAAGGTATAGGGATCGAACGGAGACAGCGTATAGCCGTACACCTGCTGCCGATATCCGTCGGCAAACTCCGCGTATACCTCCATGCCATACGTATTCAGCCCGGTTGTGCCTCCGTAATAATGCGTAGTTTCCGGCGGTTTGACGCTGAGGCTGTCCGGCCGCATCTGATCGTTTGCCTCGGGGATATACAGGATCTTGGTCTGATCCTTGTTGTACAGCACGCCGTTGATGCTGGAATATGTCGGGTTGTCCTCTGCCACGTCAACGGCCTCCAGCGAAGTGCAGCCGATAAAAGCGCGGTTGTTAATGCTGGTGACGCTTTCCGGCACCCCGACGCGGCTCAGGCTGGTACAGCCGGCAAAGGTATAATACACCAGATCGGTCACCGAAGCGGGCAATTCGATTTCGGTCAGGGAAGAACACCCGGCGAAAGCCGCCTCCTCAATGGTGTGGATGGAATCGGGCAGGTTGATGGTGCGCAGGTTCTGGCACCCGGCGAATGCGTTGTCCCCGATGCGCAGCACCCCGTCCGGCAGCTGCACGCCGGTCAGACCGGCCAGGTTGTAGTCCGATCCGGCTGCCCCCGATGCGGACGGGCCGCCGTTTTTAAAGGCGTGATCGGCGATGGCAAGGGTTCCATCGTTTACTGTCACGGTGGTGTCGGTCAGGATATCCCCCTTCTGGCGGTACAGCACCCGATCGGTGTACACCACGCCCTCCGGCTGGCTGTTAAACCAGCTGGTGCCGTCGAGCGCGTGGGCGCCCAGGCTGACATCCGTGTCGGGCAGATCCACGCTGGCCAGATTTTCACAGCCCAGGAACGCGTTATCTTCGATCAGGGTGACCGAATCGGGGAGCGTCAAGCTGCTCAGCGCGGTGTAGGAAAAGGCGCCGTACCCGATCGTCTGGACGCCGTTTTCTATCGTCAGCGTTTCCAGCGGGCAATTTGCAAAGGCGCTGCCTTCAATCTTCGTCACCGAACCGGGGATTTCGATGCCCGTCAGGCCGCTGTCTGCAAAGGCACCATAGCCGATCAGGGTAATGGTATCCGGGATCTCGATGCCCGCCAGGGCCTCACAGCCGGAAAAGGTCCACTCCTCAATACGGGTAAGCCCTGTTCCCAGATGCACCGAGGCCAGGGAAGTACAGCCGAAAAAGGCGCTGTACCCCATATATGTGACGCTGTCCGGGATGACAATCGCCTGCAGCTTGGTACAGTCGGAAAAAGCAGAATTGCCGATATACTGCACGCTGGTGCCGAGATCCACCGTGGTCAGCTCGCCGCAATACCGGAACGCGCCCCATCCAATCTCTTCCATACCATTGCCGATCACGGCGGAACGCAGCGGCGTAGAGTCGAAGCAGCTGCCGCCGATCGTCTTTACACTGTCCGGGATCACCACGCTGGTCAGCCCGCTCCGGAAGAAGGCCTGATAATCCAGCGTTTCCACCGAGCCGGGGATCTCCACCTGCTCCAGCGCGGTGCAGCCGCCGAAGGAGCACTCGCCGATGGTCACAACCGAGTCGGGGATATCCACGCTCTGCAGCGCGGTGCAGTCGGCAAAGGCGGCGTAGGCGATTTCGGTCACCTTGGGCGAAATGGACACCGAAGTCAGGCTGACGCACTGAAGAAACGCGTTGGGTTGGATGGTGGTGACCGTATCGGGCATCACATACGCGCCCGCCTTGGAGGGGTCGCAGGAGACGACGGTGGTCATGTCGGCGGTATAGGTCACGCCGTCCACCGTGGTGTATTCCTCGTTGGACGCGTTCAGCACCACGTTCTGATAGGCCGGCTGGTCGAGCGCCTCGATGTTGGACACGCCTTGGGGCAGGTCATAGGCTGTTTTGCGGCCGATGGGATAGGCCACCAGCGTATCGCCCTCCTCGTTGTACACCACGCCGTCGATGTCGCGGTACGTGTCGTTTTCCTCGTCCACCAATATGCCGATCAGATTGGGACAGGACAGGAAGAGGGCCGGGTCGATGTAGGACACGCCGCTGCCCAGGTGTACCACCTCCAGAGCGGTGCAGCCGTCAAACGCCCCCGCGCCGAGGAAACGCACCCCGTCGGGGATGCGCAGCTCCCGTACGGTTGGCGCATTGCCCAGCGAGGCGATGCCGACAACCGGCAGGCCGTCCACCTGCTCCGGAATCAGCAGCAGCACATCGCTGCCGTTATAGCCGGTCAGGATGGCCCCGCCGTCCTGCAGGATATAGGTGAACAGGGGCGCTTCAGGCTGCGCCGGCGCGGGTTCCTCCTCCGCCGGCGCCGTCACCGCCGGGGAACCGGTCGGTTCCGTGACAACGGGCATTTCCGACGCGCCGGTAAGCAGCAGCTGGCTGCACAGCAGCGCCAGAATGGCAAACAGGGATAAAAACGCTTTCTTTTTCATCTGGGTACCTCCTTCTTTTATGAACCGTTATGCGTGGCCCGGGCATGTGCCCGGCATAGCATCTGCGCGAAAAAAACCCACCTCCATCTGTTTGCACTCGGCGGACAGCAGCAGGCCGGTTTCGCGGCAATACGCCGCCTGCCGCACCCCTGCATCGTCCGGGAAGTCTTGCTGTATATCCTGGCTCATGGCCGAGAGGATATCGTGAAAAAGCCGGCTCGCCCGGTTTCCCTCCCCGCTGCTGCGCGGGGGCTCGCCGTGCCACACGGCACAGCTGTAGTCCGGGGTGACGCCCACAAACCAGTTGTCCTGGTTGTAGGAGCTGGTGCCCGTTTTGCCCGCGACAGGCACGCCGTCCAAACGGGCTTCGGCGCCCGTGCCGCCCGGCGCGGTCACAAGCTGCAGCAGATGGTTCATGATGCAGGCGGTGTCGGTGCCGATGACCTGCCGGGGCTCCGCCCGGCTCTCGAACAGGACGGCGCCGCTGCTGTCCCGGATATCCAGGATTGCGTGGGGCGGCGTATACACGCCCCCGGCGGCAAATATCTGGTAGTATCCTGCCATATCCACGGGTGACAGGCCGTGATACAGATAGCCCAGGGCCAGATTGCCCCAAATTTCTTCACCGCCTGCCTGCTCGATCATCTGTTTTTCAAAGGCGAGGTTCATCCCCAGCGTATCGCCCAGGAAGGCGATCGATTCTTCCACCGTCAGCGTCTGCAGGCAGCGTACCGCCACCGTATTGATCGACTGCCGGATGGCGTCGCACACGCGCATGGGCTGGCCCGTATACTGCCCGTCCGCATTGGCGGGCCAGGGCGTTTCGGCCCCGTCGTCGGCGGTCAGCGTCTTGACCGGGGAATCCTCAAATGCAGTGGTCCAGTTAATCCGCCCCTTGTCCAGTGCGGGCGCATAAACGCTCAGCGGCTTGAGAGCGGAGCAGGGATAGGTGCTGCGCAGGGCGTAATTGGTCTGGGGATCCCCGCCGGCGCTGTAAGCCGCCAAAATCTGCCCATCCAGATCGGTCACGACACAGCCTGCACCCGTTTCCAGCCCGCCGTCTTCACACGCCGCCTGCATGGCGGCCAGCGCGTCGGCGGAAAAGGCGGTGCGGATGGTGTACCCGCCATGCAGCAGTTCCTCGTCTTCCAGCGCCTGCCGTGCCTCCTGTATGACCAGATCGACATAGGCGCGGTATTCCTCCCGGGTACAGGCCGTTTCGCCATAGGTCAGGTCGGTCACGGTGGCCAGCCGTTCGCCCTGGGCGTCGGTGATGACGCAGGCCCCGCCCGGCGAGCAGCCGGAAGTCCCGCTGACCGCCAGCAGCAGCGCGGCACAGCCGGCGGCCAATCCTTTTCGTTTCACCCGTATTCCTCCCTGCGGCTTAATCGGCGGCGGGCAGCGCGTCCCGATAGGCCCGGATATCCGCCGCCAGCTCGGTGCGCGGCTGATCGACGATCCGCTTGCCCAGCGGGCTCAGTCGGCTGTCCAGCGTTTCCATCTGGTGGGCTGCCTGCAGCAGTTCATCCCGGCAGACCTGGGCGCTGTAAGCGTCCCCCGCTTGTTCGTACAGCCCGATGCCGGTCATCAGCATGCGGCAGTAATCTTCGTATTCCTCGCTGGCAAAGGGCGCCCGTTCGAGGGCGAGCCGTTTGTTGCGGATAACCTCCTGGAAATCCCCGCGGGCAAAGGCGGCGCGCGCCTTGGCGCTGTAGGCGACGGACAGACAGGTATTCTGCCGCAGGATGCGATCCGCCGCCTGGTCCATGCCGTCGGCGGTGGTTTCCTGGGTAAGCAGGGCGACGCGCGCCGTGGTGTTGCCGGGATACAGCGCCAGCGCCGCCCCGTACTGCCCCACCTGGGACAGCAGCTGCGCCGTCCCCATATACAAGGCCAGCGCCGCGGCCGCGGCGCCGCCGGCCACAACGGGTACGCGCGGCTTTTTCCAAATCCATTCCCGGCCCTCTTCCCGGTACGCAATGGTCAGCAGCAGAAGCAGCATACCCGTGAATTGCAGATCAAAGTCAAAGCAGCAATGGGCAGCAAACAGCAGGAGCAGCAGCCGCGTGCGCAGCCCCGCCCCCCGGCGGAAAAAGGCCCGTACCAGCGCCGCCGCCAGCAGCAGCGCGGGGATCCAGCCCACATCGAGCAGCAGCTGCAGAAAATCGTTGTGAATGAACATCACGGAATACACGCCGGTCTGTATGCTCGGCTGTATATAGTAATAGCCCATATAGCCCAGTCCGAAGGGGTGGCGGAGGATCAGCGGCAGGGCGTCTTGAAAATACAGAAGCCGCCCGACAAAGGTGCTTTCGGTCAGGGAGGTGGTCAAAAAGCGGCCGATCGAGTCCATGCGGCCGGTGATCAGCGCCGCGCCTGCCGCCGCGCCGATGCCAAGCAGTACCACAAAGGCCAGTCCCCACCGCACCCGCTTTTGCGGATGAAAGATGACCAGCACCGCCACGGCTGCCAGCAGCAGCACAAACACCGTCCGGCTGCCCGAATACAGGATTCCGCCCAGCAGTATCGCCGCCTGCACCCAGGTCCGCCAGGTCAATGTCTCCCCGGTGACCAGCACCACAAGAGCCAGCAGCAGGAATAGCGCAAAGGTATTGGCGTACTGAAAAAAGCCGGACAGCCGTCCCGCCACCGAAAACAGGGAACGCAGGGCCGGAATCTGCAACAGCACGGCCGACGTCACCGTCATCACACAGGCGGCGGTCGGAAGCAAGTCCAGCGCCCGCTCCCGCGCCCCGGGATCCTGCATCAGCGCCAGCAGAAACAGGGGGGCGGGCAAGTACTTGAAGAAGCCCCACACCGCCATGCCGGCATCCACGGCCCACAAGGCGCTCAGTGCATAAAACAGGGCGATGACGGCCACCGCCGCGCTCAGCAGATTGCCGCGCAGGCGCAGCGAACCGGTTTTGGCCGCCCGCACCATCAGGTACACACACAGCGCGACGGAAGCCGCGCACGAAAGGAATTCATAAAACAGTCCCACCGCATACAACGCCACAAGCAGGAACAGTTCGATAAACCGCAGCTCCCGCAGCCGCTGCAGCCCTTTATGTAAGGCCATGCCACCCGTTTCCTTCATTGTCCCATCCCATCTCTTTGCCCGGCGCCCTTTCCATGTATCGTTGGCCGGGAATCCCGGGAATTGCCGTCCCCGCACATCTTTTCCATATATAAAGACTGTTGTACCACCCAAAAACGACGACGTTTTAATGGAAAATTTAAAAATCAGCGTTTTGCCCTTTTAAAAACCATATTTTTAGGCAATTTGTGGATTTTTGGTGCTGCATATGCGCCTTATCATTGACAGATCGAATTTTGCCGGATATGCTTATTGTGTGGAGAAACCTTTGCAGGGGAAGGGGATGACAGCGTTGGACGAACAGGATCACCTGCGGCTGGACGAAGCGCCCGGCGCTCTCATCGCCATGGAGCAGACGGAGGATCAGCCGGTATCCATCGATCCCGAGCTGGTTCAAAAAGCCATGAACGGCGATACCGAGGCGTTCTCTCAGCTGTTTATGCTGACCTATCGTGCCGTGTTTCTCACGATCCGTTCCGTTCTGGATCAGGAAAACGATATTCTCGACGCACTGCAGACGACCTATCTGCGTGCGCTGCAGCATATGGACCAGCTGAAGGCCCCCGCCGCCTTTTACGTCTGGATCCGGCAAATCGCCCGCAACTGCGCCCTGCAGCTGCAGGAGAAAAACGAAAAGGAATGGACCTATCTGCCCGAAGCGGACGATATGCTGCGGCAGACGGAGGACGGCCGCCTGCCCGAATTTGAGCAGGAGGTGGCGCTCGATATTGCGTCGGTGCTGCGCGGTCTGCCCGAGGAACAGGCGCGGCTGCTTGTGCTGGTGTATTACGACGGACTGCGGCTGTCGGAAATCGCCCGTATGGATGGCAAGGCACCTTCCACCATCCGTAGCCGGTTTCGCACGGCAAAAAAGGCGCTAATCCAGGCGCTCAAGGCGCGCGGGATCGACAAGCCGATGTACAGCCGGGGCGGTCTGCTGTCCTTTTTGGCCACCTCCATGCGGGACTCCATCGGTACCGGTATCCTCAGCGCCACCGTGGCGCAGGGAATCCTTGACAATGTATTGCGCAGCGCGAAAAAGCCGGCTCCCATGGACACGGTGGTGGCTAAGCTCTCAAAACGGCAGCGCAACCAGGCGCTGCTGCGGGTGGCTTCCATCGTGGTGGGCATCTCGGTGGCCGCTTCCGCGTTGACGGCGCTGGCGCTGCACGGGCGGACAACGCTGCCGGCAGACGGCCCGGCACCGGTATATGGATATGCTGCTTCCTCCGCGGCCGCGGAGGGGACGATACCCACCGCGCCGATCGGGGAGACCGCGACGGAGGCGATCATCCCCCCTGCAACCGATCCGTCCGCGCAGACCCAGACGGGTACCTTCATAGCGGCCGATTCAACCAATCCCACAGCCGCCGTCACAGGGGGCAGCGTTTCCTCCCCAACCGAAAAGCAAACCAACACCCCGCCGAGCACCGCCGGCCGGCCGACCACCACGGTCCCGTCCGGCACCACGGCAGCCGCGACGACCACCGCAGCCGCCGCCTTTGTCCCCGACTATACCCCCGGGCAGGCCAATACGGTGGGCAACGCCCCCAATCATCTGTCAGACAACCGGGGCTATGTCGCCAAGCAGGGGGACTGGCTGTATTACGTGACGGGCAACGGTTACCGCTATCTGATGAAGATGAAAACGGACGGATCCAGCCAGCAGATGGTGGACCAGCACGAGTCGGGGCACATCTGCCTGAACGTGGTGGGCGACTGGATCTACTTCTGCGGCAACGGCCTGTGGCGCGTGCGCACCGACGGCAGCGGGAAAGAGCTGATGAGCACGCTCAACGCCTGGTTTTTATTTGTGGTGGGCGATACGGGGTACTTCGCCGTGGAAGGCATCGGGGATTATACCTTGTATAAGATCGATCTCATCACCGGGAAAACCTCTGTGCTGAAAAGCAGCGTCCAAAATCTCCGGTATATGGCGGTACAGAATGACACCCTGCTGTATATAGGCAATTTTGCCTTGTATGCGTTACAGCTGCGCACCGGCCAGGAGGAGCTTATCGCCGCACTTCCGGACGTCTGGTCCATTCTGCTGCAGGACAATACGCTGTATTACACCGCGGCAAACGGGCGGCTGTACGCGCTGGAGTATACGCGCTCCGACACCCCTGTGCCGCTGTTCACCGCTCCCCAAACGACTCTCATTTTTTACTCGCCCTATCAGAACGGTACCCTCGGCTTCTGGCCGGGCAGCGACGCCGTCGGCCGGCCATCTACCCAAACGCTGGCGGGGAAAACCGGTTCGTGGCCCTCTTCTATACAGGCCGATGTCGGGAAAGGCTTTTACACCTTCGACAACGAAAATGTGTACTTCTTTACCCAGGAACAGGTGTTTTGCCGGGCGCGGGCAGACGGAACCGATTTACACCGTCTATCCCAGTAAACAAACAAGGGCCTTCCATCCGATACGGATGGAAGGCCCTTGTGTATGCGTTTATACCGGGCGGAACCGGCATAGCCCCTTGGCTTCGAGCAGCTTGATGAACAGCCCGCCCTGCACGGAGCGGTTTTGAAACCCAACCTGCTGGGCGGTTACGGTGGAATACCAGTCGGTCATGGGCACCCGCGAGGGGGATTTATCATAGGCCAGCCACAGCGGATGGATCCAGTCCATAAACGCCTCGCGGCTGTCCGCCAGCGCGGCCGTCCAAACCAGCCAATCCGATTTGGTGTAATCGGCCCGGCTGTCGAGCGGCAGGCCGTACGGATTGCCATGCCGGGCATAGCCCGCCAGTTCGCCCGCTATCGCTTCGGGTGGAAACAGGCCGGTACCGAACAGCTTATCCCACACCACATTATATTTCATGCTGAAGGTACCGGGCTTATCGAACGCGAGGCGGAAGCTGCCATCCCCGTCCGCCGCCCGTTCCAGCCACGCCGCCGCCATCCCGCGTGCGGCCGTTTCATACCGGGCGCCCTCGCTATCTTCGCCCCACCGGCGGCAAAGATAGCCATAACCGGCCAGCCCCATAATGGCCTTGAGCGACAAATTGCAATTATGCGCCAGATGCCCGGCAAAATCATCGGTGCACAGCTGATCCTCCGGATCCAGCCCGTGCCGGAGAAGATATTCCGCCCAGGTCTGCAGCAAAGCGCGATGCTCCCCCGCAAAAGAGGCGTCGCCGTCCACGGCGGAAACGGCCGCCGCCATAATCAGCATGTTCCCGCACTCCTCCACCGGCATTTGCTGGCGGGGATCCACGCCGGCGCTGTATACCTGCCCGTTGAGGATCGGATAAAAGCCCACGTCGTGCGGTGCAAAATCAAAGGGCCATCGTCCGGAATTCGCATAGTGGAAAATGGGGCGCATCATCCCCTTGACCAGCTCGGTATTGTACAGCAGAAAAAGCGGCATAGAGGGATAGCTGACATCCACCGTTGCAGCGCAGCCGTTGCTGAAGCATTCCTTGGAAACAAACAGCAGATTCCCGTCGGGATCCACCGCCGTTTTATGGGCGGCGATCGCCTGCCGCATTGCCAGGCGGAGCAGATCGGCATATTCACGGCCGCCTGCCTGCTCCGCTTCCCGGACAAGCTGCTGATCCCATTCAGCGGCACGGCCCGCTACAGCGTCATATTCATCAAAGGCGCGGGCAATGACCGTTTCAATGGAAGTGCCGTCGGCGTTCCAGCAGGATTTGAGCGGCTGCCCGAAATAGGTCAGCGCATACACATCGTCATACGCCAGCACGATGAGCACATCCCGCTCCCCTGCCGTGGACAGGGCCGTCTGCGTGTATACCCAAGCCATATCGCCGAAATTGCCCTCCGGCATGCGGCCGGCCGTGCTCCGCCCGTTCGCCGACAGATAAAAATAGCCCCAGTCGATGCGCAGATCGTCCCCGCTTTTGCCCAAAACGGCCTGCTCCTGCCCGTACATCCGCACAGTCGCCACGCCGGGCGCCGCCTTCACCGCTTCGGTAATCACGGGGCACTGTCCCCGGTGATCGAGGCAGAACTGCTCCGAAGCCCGGACGGTCACCTCCACCACATGATCCCGGCCGTCCAACGACGCTATCTGCACATGCAGATAGGATGCCGGCCGGGACAGCAGCCCGATGTCGTCGGGAAACACCGGGGACAGGAAAGCCGCCGTCAGCTCCACGCCGGCGGCGCGGAATACATAAGTGGTGGAAAAGGCCGCCACCGCCACGGACAGCTGTTCCATCGGCTGCCAGCCGCCGGCGGCCGCGTCCCCCATAAAACACCAGGTATCGCCGTCTATGACCGCAAGGCCGGTGAGACACATATCCTTGCCGGTCCAGTGACGGGTTTCTCCTCCATTGAGGCGATCGTGCATGCTCCACACGCTGGTGTACGGATCCACCGTCACCAGCGGGTAAGCCGGCGCGCGCAATTTCATATCGTCTCTTCCTTTCTGTTTGGGATGGCGCTCTTGCAAGCCATTTCTAAATGTAATATACTATTACTAAAAGGGGATATGAAGAGGAAAAATCCGATAAAAGGTGTGAAAAACAAGTGAAGGAAGATATTCACTGCTTTCTGCCTCCCGAAACGGCCGTTCCCTTTGCGGTGGAGATGTGCGGCATTTCCTACTGCGACGGTTCCTATGCCATCGCCCGGGAGCATTCGCCCGTCTGCGTAGCGGAATACATTGTAAAGGGGACGGGTGTTGTCACACTGGAAGGCGTGACCGAAACCGCATCGGCGGGCGACATGTATATCCTGCCCCCCGGCAGCCGCCACGCCTACCACAGTGACAGCCGCCTGCCCTGGACCAAAATCTTTATCAACGCCTGGGGGCCGCTGGTCTCGGCGCTTCTCGACGCCTACGGGCTGACCGGACGCGCGGTGATACATGCCTGTCCGGTGGAATCGCTGTTCCGCGAATTGTTCGTCCTGACGGCCAATCCGGCGGATCCGGCCGTTCCCGCCCGCTGCGCGCTTAAATTTCATGAAATTCTAGCGGCTGCGGCCGCTGCGCAGGCAGGACACAGCGCGCCGCCCGACGATGCGGACCGACTAAAAGCACTTCTCGACGGCCATCCGGAACGCACCTTTTCCATTCGTGAGCTGGCGGCCCATATTTACCGGTCGGAGGATTATGTCATCAAGCTGTTCAAGCGGCGGTTCGGTCAGACACCGCACGCGTATCATCTGGACCGCAAAATTTGCCTGGCCCGCACGCTGCTTGCACAGTCCCGGCTGTCCGTGACGGCGATTGCCGCGCGTCTCGGCTACGATGACCCACAGTACTTTTCCCATGTTTTCCGCCGTCTGACCGGCGAATCTCCCTCGGCATACCGCAAAAAAACGCTCGGCGCCCCCGATGCGCCCGCAGCGGCAAGGGGGGCGATCGTATGATTTCCATCAAGCAGCGGCTGCAGGCCCTGGCCGAGCCGGACTACCGCGCCTTTCAGGCGGGGCTGCTGCCCGGCGTGGACAACCTGTTGGGGGTGCGGCTGCCTTCCCTGCGCCGGCTGGCGCGCGAACTGGCACGGGAGGAAGGGGTCGCCTGTCTGTCCCGCCTGACCGAAGACAGCTTTGAAGAAACCATGCTGCAGGGCATGGTAATCGGCTGTCTGCCCGACAGGCCGGAAACGGTTCTGCCCCTCGCGGCTTCCTTTGTACCAAAAATTACCAACTGGTCGCTGTGCGACAGCTTCTGCAGCGGGTTCAAGCTGGCTGCCCGCTGCCCCGGGATCGTATGGGATTTCGTGCTCCCCTATCTGTCATCGGAAGAAGAGTTCGCCGCCCGGTTCGGGGTCGTGATGCTGCTGTTTTATTATGTGGACAACGACCACATCGATCGGGTGCTGGAATTGCTCGGCACGGTAGAGCAGCCGGGGTATTACGCCCGCATGGCGGTTGCCTGGGCTCTCTCCGTCTGCTACGTCCGCTTTCCGGAAAAAACGCTTGCCTGGCTGGAGGAATGCCGGCTGGACGATTTCACGTATAACAAGGCGCTGCAGAAGGCGGTGGAATCCCGCTGCGTCACCCCCGCCCAGCGGGGACTGCTGCGCAGCAAAAAACGGAAAGCTATATAGCCTTCCGTTTTTTATATGCCTGCCAGAGACCGGCGCCGATGAGATACAGCACCACGGCACCCGATAGGCACGCGCCCGCCGTGAAACCGGGCGGCATGTAACGCAGAGTCACCGTGTGGGTGCCAGGGGTCAGCGGCACCGACAGCAGCGCGCCGAACACCGTCTGCGGCTCTGCTTTCTGCCCATCCACCCAAACACTCCAGCCGTCATCCGCCGGAATGGTCAGTAGCAGACGGCTGCGTGCCTCGGACACCGTAATGGTCCCGGTGAAATACGAATTGATGTACTCCTCGATCTGATAGGAGGCACGGCGCAGAGACACCACCGCTTCCTTCGTCGCCGTCATGTCCTCGTAGCAGAAGAGCGCCGCACTGTACTGGAGCGTGTCGCTGCGGGGGACCAGCCGCACCGTCACCAGCTCCCCTGGCGCAAACCGGCCGAGCGACACAATGCCATACCGCCAGATGGTAAAGTATTCGCTCAGGCGACGGTCGTTGACGTAGATATCCGCGCCGCGCAGAACGGCGTCGGGGAAATAGGCATACAGCGGTTCCTCCCGTTCCGCAAACAGGGTGTACTCCACATAGGCCTCCTGTGCATCGGCGTCCCGGGTATACCGGACGGCGCTGCCCTCCTCGGCGGCAGTCATGCCGGTCACATACTCGGTCACATTGGACGCGCGGACAAACAAATCGGCGCAGCCCCCCGTCATGGAGGAAAACAGCCCGTTCTGCAGGGCGAACAGGTCGTGGGTATCCATGTCCGCTTCGAGCACATCGTCGGCCACGGCGAAGCCCAGCGGGAGGGCATACGGATTTTCATACGCGGTTATTTCCCCTTCGGTGAACAGCTTTTCATAAACCGGATCGAGTTTACTCTTGGCCAGCTTATACTTTACCCCGAGCAGGCAGTCCACCGCAAAGGTGGATCCTTCCCAGTAGCAGGCCCAGTTCCCGTTGTTGCGGAAGCCGAGCTTGCCCAGAAAATTCTTGGTAAACATCTTTTCGGTGGAGCAGAAATGGGACAGGCCGTTGTAGGAAAAGAGCATGGGGTCATTGCGTCCCTTGTCGTTGGGGGTGCGGTGAAAGGTCTTTTCCAAGCGGTAAAAGCCGTCGTCCTGCTCCTTGATGGCATCCACTACCGGCTTGACCTCATCGACATAAGCGGGATAGGTCGTCACATTCGCGTAATTCATCTGAGACAGCACCTGCCGGCCGTTGCTGTACAGATTGGCGCCCTGCAGCAGGATCAGGGCCGCCGTGACGAACGCCGCGCAAAACCGGCGCACAGGCGGACGCATGCGGGCCGGGCGGCCCGCCCACAGCCGTAGAAGCACCGCGAGCAGCAAAATAAATCCGCCGAAAAGCGCCACGTCCTTCCAGATGCGCGCCACACGCAGCCAGTCATAATGCAGATAGCACATGACGGCCGCCAGCAGCAAAAACAGGCTCAGTGCAAACCCCAGATGCCGCAGCTTCAGTCCGCGGTGCATCTTGGAAAATCCACGGTATCCGAGATACAGCACGGTGAAGACAAACAAAAATGCCTGCCGCGAGGGAAAACCCACCGGGAAATTGAACGCATGCCATACCAGATACAGCGCCTGTATGGCGAAGCCGGCGAAGAGCAGCAAAAGCCATATCCCAGCCGCCAGCTTTTCCTGCTTACGAATACGCCGGTTGAAAAAGTACAGAATGAGCATCACCACGGCGAACAGGCCGCAGAAAATCATGGGCAGCGTGCTGCCCCACATATCCTGGGTCTGAAAGGTGCCGGTAAACAGCTTGGAGAAAAAGGCACCGGCGTCGAACCGCAGCTGCAGCGTCAGCTTGGACAGCGCATTCAGCGACTTGTCTCCGCCCGACAGCGACAAAAGCGACGGGAGCAGCGTCACCGCGGCCAGACCGCCCCCCAGCAGCGACGCCGTCCCAAACCGTAGCAGGAGCCGTCCCCGCGCCTTCCATCTCCTCCGCGGAGAACGGGGATGCACCGTCCATATCTGAAACAAAAAATACAGCACGGCGAATATGCAAATCATATACCCGATGTAATAATTTATAACTAAAATATAGGCCAGACTGAGGATATACAGCAGGCGCCGGCGGCGGGTTACCAGCCGGCGAATTCCCAGCAGCACGACGGGCAGGGCGATCATCCCGTCAAGCCAGATAATATTCTGCTGATAGGCGAACATATAGGTGGAAAGCGCATACCCCATCGAAAAAAGGAGCGCGCCGGGCAGGCTGCGTTCCCGGCGCTCAAGAGACAGAAAAACGGCACAGGTCAGACCGGCGCTTCCCACCTTGAGCAGTGTCAGAAACAGGATCCCAATGGGCAGGTCCATGGTGGAAAAGGGCAAAAGCACCAGGTTGAAGGGGCTGAGCAGGTAGTAAGCCGCAAAGCTCAGCATATCCCCGCCGAGGCTTTTGCTGAAGGTGTAGAAGAAATCGCCCCCGCTCGCCAGCGTGTCCTTGTAGTAGGCAAAAAAGCTGACGTACTGGCCGTCCATATCGGTGACCAGCAGGTTTTTGGTCCCGAAGGGGGCGATGCCGACGGCGGCAAACACCGCCAACAGCACCAGCATCGGCAGAACAAAGGCGACCATATACAAGCACGCGTACCCGACAGGCCGCGGCCATTTTCTTCTCGGTATGATTCTCATGCGGTTCCGCTCCGTTAATTTCGGATTTATTTTATACTATACCATATGCGAAGGACTTTGTACAATCCTTTCAAAAAACGGGGATCAGGAAAGGACCGTCGGCGCCTCGCAGGGAGGAAGCCGCTGCCGGGATGGCCGGATACAATTTGCGGATAGTTCTTGACAGTGCTTCGGCAGAGGATTACTATAAAATGTAGCTTTTCGCTTTTGTTTCTCAGCACTTGCATTTTGCTTTCGAAAGGATGGTACAGACCCATGAACAAAGCGGACCTTCTGCGCGTACTCGAACACAACCAGGGAATTCTCAACCTTATCCCTGTATTTGTTCCCCGGCGGTTCGGCAGCGCCGGACGGCGGCTGCGGCTGCACCCGGACGATTATTTTGCCCTGGGCACTCAGCGCGGCTCCATCAAGGAACGCTGGTTTTCCTCCATCATCTGCTGCATGAATGGCGAACTGGCCGCGCCCGACGAGGGACTCAGCTACGTCAATGTGAACGGCCGGCTGGAGGACAAGGTATCCCTCAAGGAATTTGTGGAAATGCTCGGCGCCGATCTGCTGGGCGACCGTATGATGGAGACGTACGGCACCTGGCCGATGTATTCGAAGTTTTTCGATTACGAGGGACCGCTTTTCCATCATCTGCACCTGGATTTTGAAGCCGCGGCGCGCGTGGGCCGCATCGGCAAGCCGGAGGCCTATTACTATCCGCCCCAGCTCAACAACTATGCCGGCACCTCCCCGTATACCTACTTCGGCTTTGCCCCCGACGTCAGCCGGGAAGAGGTGAAAGAGCGTCTCGCCGGCTTCACAGCAGAGGATACCCGCATCACCGAGCTGTCCCGCGCTTACCGCATTCAGCTGGGCACCGGCTGGTACACCGCTCCCGGTGTGGTGCACGCCCCCGGCTCCTACCTTACCTATGAGCCGCAGTGGAACAGCGACGTCAACTCGGTATATGAAAATGTGGTGGAAAACGAAATCTACCCCTATGACATGCTGGTGGAAAACTGCCCCGAAGACAAACAGCAGGATCTCGACTATGTCCTAAGCCTCATGGATTGGGAAAAGAACGTGGACCCCGCTTATCGCGAGCACTATTTCCGCCCGCCCGTGCTGTGCACCCAGGACGAAAACCACACCGAAAACTGGGTCGCCTACGGCAATCCGTATATCGCCGCCAAGGAGCTGACCGTCAACCCGGGCTGCGAGGCGGTCATCCGGGACGACACACCGTACGGCTGCATTCTGGTGCAGGGCCACGGCTCCCTCAACGGGCAGCCGGCAGAGGCCGCCTGCATGCTGCGCTTCGGGCAGATGAGCCGCGACGAGTTCTTTGTGTCCTACGACGCGGCAAGCAAGGGCGTGCGCGTACGCAATGACAGCCCTTGTGAGCCGCTTGTCATGCTCAAGCACTTCCCCTACTATCCGGGCGTGCCGGACAAGGCGTAAGGGGTGCCGTCCATGGGCAATCGTTTAACCGTATACGAAAAAGCCATGCCCGACTCCCTGTCGTGGCGCGAGCGGCTTGAAGCGGCGGGCGAAGCGGGCTTTGACGCACTCGAACTGAGCATTGACGAAAGCGACAGGCGGCTTGCCCGCCTCGATTGGAGCCGGGAGCAGCGGCAGGCGCTGTTTATCCTGTCCCGCGAAACAGGTATTCCCATCCAGTCCATTTGTCTGAGCGCTCACCGTAAATATCCGCTGGGCAGCGAGGACGATGCCGTTGTGCGCCGCGGACTGGAGATTCTGGAAAAGGCGGTGCGTCTGTCCTGCGATCTCGGGGTGCGGTTTATTCAGCTAGCGGGCTACGACGTGTATTATGAGCCGTCCACCCCCTGTACGGCGGCACGCTTTGCCGACAATCTGCGCCGGGCGGTGGATACGGCGGCCTCCTGGGGGGTGCTGCTCGGCTTTGAGACGATGGAAACCCCTTTTATGAACACCACCGAAAAGGCGATGGCCTATGTGAAGGCGGTGCGCTCCCCTTATCTCCAGGTTTACCCTGACGTGGGCAACGTCACCAATGCCGTATCCGATGCGGCGGCTGACCTGCGCGCCGGGGAAGGGCACATCTTCGCCGCTCACCTCAAGGAAACCCGCCCCGGTGTGTTCCGAGACCTGCATTTTGGGGAAGGTCATGTAGATTTCGGCCGGGTGACGGCCGAGCTCAAGCGGCAGGGCGTGCGGCTGTATACCGCCGAATTCTGGTATCATGCGGGCGACGACTGGAGGACAGAGCTGCGTAAAGCGCACGACTTTCTGCGGCCCTTTTTAAAGGAGGACTGATCCATGCGCTATTTGCTGGGAATTGACAATGGCGGCACCCGCATCAAGGCGGCCGTGTTCGACCAGAGCGGGCGGGAGGTGGCCGTGGCCGCCGAAGACACGCCGCTCCTCATCCCGCAGCCGGGGTATCAGGAACGCGACATGCAGGCGCTGTGGGAGGCCAACGCCCGCTGCATCCGTGAGGCGATCCGCAAAACGGGTGTGGACGCAGACGCCATCGCAGCGGTGGGCTGTGCCGGGCACGGCAAGGGTCTGTATCTGTGGGGGAAAGACGACCGCCCGGTCGGCCGCGGCATCGCCTCCACCGATTCCCGCGCCGCGGCCGTGGTGGCCCGGTGGGAAGCGGACGGCACCGTCAAAGCGGCCCGGGAGCGGACGCTGCAGCCGGTCTCCGCGTGCCAGCCTGTGGCGCTGCTCGCCTGGATGAAAGAACAGGAGCCCGCACGGTTCGCCAATATTCGGTGGATCTTCTCCTGCAAGGACTATATCCGCTTCCGGCTGACCGGCCGGGCGCTGGCCGAGCGGACCGACTGCTCGGGCACCTGCCTGATGAATCTGCTCACCCGGGAATATGATCGGGAGCTGCTGCGGCTGTTCGGTCTGGAAGAGCTATTCGATTGTCTGGCACCGCTTTGCCGTTCGGATGAGCCGTGCGGCACTGTTACGGAAGCCGCCGCGGCACTCACCGGGCTGAAAGCGGGCACGCCGGTCTGCGGCGGCATGTTCGACATCGATGCTTGCGCCGTGGCCATGGACGTAACCACGCCCGACCGTCTGTGCACCATCGCGGGCACCTGGAGCATCAACGAATACCCTGCGCCCGCGCCGGTGCGAGCCGACACCTCGACGCGCAATTCCCTTTTCTGCCTGCCCGATACATATCTCATCGAAGAAAGCAGCGCCACCTCGGCGGGCAACCTCGACTGGTATCTTGCCACTTTCATGAAGTGGGAAAAAGAGGAAGCCAAACGGGAAAGCCGGCGGTTTTACGACGAGGTGGACCGCCTGGTGGACGATCTCCCTCCGGAGGATTCGGACGTGCTCTTTCTCCCCTTCCTGTACGGCACCAACGTGGATGGCTGTGACCGCGCCGCCTTCGTGGGTATGACTAACGCCTGCACACAGGCGCACATGCTGCGTGCCGTTTTTGAAGGCGTGGTATTTTCCCACCTGTATCACATTGAAAAACTGCTGGCCTTCCGCGAGCCGCCGGCGACCGTCCGTTTGGCAGGCGGGGCAGCCAACTCGGCGGTGTGGACCCAGATGTTTGCCGACGCGCTCGGCCTGCCCATCGAGGTAGTTGGGGACAAGGAGCTGGGTGCCAAGGGGGCGGCGATGGCGGCGGCTGTAGCGGCCGGCCTGTACGCCGATTACCGCGCGGCGGCGGACGCCATGGTGGGCGTGCAGCGCACGGTCTATCCCCGTATGGACAAGCACAAAACATATATGAAAAAATTTGCTGCGTATAAACATCTGCTGAAAGCATTAGGAGGAACCCCATGCTCGAACAATTGAAACAGGCGGTATTTGAAGCCAATAGGAAGCTGCCCGCTTACGGGCTGGTCACTTTTACCTGGGGGAATGCCTCGGGCATCGACCGGGAAAAGGGACTGGTGGTCATCAAGCCCTCCGGCGTGGAATATGACACGATGACGGCGGAGGATATGGTGGTGGTGGACCTGCATACCGGCGAACGGGTGGAGGGGCGGTATAAGCCCTCCTCCGACCTGCCCACCCATCTGGAGCTGTACCGGCATTTTGCGGCAATTGGCGGCGTGGTGCACACCCATTCCCGCTGGGCGACCGCCTGGGCGCAGGCCGGGCGGGATATCCCCGCCTACGGCACCACCCACGGCGACTACTTCTACGGTCCCATACCCTGCACGGCGCGCATGACGCCCCAGGCCATCGCAGACGAGTACGAACGCAACACCGGCCGCATCATCGTGGACACCTTTGCGGGCAAGGATCCGACCCAGATGCCCGCCGTCCTGGTGCACAGCCATGGTCCCTTCACCTGGGGTAAGGACGCCGCCGACGCGGTGCACAACGCCAAGGTGCTGGAGGAGCTGGCCATGATGGCCGTTTTCACCGAACAGCTGGGCAACACCCAGCCGATGCAGCCCGAGCTGCTCAACAAGCATTTCCTGCGCAAGCATGGGCCGGGCGCCTATTACGGGCAATAACACGGGAAGCCGATTCGCATAAAAAAGGACCCGCTGCAGAAGGGAGCGTTCTGCAGCGGGTCCTTTTCAGTCATTGGCTTCGCCGAGAAGCGACAGCGTGCGGGCGGCAAGCTGCTCCGGCGTAACGCGCGGATAACCGTCGATGGCCGTGATCAGCCCCTGGGAAAAGGGTTCTGTCCACCGGGCCGCGATTCCCTGCGTCCCCCGGAACATGCCGAGAATTGAACCGACCGTCGCTCCGTTGCAGTCGGTATCGAAGCCGGTCTGTACCGCGAGGCAGATGGATTTTTCAAAATCTCCGCAGCCGCACAGCAGGGCGGCCGTCACAATCATGGCGTTGGAAATGGTATGGCACCAATGGTGAATGTTGCGCTCGTCATACAGCGTATGAATTTTATCGAAAAGCATCTGCGCCTCCAGCCCCTCGCGGTGCCAGCTGCACACCTGATCGAGCGCACAGCGCAGGCGGCAGGCGGTGGGGATCTGCCCCATCCCGGCCTGTATCACCGTTTCCATATCGGAGCATACCGCGGCGGCGGCAATCAGGGCGGCAACGTACATTGCGCCATAAATGCCGTTTTTCACATGTGAAATGCAGGCGTCCCGCCATGCCATAGCGGCCGCTTTTTCCGGATCTCCCGGATTTAAATACCCATAAAAATCCGCCCGGATCTGGGCGCCGATCCATTCGCGGTAGGGATTGTCGTGCCGGGCTGTTTCCGGGGCGGTCAGGCCGGTCGCCGCATTGCGGTAGGCTACCCGCTCGGCCGTACAGGTGGACAGCATGGGGAGCCAGCGCAGCCAGCCCTCCAGCACGTCGTTCGGGCAAAAGCCCTCCCCATATTCCTCCACCATGCGGAGGGCAAACACGGTATAATTCGTATCGTCGTCTGCCGGCGCCAAGCCGCCCAGCGTATCCGCCCAGCAGCTTCCCGGGTCGAGAGAAAGCCTTTGGATAAGCGCGTCGGGCATTTCCTCCCGCATAATATAGCGCGTCATGGGATAGTTGGCCGTTTCCTTGAGAATGGACAGTATGCGATTGCGGTGAAAGCCTTCCACTGGCTTGCCCAGCAGGCAGCCCGCGATGCGCCCCCGCCAGGCGCCCAGTACGCGATCCGGCAGCTCCGCCTTTTTTACGGCGGGCAGGACGGGCCGCACCGACGGGCGTTCTTCCAAAATGGCGGACAGCGCGTCGGGCTCCCGAAAGGCGTAATCCGCACGCTGCGGCCTGTTATGCAACAGCCGCGCCAGCTCCTCGGCCGCGCGCAGCGGGAACCCGGAGGTTGCGGCCGCCTGCTGGCAAAGCGCCTTCAGCCCAGCGACGTCCAGCCCTTCGTCCAGACATTGCTGCCATTCCACCTCCAATTCGGGGGCAAACGCAATCCAGGGTTGTTTTTCCAGCATCGTTATCGGCTCCTTTCTTGCAAAATCAACTCTCTTTCTTTATAATAATAGAGAAGATCAGGCCGTTCCAGTGAAAAAGGAGCCAAAACTATGCAAAAACAACTTTTCTCTGCCGCCATACCGGCCGACGTACCACTGGCAGCGGATTTTCCTTTCTCGGCAGGCTACCATACCCAGCTTTACGCTTCCCTGCGCGATCTGCATGTGCACAGCCACGCCGAAATCGGCCTGTGTCTGGAGGGCAGCGGGGTCTTTTTTATCGGCGAGCGCGTCTATCCCTTTCAGAAGGGGGACGTATCTTTCGTCGCCTCGGGCACCCCGCACATTGCGCAAAGCGATGCGGCATCTCCCAGCCGCTGGTGGTTTCTATCCTATCGCCAGTCCTTCTTTTCAAAAGAAGAGGAGAGACGGGATGGCGTCCTGCGGGACGAGGACTGCCGCGCATTGCTGGAGCTCATGCGGCATGAAGCGGACCGACCGGACGACGGGAGCCGTCCAATCTGCACGGCATTGCTGCAGGCAGGGCTGCGCATGCTGGCCCGGGCGGCCAACGCCGCCGAGGCCCTGCGGGAAAGCGCTGAGCTTAACGCCGTGCTCCCCGCGCTGCAGTATATGGCCCGATATTATGCGCAGCCGCTGACCGCACCGCAACTCGCCGCGCTGTGCCACGTGAGCGAAAGCTATTTCCGGGTTCTGTTTCGGGAAAGCGTGGGAACCACCCCGCTCGCCTGGCTGACGCGTATGCGCATGCTCGCGGCAGCCGAGGCCCTCCGGGAAAGCGACAAGCCCATTGCCGCCATCGCCGCGGATACTGGATACGCGGATCTCTCCGCATTCAACCGACAGTTCAAGCGTTTTTACGGGTTGGCGCCGCGGGACTACCGAAAAGGATAAGCCGCTCCGGGCCTATTCTTCCTCTGCCGCCGCTGAAAAGCGGCGGAACAGCGCCGCCGTCGCGCCCGTCATGACGGCGAACATAACCAGCAGGAAATACGGGAAAAGATGCACGCCGAAGGCATGCACAACCCGGCCGAAAAGGAGCGGCGCCAGCAGGATGCTGATATAGGAAAAACCCATCTGCACGCCGATCATGGACTGGGAGACGTCGCGGCCGAACACCCGGGGGATCAGGTGGGTCATGTTCGGAAACAGCGGGCCGTTGCCAAAGCCCACAAAGAACAGGCCCATGCCCGCTATCCCATAGGAGAGCGGCAGCGCAATCGTCACAATGGCGGCCAGCGTGATGCACTGCCCGGTGACGATGATGGTTTTGCCGGCCAGCTTGCCCGCCACGATGCCCGAAACAAACCGGCCGAGAGCCAGCCCGACATAGTAAAAGGTCAGGATGGCTGCCGCCCGGTCAGCGGCAATCCCTTTGGTGCCGGCCAGAAAGGTAGCCCCCCAAACCAGGCAGATCGCCTCAATGGCACAGGATCCCATCAGCACACCGACGCAGGACAGAGCATGCCGGCGCCGAAGCGATTCCCGGATGGTGAGCACCCGGTTCTGTGTTTCCTGCGCCGTCTGAGAGGATACGAACTTTTTCCATAACGGGGTGGAAACCAGCAGCAGCAGGGCGATGCCTGCCTGTATCAGAAAAACCACGCGGTAGCCGCGGCGCCAATCGCCATTGTCGGCCAGGGCAAGCGACATCAAATAGGGACTGAGCGACACCCCTACGCCGTAAAAGCAGTGCAGGAAATTGATGTGCCGCGCCCGGTAATGCAGCGCCACATAGTTGTTGAGCGCCGTATCCACCGAACCGGCGCCCAGCCCCAAGGGAATCGCCAGCAGGCAAAAGCCGAGCATGCCCTTCGAAAAGGAAAAGCACAGCAGCGCGGCCGCCGTCATGAAGGTGCTGACGGTGGCCACCGCCGCCGTACCAAACCGCTTCAGCACCCGGCCGCTCATAAAGCTGGATAAAATGGTGCCACAGGAGGTCAGCATGGAAATATAGCTCGCATTGGAAACCGGAAGGTCCAAATCCGGATAAATGGCAGGCCAGGCTGCCCCCAGAATGGAATCGGGAATGCCCAGACCGATATAAGCCATGAAAATCACGATCAATAACAGCGTCATCATTACCGTATCCCTGCCTGCTCTTCCTTTTCTGCCGCCGCCCCTGTATGGAAAAGCACTTGCCGTGCGGCCGCGGCATCTGCCAATCCGTTCTCTCTCCGTCTTGGCTTTCCTACTTCTGCACATTATACTCCAAAAGGGCCGGGATGCAAAGCCTTGTTTTCGGGTCTGCCCGTGCCGACGGCATGGATCCCGCCGTCAAGGCTCTTGAGGTTCTGGATATTAAAACAAATTTTATGCAAATGCCATCGTCAAAATGCGGCGCAAGGGAGGTCTTACGAAATAGAAGAAAACAGGAGAAAGGAGCAAGTGAAAATGAGCATACGGTGTCCTCAATGCGGCCGGGAACTATCGGCGGACGCCAAGTTCTGTCTGGACTGCGGGGCAAGGATACTGCCGGTGAAAACCATTTGTCCCTGTTGCGGGAAGGAGATTCCCCGCGGCCGGCTCTGTCTGCATTGTGGATATAGGCTGACCGAATCCTGTCCCTTTTGTGGCGCGGAGTTGCTGGGAAAGGAAAACTTCTGCCCGGAGTGCGGAAAAGAAATAAAAGGAGTGGAAAACGGTCATGCGGTATTTTTGTAAATCCTGTGGAAATGCCTTTGAGGCCGAGCCGGCCGGGCAAACGGTTTATTGTTCCAAATGCGGCGCCCCACAGCCTGCGCATTCGTCTGCGACCCGTAAAAAACCAATTATATGGCTGGCGCTGATAGCGGTGCCGGTTATCTTGTTTCTGATCGGCGGAACCGTCATCGTTTTTAAGCTCCTCCCGACTCTTTTGACAGGGAACGGCCTGAACGGCGGGCAGGAAAAGGCTCTCAGCCTTGAGCAGTTATATCAAAAGGCATTCGATGAGCATTACAGCAAAGAAGCCAGTATACAGGAATGGACAAAATTTGCGGAAATATCCGGCCAGCAGTGGAATGAGGAAACGCTGGACGAATTGGTTGCGTGCTACGACCGGTTTATCAAAGGCTACGGCCAGGAGTTTCAAAATTTCAACAACATTTTAGACCGCTTGGACGAAAAGGCGCAAACGGAAACGGCCGCGGAGGATGAAGGCTTATATGCGGCGCTCCAATCCTACGTTTCACAACTGGATAAAGTCCTTACCGCTACAAAGGAGGCGCGAAAAAAACTGATAGAGTACAAACAAAGCATGCAGGGAATGGCTATCCTGGAACAGAACGGCTATTCCGACAATTTGGGCTGGGGGGCCGCCGCCAACTATCAACTCATCCAGGAACATAACCGCTTATGCGAGAAGGCCGCATCTCTTATGGATTCTCTCGCGTTGCCCTATCAAAATATCCGGGAAGCCTATTCGGCCGATACCCCATGATGCCGGAGAAACCGGCGGATACGGAAACGGCAGGCGGGCGGGACCTCGCCTGCCTCCTTTGCGCGTTGACAGCGCAGGGAAAATCCCGTATGATAGGAAATAGAAATACCGTCGAAAAGTGCAGAAGGCCGTGGAGCCCGCACGGCCTGCGGCTTTTGACACAGCCCGTGCATACTTTTCATGCCAAGCGGCGTCCTGTACAAAAACCACACCCTCTATCCTCGTTCTGCCCCGTCCACGCTGCCGGCCGGAAGGCCGGAGCGGGCTGTGTTTTGTGCCGCTTTTCGCGGCTTTCCATGCTTACCCGTGAATTTTGCCTTTGCCGGAGGACGACATGGAACATACCCAACCGGACAACCAACTGGTTTCCGCCTACAGCCTAACCGAGAAACCGGCTATCGAATTGGAAACCGTACAGAAGGCCATGCAGGGGGACAAGGAGGCCTTTTCCGCCCTGTTCATGCAGACCTACCGCACCATGTTCCTGGTGGTGCGCCGCTTTTTGGCACGGGACGAGGACATCTACGACGCCTTGCAGAACGGCTATACCAAGGCCTATAAATACCTGCCCCGGCTCCAGGCGCCGGAGGCCTTCCTCACCTGGCTCAAAAAGACGATGGAGAACGCGGCCCGGGATATCCGCGCCGATATCACCGGCTGGGAAACAGCTTACGAGGATATGGCGGAGTTTGCCGACGAGCTGACGGCGGATGACACGGAAGCCTCTGAGCGCCGGGCGGATATTCAGGAAGTCCTGGATAAGCTGGAACCTCGGCAGGCGGAAGTACTGACGCTGCACTACTATGACGGCATGAAGCTGTCGGAAATTGCCAGGCTGCTGGACGAGCCGCAAAGCACAGTGCGCAGCCGGTTCGCCCAGGCCAAAAAGACGCTGGTGGAACAGCTCAAGGTCAAAGGCATCGACAAATCGCTGTACAGCGGCAGTGTGTCTGCCATGATTGCCGTGTGCCTGCGTTCTCTCATTGGCACCGATGTTCTCAGCGCGGCCACCGCCCAGCAGATGCTGGACGATATTATGGGCGGCCGTCAGGGGCGATTGGGTGCGGCCGCCTACAAGCTGCTGGAAGCCCGGCGCAACCGGGCGATTCTCCGGGCGGTATCCCTGCTCATGGCACTGACCGCCGCCGTCTCCTGCATCACGGTGGCGTTGCTCAACGGCTTCCCGTGGAAGTGGTTTTCCACACTTCCCGCAATCGGGCAATCGGGACGGCCGACGGATCAACCGAATACCGCAGTTAGCTTCGGATGGAGTACCTCTCCTGCTTCCAGCGACGCTGATATGGAAAACACAACCACAGACGGCACTACAAAGCCATCCATTTCAGAAAAAACCACCGAGACGAAACAGACAACGTCCACGGTCTCTACTTCGTCCGGCCCCGATATGACGGAATCCTCATCTTCTGACTTTGAATCTGCCACGACCTCAACAACCGCACCATCTGCCGCCTTTGTCCCGGATTACCGGCCCGGCAAGGCCAACACGGAAATGCGCAACCCCGCCTGGCGGGCCACGGGAACAGAGTACCTGGACTGGCAGGACGAATGGGTATACTGCTTCAAAGGCGTCAGTCAGGGCTACAAATTCCGTCGGGACGGTACCGGAAGCAAAATACCGATTCAGGTGCCTGACGGCATGGTGGCTCCAATGGTATGGGGGGACTGGATCTACTATGTGCTGGACGGCCATAAGGCATTAAAAAGAGTACGAACCGATGGGGCGGTCGTCGAAACGTTGGCAGAGGTATCCGGACGGCAGGAGATACACGGGTTTACCATGCAGGGGGATCAACTGTTTTATGCGGTATGGCAGATCGATTCCTTCGGCGTACTCCGTTATGCGTACCATTCCTATTCGCCGGCAACCGGGGAGGATAAACTTCTCTCGCTTAACGGGGATTTTGGGTTCTATGGTTACGTCCCTATAGGGGACTGGTTTTTCGATCCGAATAACTACTGCGCCTATACTTTTGGCCGCGACGAGATAAATATTGCGAAACTGCGCACAGAGAACGAGGGGATAGAAGCCGGAAACGACTGGGAAGAAATACGGACGATAAACCTCGGATACTTCCCCGTTCATATGCTGGAGGACAAGCTCTATACGCCCACCGGCCACTACATCGATTTTTCCGGAGAAACGCCGCGGGTGTATCAGGTTATTTCTTTCGATGGATCGGCTATTAAGGAAGGAACCGGCTTTCAGGTGGAGTTTGTAGATGAAACCAGCGGCCGCCTGGCCGTGACCCTGTACGACGAATCCGGCATCTATCCCGAATCCATGCGGTGGTATTCGGAGAAAGACGGATGGGGAGAGGAATTACCCAAGGCCCTGATACGTAATTCCCAATATCAGACCTATCAGACCAGCGGAGACGGGTATATTTTCACCACCATGGAGGACGGCACTTGGTTCTCCTGTAAAATGGACGGCTCCGATTACACCGAATATGCATTTTAGTGCTGCCGCCAAAGGTTGTACATACTCCCCACGCCAAGCGGCGTCCGCACAGTCCAACCACATACATACAGCCCGCCCCGCCCTCTATGCCGATAGTACCGGCATAGGGGACGAGGCATGCTGTGTTATACGCCGCTCAGGGACAGCATCATCCGGTTGCTGAGCACGGCTGACGAGCAGAGCATGAACCTGATTTACAACTTTGCGCAGAACCTGTCGAAGAGCAAACCGGCGGAGACGTGAATATCGTACACAGCGGTGCATGGACAACACGACGAGCAATAAAGGCAGGAGCGGGCGCCATGGAAAACCATGTGGGCCCGCTCGCTTCTCTGCGTATCTTTCGGCAGCTTTTGGCGACAACAACGACCAAATAACGACCAAAATCCATCATACAAAAAGATGCCCTACTTCGATACGGGCTTCTCGGTGAGAAAAAGAAAAACCTGCGGTGCGCGACATGCTCACCGCAGGTGTGTGTTTGGGGTACAAAAAGATACCCGTTGATGGTCGAGCCGCACAATAAAAAAGCAGCCGGCAACTCATCACGAATTGCCGACCGCAGGTCTGGAGCGGGAAACGGGATTCGAACCCGCGACATTCAGCTTGGGAAGCTGACGCTCTACCACTGAACTACTCCCGCATATAAAGAATATAAGGTAAAGTATAAACCGCTGGATGTACTATAGCACACCGTCACCAAAAAATCAAGAGCCAGGGACTGCTTTTAAAACCCATTTTTTGAAAAATTACTTTTTTCCCTTCCAAAAACCCCGGAGAATAGGAAACGGCATCCCACGCAAACTAAAGAAGACGAATGGATTTCGTCAAATTTTTGCGGAGGTGAACCGACCAGTGAGCCCGAAGGAATTGCTGTATATAGAAGATGCCATGGGACACGCCAAATTTATGCAGACCAAATGCCAGGAAACGGCGCAGCAGCTGCAGGACGCCGAGCTGAAAAACTGCGTGCAGCAGATGGCAGCCAAACAGCAGGAACTGTTTAACCAGTTTTTCGGATTGGTTTAAGGGACGGAGGGAACAACGATGGATGATAAGTGCTTGATGGAAAACCTGCTGCTCGTGGAAAAAGGCGCGTGTGACCTGTATATGCACGGGACAATCGAATCCAACACAGCCAATGTCCGTGCGGCTTTCAGCAAGGCGCTGACCGACAGCTTGTGCTTACAGGATGATCTGTATAAGAAGATGGCGGCCAAAGGCTGGTATCCGACTGAACAGGCGGAACAGCAGAAGATTCAGCAGGTAAAGCAGAAATTCGCCGCGCAATAAATGCGAAAAATACCGCTTACAAGGGTTAATCCCTGTAAGCGGTATTTGTTATTGCAGCAATTCCCGCGCGGCAGCGGTCAGCCGTTCGGTCATGGAATCGGCCGCGCCGATATCCGCGCCGGTGGCGGTCACATACACTTTGATTTTTGGTTCGGTTCCGGAGGGACGCACCACCAGTCCGGCGCCGCCCTCCAGTGCAAAGGCCAGCACGTTGGATTTCGGCAGATACAGCGTTTCCTCACGGCCCGACTGCACATCCCGGCGGATAGAACGCAGGTAATCCGCTATACGCACCACCCGCAGGCCGGCGATATCCGCGGGCGGGTTTTCCCGCAGCGATTCCATGAGCTGCTGCATGGCCACCATGCCCTGCTCGCCCTCGAACGCGGTGTTGATGAGCGCATGCCGGTAGACGCCGTGCTCCGCATACAAATCGTCCAGCACATCGAGAAGGGACTGGCCTTTTTCTTTATAATACGCTGCCATCTCGCAGACCAGCATGGAGGCCACCACGCCGTCCTTGTCCCGGACATAGGTACCCGCCAGATACCCATAGCTTTCCTCAAATCCAAAGATATACCGCTCCGGATGCCCCTCTTTTTCAAGCAGGCCGATTTGTTCGCCGATATATTTGAAGCCGGTGAGCACTTCAATAAGCTGGCATCCGTATTTCTCCGCAATGCGGGCGGCCAGATCGGAGGTCACGATGGTCTTGACCACCACCGGATCCGCGGGAAGCGTTCCCTTTTCCGACCGGCAGGACAGAATATAATGGAGCAGTAGGCAGCCCACTTCATTCCCTGTCATGAGGGTATAGTCGCTGCCGTCCTTCACCGCGATCCCCACCCGATCGCAATCGGGATCGGTTGCCAGCAGTAAATCGGGCTGCGCCGTTTCGGCCAGCTTAAGCGCGCAGGCAAAGGCCTCCCGGATCTCCGGATTGGGATACGGGGCAGTGGGGAACCGGCCGTCGGGCAGCTCCTGCTCGGGCACGACGGTCACCTGCTGCACGCCGATGCGGGCGAGGATTTGGCGCACCGGCTTGTTCCCTGTGCCGTTGAGCGGCGTATACACGACGTGCAGCGGCACGCGCGCGCAAATGCCGGGGTTCACCTGCTGCTGGGCGACCCGGTCGAGGAATGCCTCGAGCAGTTCGTCGCCTATGACCCGGATCAGCCCCTGCGTCACCGCTTCGTCATAATCCGCGACCGTGACGTCGTCGAACACATCGATTTTCCGGATGTGCGCGGTGACGTCTCCGGCATCCGCATCGGTCATCTGGCAGCCGTCCGGGCCGTAGCATTTATAGCCGTTGTATTTCGCCGGGTTATGGCTGGCCGTCACCATAATACCCGCCTGACAATGCAGCTCGCGCACGGCAAAGGAAAGCACCGGCGTGGGCTCAAGCTCCGGAAAGATATAAACGGTGATGCCGCTTGCCGCCAGCGTGCGGGCCGCCTCTCTGGCAAAGCGATCCGATTTGATGCGCGAATCGTAGGAAATGGCCACCGCCGCTTGTGTATACTTGGCTTTCAGGTAATTGGCAAGCCCCTGCGTTGCCTTGCGCACCGTGTAAATGTTCATCCGGTTGCTGCCCGCGCCGATAACGCCGCGCAGGCCGCCCGTGCCAAATTCCAGTTCCCGGTAAAAGCGATCGTTTATCTCCTCTTCGTTATCGGCCACGCTTTCGAGTTCCGCGCGCAGATCGGCATCCTCGACGGCGTGCGTAAGCCAACGCTTGTACATCTGTTCAAGCTCGCGATTCATTTGCAACATCCTTTCCCACACAAACGGACCGCATTGCCGCAGCCCTACTCTTTTTATACCATTTTTACCCTGAAATTGCAAGATAATCCCTTCGACACGATCGGTATGCCTGTTTTGCATGCAACAATTCTCCCCCCAAGCGGCACGTAATAAGAGAGTGAGAAAATACCGGCGTAAAGCCGGTCTGCAAGGAGGGGTTGAAAATTGCATTCTATAAACCGTGTCGTCCGGTTATCTCTGCCGTTCTGGCTGGTGCCAGCGGCCTTTTTGGTATACGCGCCGCTCAACGCGGCCTTTTTTGTAAAGTGGCTGGGCTGCTCCTGTCCGATACTGAATGCGCAGGGGGAGCTGGTTCCGCGTCTTTTCAATGCCAACGATTTGACCCGACTGGTTGCCGGGCTGCTTGCAGCGGCGGCATTGGTGGCGGCGGCGCGCAATCTGCGCCGCCTGTCCGACGGGAAAAGCCGCCTGCTGTATGCCCTTGCCTGCCTGGCCGTCGTACTGCCGGCGGCCTACCTGTTTGTGACGCTGCAATACTGGAGATAGGCCGGCTCAGGCGCGTCCTTTGTCCCGCAGCATAAAGGTGCCGAAAAAGAGGACAGCCGCCACCAGCACGATGGTCGGCCCGGCCGCCACGGCGTTGAAGTAGGAGAGCAGCAGGCCGAGCACACCCGAGAACAGCCCAAAAATCAGGGCCAGCAGATGGTAGCTGCGCATGCTGCCCGCCACATTGCGGGCAGCCGCGGCCGGCAGAATCAGCATCGCATTGATGATGAGCAGCCCCACCCACTGGATCGCCATCATGACCACCACCGCGATAATCACCACAAACAGGTTATCGAGCCAGCCCACCGGTATCCCCTTGCTGCGGGCCAGCGAGGGGCTGATGCTCACCGCGTGCAGCTGGTTGAAGCACAGCAGCCAGACAACGGCGACCACCGCCAGCGTTATCGCCAGCGCCAGCAGCTCCTGCTTTGTGATGCTCAGGATGTCCCCGATGAGCAGACTTTGGTATTGGGAGAAGGCCCCGCCCCTTGACAGCAGCACCAGGCCCAGCGCCACACCGCAGGAGGAAAAAACACCGATGACGGTGTCGGTCGAGGACAGGCGGGAGTGGCGGATACGGTTCATCAGCAGGGCGAACAGGACGGCGAACACCACCATAATCGCGTTGTACCGGGTCATGCCCAGTAGAACGCCGATGCCCACGCCGGTCAGCGCCGAATGACCCAGCGCGTCCGAGAAAAAGGCCATGCCGTTATTCACCACCATCGTGCCAAGCAGCGCGAACAGCGGCATAATGAGCAGTACCGCAAACAGCGCATACCGCATAAAATCATACTGCCACCAGCCGAACAGTGTTTCCATAGCTCCTCCATCAACAATCCGTATCATTTTCTAATACATAACAAATCGGATTATTTTGCGGTCGGGAAAGCGGTGTGAAAGGCCGGGGAAGCGAAGACTTCCTCCGGTGTCCCGACGGCCTGCACCGCCTTGTCCAGCAACAGCACCCGATCCGCATGGGCGCGCACATAGGCGAGATCGTGCGAAATGAGCAGGATTACCATATCGTCGGTTGCCCGCAGGCGGTCGATCTGCTCATAAAAAAGCTGCAGGCCGGCGTTGTCCACGCCCGAAACCGGCTCGTCCAGAATGAGCAGGTCGGGCTGCGGCATAGTGGCGACGGCGAGCAGGACACGCTGCAGTTCGCCCCCCGACAGGCGTCCCACCTGCCGGTCAAGCAGACGATCGGCGGCGAACCGGGCAAAATGCTTTTCCAGTGCGGCGACCGTTTTTTTGCGCGGCGGAAGAAACGAGGGAAAGCGCGAGGTAAAAGCAAGCGCCATATCCAGCACCGTCGCGGGCGAGCCTTCGTCCACGTCGAGCGACTGCGGCACATACCCGATGCGGGGGGCGCCCGTCGGCCGGCGACCGTCGTGGCCGCTGAATTCCACCGAGCCGGTGTGCGGGATTTCACCGAGGATCGCTTTAAACAGGGTGGATTTACCCGCGCCGTTGCGTCCCACCACGGCGGTCAGCTCGCCGCAGTGTGCGTGCAGGCTTACGTTGTCCACCAGTACGCGGTCCCCCGCCTTGACCGTGATGTTCTGTATTTTCAGGCAATGCAGTCCGCAGCCGCTCATGCGTTCGCCTCCCCTTCTTCCCCCTGCAGCACCTGCAGATTGTAGGCCATGGCGTCCAGCCAGGCGTCCTTATCCTCCTGCCCGGACACGCCGGTGCGCAGCACGAGAACGCGGCTTTGCTGCGCACTGCTGCCGACATAAGCGTATTCCACCGGGTATTGATCGTCATACAGCAGCAAAACGCGGCCCGCGGCGGCGGCTTGCCGTTCCGCCTGCTCCAGCGCGGAGGCGGACACGCCCCCCTCTTCCCCCATGGAAAGGGCCGCCACCGTCTGCAGTCCCCAATCCTCCGCCATATAAGCGAGGGAATCATGAAAGGTGATGCACGCCGTATACGGCAGATCCGCCACCGTCTGCCGCAGGCGATCCCCCATTTCTTCGATCGCCGCCAGATACCGGGCGGCGTTTTCCGTATACCGGGCGGCATTGGCCGGATCGTACCGGCAAAGGCCGTCCCGCATATTTTCCACCTGCTTGGCATACCGCGCGGGGCTTGTCCAGATATGCTCGTTGAACAGGGTGCCCTCCCCGTGATCGTGGTCCTCGTGATGTGCCGTTTCGCCGGCCTCCCGCAGATCGATGCCCGCCGAGGTGTCCACCACCGGCAGCGTGGGCATGTCCTGCAGCACATCGTCGAGGAAGGACTCGGCCCCGGCGCCGTTGAGCAGCAGAAGCGAGGCCTCCGACAGCACAATGCGGTTTTCGGGGGACAGCTGGTAATCGTGCAGGCAGCCGGTGGTCGGCCCCGTCAGGCTGACCACCTCCACATCCGCCCCCTGCGTCAGATTGAGGGCCGCAATATACACGGGATAAAAGGAAGCCACGATGCGGGTTTTCCCCGTCGCTTCCTGCCGCACACCGGTAAACTGCGTCAGCAGGACCGATGCGAGCACTATCCCGGCCATCAGCAGGGCCACCTTGCCGTAACGTCTTGTCGTGCGGGTCATGTCATTCTCCTTTATTGCAAATCATTTGCAATAACAGTATACTCCCTACAGGCGGAATGTCAAGCGAAATATGAAGAATGTACCGCATTGACAAGGCGGGCCGGTTTGTCCTATACTGAAGCTGTATCGGGATGCGTACATGGACAGGAGGGATCGGCATGGCGGATAAAACACGCACAACCAGACAGAAACAGCTCATTGTGGATATCCTGCGATCGTCGCCGGTTCCGCTGACCGCAGGTGAAATATATGCGCGGGCCTGTAAGCGGCAGCCCTCGCTGGCCAAATCCACGGTGTACCGCAATCTGGAGGCTCTGCGGGAGCGGGGCGAGGTCACGCACGGCCTGCTTGAAAACGGGGAAAGCCTGTACGAAGCCGCGCGGCCCGAGGAGCACAAGCATTATCTCATATGCAAGGGCTGCAATGCGATGGTGGATCTGCCCGGCTGTCCCCTGCACGCGCTGGAAGAGATCGCCGGCTCCTCCGGCTTTACCGTGACGGATCACGTCATTCAGCTCTACGGATATTGCAAGGACTGCCAATCGCGCCGAAAAAAGGAATGAAACATAAAGCGGCGGGG
>CDZV01041251.1_pt1 | contig 40383 bp, 25 predicted proteins | sample 554851 | NCBI WGS metagenome assembly CDZV01 (sample SAMEA3182090, study PRJEB8094) | gut metagenome | biome: human; feature: gut; material: Stool; isolation source: human stools | place: Canada | collected 2013-03-12
CCTCCTCTTCCTTCCGATGCTTTTTTGACAATCTGAGGCAGATAGATTTTTCATCTATCTGCCTTTGCGGTTCTATATCCGGTTGTACGAGAGTTCAACTCTCTAAAATCATCGAAAAAGGGCTTTTTCATCTGTGAGTCAACCCTATTGTTTTTTGAGCCTATATATAGCAAAAAACCTCGATAAAATCGAGGTTTTTCGTGGCTACATCTATTTTATGCAACCTTTCTGTCTGAGGGCTATAAAAAAGATATATGGGGGAATTTAGCGGGTGGTTCCGAACCCTCACATAATCAGTTGTTCTCGAACTTCAAGGCCGCCGACGAAGACCACCTTAATGGTATCCTTGGATTCGACAACCACCCCTTCGAGTATCTGCCGTACCATCCGGTCATCGTACTCCATCGGGTGGTTCTGCATCCCGTCCAGGATGGTAAAGATTTGATCGAGGCGGGATTTGGCGTTTTCCCGTTTTTGCCGGGCATTGGCGTACTGCTCCATCTGCTGTGTCAGCCGCTGCTTCTCATTCATCAGCGCAGTGAGCCGCCCCTCGTCGAAGGCGTCGGCGTTCTCGGAGGACACGGCTTTGAGCATCTGTTTGAATTCTGCATCAATCTCTGCGATGCGGATTTGAATGTCCAGGCTCTTGTCTTCGGTGCTTTCACTTTCCAATCCCATGCCGATGTGCAGCTTTAGGGTCTGCAGCACCTCGGCGTTCTGCTTGGCCGTCCGCAGGACAGCCCGCATGATAGCGGTGTGCAGCAGGCTTTCCTCTACACTGGGGGATTCCCGGCAATACTTTTTGCCGTAGTCCAGGCGGTTGATGCACCGCCATACGATCTTCTTCTTCCCTCCCACCGTCCATGTACACCGGCGGTAAGGCGTCCCGCATTCCCCGCAGACCAGCAGCTCGGTCAGCGCATACTTGCTGGAGTATTTCCCTTGCCCGGTTTTGCTGCCAACCTGCTTGACCTTCCGTTTGCCGGAACGCCGCGCCAGTTCCTCCTGCACTCTGCCAAAGGTTCCCGCATCGATGATAGCGGGGTGGTTGTTCTCCACGTAATATTGGGGCCGCTCCCCATGGTTGACCTTCACTTTTTTGCTCAGGCAGTTCTCAATATAGGTCTTGTTGATGACCGCGTCACCCTTGTACTTTTCATTGGTGAGAATGGATTGGATGGTGGAGTATTGCCAGGTTTCCTTTCCGCCAAGGGAGGGGATTCTGCGTCCCTCCAGATACCGGATGATACCGCCGAAGCTGTCCCCGGCCAGGAAGCGCTCATAAATCATCCGCACCACTTCGGCTTCTTCGGGATCGATCTCCGGCTGGCCGTCCTCACCCTGGCGGTAACCAAGGAAACCCTTGTAGCGGAAGGATACCTTGCCCTCTTTCGCGCTCCGGGCCTTGCCCCATTTCACATTGGCGCTGATGTTCTCCGATTCGCTCTGCGCCACGCTCCCGTAGATGGCGATGTAGAACTCCGAAGAGGGGTCGATGCTGTGCAAATTCTGTTCTTCGAAGTAGACGTCCACCCCCATCTCCCGTAGCTTCCTTGTGATAGCGATGCAGTCCAGGGTATTCCGGGCGAACCGGCTGATGGATTTGACCAGGATCCTGTCGATTTTTCCGTTTCGGCACTGGCGAATCAGCCGGTTAAACTCATCCCGTTTCTTCATGCTGGTTCCTGTGATACCCTTGTCTGCGAATATCCCGGCCAGCGTCCATTTTGGCTCGCTGTGAATCCATTCTTCATAGTGCTTTTTCTGCACCTCGTAGCTGTTCAGCTGTTCCTCCTGCTTGGTGGATACCCGGCAGTAGGCCGCCACGCGAAGTTGCCGGAGGCTTTGATGGATGGCGGCTTTCACATCCACAGCCGCCGGGATAACCCGCACCACCTTTGGCGCCTGAACGGTTGCTGCCTGCGTCATAGCCCCTGCTCCTTTCCGATGTTCTGATTGTTGACGAGGGTAAGCCGTCAAAAAATAGAGCCTGAATTAACTGCCGGTCGGCCTCACTGAGCTGTGTAAGAATCCGGCGCAGTTCTTCGGTTTGAATCTGTTCCGGCACGACAGAGTCTGGCGTGTTCTCCGTATCAATGAACTCCCGGAAGTTCTCATACGCACCGTCTTCGCCGCCAATGAGGCCGCTCATTTGATTTCATGGGCGTAAAAACTTCTGTTGTTGTCGTTTATGTTCCATGCGCTTCGGCGGCAGGCGTGGTATACCGCCTCCGGAACCTCGACTTCTTCGATTTTCCCTGTAAGGGTGTTGTACACAGACAGGGGGTACGTTTGTTTTTCAACGTTTGCCATTTGCCTTTCCTCCGTGAATTTTCAGATTTCGGGTTGCGCTGAAATCTGAAATTCACGGGTACTTGGCGATATAGCAGAGCCACACATTGTAGCGCATAAAAAATTCCTTTCCGCACTTGACGCGGAAAGGGCTGACAGACGATCTTTGCAGCAAAAAACGCCGCACAGGCATAGCGTAAAACGCTATAACCTGTGCGGCGTTGTGTAGGCTTGCTTCTATCGGATTGTAATTTCCTCCCGTAAGTTCATACTTCTCTATGTAGCTTACAGCACGTTCGCGGTGACGGTTTTCTCCCAGTCGTTAAAGTAGTGCAGCGGGTTTTTCTGAAACACGGAGCCGTTCCCCCGAATATCCAGCAGCGGCTCCTCCAACTCGCCGATATGCGCCAGCGCACCGCTTTGATACGCCTCCAGCATCTCCCGGCAGTGATCCACCCGGCGCATCAAGCCGCCCAGGCGGATATCCTGTACATCAAAGCCCTGCCCTTTATTTTCGCGATACCACTGACGGGCAAACGCATCGTAAAATTCCTTGAGCCGCCCGGACAGCGTCCGGCAATCCGCGATCACCGCCGCCAGCGCGTCTTTATTCCCCGACGCGTAGGCTTCCCGGATTCGTACGCCCAGCCCCGCCTTGATCGCCAGCACCTCGCAAAGCGCCTTCTGGGTTTCAAACAGGTACCCCCATTCCGGATGGCCGCACAGCGGGGCCAGCTTCGCGGCGCAGGCTTCATATCCTTCCCCTTCGCCGCCCCGCAGGGTGGAATCCATCAGACCGGTAAACGGATCGTTATAAAGCAGATATTTTTCCGCGTTGATCACGCAGATTTCCTCGTACCAGCTGTTGGGGCTGTCCGGCAGATCCAGCTGCATAAACGCCTCCCAGGCGATGCCGAACCGCTCTTCAAACCGTTTCCGAATCGCCGCTTCGTCGGTTTCCCCCTTCGTCAGCTCCGACGCGTAGAACAGGGCGGGCAGCAGCGCAAACGGAGAGCATTCCGCCCCGTCGTCTCCCCACATGGTCAGGAACACGTCCTGCACCCCCGCCTCCCGGCAGGCGGACAGGGCCGCTTTGGTGGCTTCAAGACTGTAGGCGTTGTGCGGCGCAAAGCCCGTCCATTTCCAAAGGCCGCCGGCAAACCACGTGCCGTCCTTGATTTTCGCATGGGAATCCAGCATCTTTTGATAGCGCTCCCGATCCGTCGAGTAATAATCCCAGTAAATCAACTGCACGTTTTCCGGGATCCGGCGGCGGACTTCTTCGTTGATCGCCGCGCTGCTGTCATAGTAATCCCCTACGACAAGCCGGTAGAACATATCCGACCACATGCACAGCGTCAGGCCGTACCGTTTGCCGATTTCCGCCACCCGGATGATGTGATCGATCAGGATTTGGGAGCGATCCGTGTCCCCATGCTGATTGTAATACCGGCCGCGGCCAATCATATGCGCCTCGTCCATCCCGATGTTCACGACTTTGGAGGTAAAGCATTCGGATATCGTGCGGAACATGGCCTCGATCAGCGCATAGACCCGCTCGTCCCCGGCCAACAGGATGTCGTTGATGTCGATGAGCGGCCGGTAGGCCGGCCAGCGCGTGATCGCATTCAAGTGCGCCAGCGTCTGGATACACGGCATCACCTCCATCCCCTTCAACTTCCCATAGGCGTCGATCTCTTTGAGTTCCTCCCGGGTGTACCGGCCGCGTCCGTAGCCGAAATACGGCTCCCCTTCCAGCTCATAGGTATCCTCGGTATACAGCATCAGCAGGTTATATCCCAGTCCCGCGCTCAGGTCGATCCACTTTTTAACCGCCTCCACCGTCATCACCGCATTGCGCGAGCAATCCAGCATCGTCCCGAACCGGCGGAAGGCGATCGCTTTTTCCTCCATACGTTCCCCTCCATGTTCCGTCCGTACGGCTGCTCTATATAATGCAGCCTATTCGTTCTGCCCGGCCTTATTCCCGATGCAGCACGAATTCTTTCCCCGCTTCCAACGGATACGATCTATCCGCTACCCATAGTGTCCCGCCTGCAATGTCCGACAAGACCCGGATCTGCCGGTCGTTTACGCTTACAGAAACCACGCCGCCCGGCACGGGCACTTTTCCGGAAATAGCTTTCAGGCCGCCGACCTGGGGACGCACATCAAAGGTACTGTAAGCCACGCCTGTGTTGCGCACCCCCAGTCGGTAGGCTCCCAGCAGATAGATGGGGCTCGCGCTCCATGCGTGGCAAAGAGACTTTTCATAAGGGCGGCCGTACATACTCAAGTGCTCACAACCACTCTTTTTCGGATCAAATTCTTCATAAAACGTGGTGGCGCCCAACTGCAGCATACCTCCGTAATATTCCCGGATGGACTCTTCAAGCATGGCGCTGTTCCCGGCCATGCAATGTACCTGATTCTCATAAAATTTGAAATATGGCGTTGTAATTGGCGGCACGGCATCGTTCAAGATCGCATTTTTGTAGATTTCGGCCTTGACGCCTTCGCCGCAGGACAGAAACAGATAGGCCAGAATGTTGCTGTGCCGGGTGATATTTTGGCGGCCAGACTCATAGCTGTCAATGAATGCACCGGCGGCCGGATCGTAAAATTTCTCAATAATCCGCCCTTGCAGGCTCTTAACCTTTGCCTCCACAGCCGGCACGGGCTGATCCAAAGCCTCTTTTAATCGCGCATAGCATTCAAGGGCCTTGGCCCATAGAATCTGTTCGCCGCACAGGGCTCCGGTCTTATCCATATCCGCCCAATCGATAAAGACCCAGTCGCCCTCCTGACCTCGCACAAAGCCGTCGCTGTCCTCGCGTCTCAGGCAATAGCCCATAATCTCCTCCATCTGCGGGGCGATGCGGGTCAAAAAGTCCTTATCTCCATAGGTCTTGTAATGCTCGTAAAGGGCAATAAACCAAAAAAAGGTATAGTCTACAATCGTGTTTATGTGCTTCACAAACGGTTTTTTCCCCGCCAGTGCAATGAGCGTGCGCTGCTCAATATCCGGATCAAAAAACAGGTAACGGTTAACGAACAGGCACTGGTAGGCATCCGCGCACCACACCCAGTGATCGCGCTTTATACCGTCTAAAAAGAATTCACGGCAGTTGAGATGAAACGTGTAAGCGGCGGTTTCCCACACACGGTTTACGAGAGCATCCGTACAGGAAAACTTCCCCCGGCGGGCAAGGGGCAGGTACTCGTATTCCGCCTCAAGCGCCGCTCCCGGATCGCTTACCCAAATATACCGGAAAGCAGAAGACCGGTAGGTGAGCCTGCCGTCCACAGGCGTGCCCGTGAAATGAATGACACTCCAAACCGGATCCAACGCCTCCTCACGGGATTCGCCATAGCAGACGGTCACCTCGGGCTGTGTAAGGCCGGAGAGAGTGACGGCGCCGTAAGTCTCTTTTCCAAAATCGAACAGAACGCCTCCCTTCACCGGCTCCTTGTGGATATAGTCCAGCCTCTCGCGAGCAAAGGGAAACACCTCCGGGGAGCAGTTTGGTTCGCAAAAGAATTCGTTCGTACCGACCGTTTCCCAGCGACTGGTCAGGTCGTCGCAAATCCATGTCCCGTCCGTTTCCACTGCGCCCTCCACATAGAGGCAGGGAAAGGTTTGAAGATTAGATACACGCACAGTGATCACCGCATGGCCGGCCTTCAACGTAATGGCCTTTTGTCCCCAATAGGGATGGCTCTCCCAGGAATCTTCCCAGATATAACCAACGGTCACGGTAAAATCTCCACAGGCGGAAATGCGTATCTCGCCGCCCGCCGTAGTCACCTCTTTTTTGAACACAACTACCGGCTCACAGGGATACTGCTTCCAAACCACCGGCTCGATATAGCCGTAATTTTGCCGTGAGCTATGCTGGAGCAGGCTGTGATAGTTCTCGAACTCTCCAAATTTCCAAATCCATTGCCCCATATGTTGCCTCCTATATTGTGTTCTATTTAGGACATGCTTCAAAAAAGCAACATATCCAAATGGCCGCGATCGGGGGAAATCCTTGGCGCCTATTCAAAATCTCCATTCACACCGTCTTGGCAGGCCTTTTTCCGCCGCCACACGTTCAATTTTCTTACAGGGCGGCGGACTATTCTCCAAGATCGAAAATACGATCATTGGATTTCATTTTCACGCGGAAACAGGAAGCAGCCACTTTCGCGAAACAGACGAATTTTGCCCTCAAGCAACCGAACCTCGCACCGAAAATACGCCGCCAGGCATTCTTTACACAAAAAATCCTGTGCTGTGCGACATACCAGCTTTTTGTAAAGGCCGATCTCGTCGTTCATCAATTCTTTATCGCATTGACGGCACTGGCTCATCCCTCATCTACCACCTTTGCACGCAGCAGCAGGCAGTCATGGGCCTCCACTGCGGCTGTATACCGATAATCACAGGTTTCGCTGACGACGCCACTCCAGAGATCGGTAAGGATTAGCTTTTTCCTGCAGGAACGGTTTAAGCCCAGCTCCGCCATACAAAAATAGAAATTACTAAGCGTATCCGACAGGTTAAACAGCCCGATCGCAAAATCACCGTTGCTCAACAGCCGGGCCAGGATAAAGCAATCCTCCGTCCCGCCGCGCACCGCCGCCTGACTGCCGCCAATCACAAACGGCTGACAGTAAGCCGGATCCTGATCAATCGCGATAACGTCTTTATTCAAAAGGATGGAGCGGCTTTGTTCATCCATACAGCGGATATCGCAGCCAATAATCAAAGGAGAGGCCAAAAAAGCCCAGAGGGAAAAATGCGTCCTGTATTGGATAAAATCACATCCCTGAAGGCCTACATGGCCCTTCCCATTCATTCCAACGACCAGCATATCCATATCATTAAAGCATCCATGCCCATTATACGGAAACAGCGCCCGCTGCTGTTTGGCCAGCGCCTTGATAGACTCCCAGGAATCGACAATGTCCGAAGTGGAGCGCCACATCTGCGCCCCTGTCGTTTTGATCCATTTATGGGTTTCATCTGCGCCCCACGAACAAGCGCTAAACAGAATATCCCGCCCGCAGTTGGCCAGGGCTGTCCCCATCCGGCGGTAGAGCAGATCCCCTCTGTCCTCCGCCGGCTTAAAGCAATAATCATATTTGAGAAAATCAACGCCCCATTCCGCGAAGCTTTGCGCATCCAGGAACTCGTGTTCATAGCTTCCCGGATACTGTGCGCAGGTCATACAGCCCACACACGAGTAGAGGCCAAATTTCAGCCCTTTCTGATGCAGGTAATCCCCCACCGCCTTTAAGCCGTGAGGAAATTTCACCGGATCCGCCGCCAGACGGTGGTTTTTGTCCCTCTGCGGCAGCGCCCAGGTATCATCAATGACCAGATAACTGTAGCCGGCATCCCGCAGCCCGCTTTCTACTAGGGCATCGGCGCTTTCCCGGATAAGCTGCTCGCTGATTTTCTCCGCAAATGTATTCCATGTGTTCCACCCCATAGGAGGCGCTGCCTGTATCATAGAGAACCATTCCCTTCTTTATGCCGGACCGACGGGCAAAGCGCGCGGTGAATGCCGCTTGCGCTTACTCCGCCGTATCGAAAGAAACGCATACCTTGCCGTTAAGTCCCGGGACAGGCAACGCCATATGGGAGGAAAATTCGTCCCGATACTGCCCCACCAGAGTGGTGGCCACTTCCAAAGTGAGAACATTATTGCCGCTGCGGACAGCAGTACCGATATCCCACGCATACGGCCAGGACAGCCGGATTGGCAGCATGTGCCCGTTCAGCTCTCCTGTAACCGTTTCTCCCGCATCTTCCATATGCAGGACGGCCCGTTTTACGCGATCGGGCAGCTGAAACGCCGCCGTATACCGGATTATGCCGGAAAAGCTGAGAGGATCCGCAGGCGGCTGTTCCGTCCATTCCGCCGTATCTGCCCACCGATAGGCAATATGCCAATCGGTTAATTCCAGGGAGAAGGCACCCTGGCAATAAACCGGCTCCGCCTTCACGGCCTGATCCTCCGCTTCACCGGAAAATACAAACACCTGCGCTTCCTGTGGGGCCAGTTCCAGCCGTGCGGCCCCATTTCCCATGCCGGAGCGATACCATGCATCTTCCATGGCATCGTACCGCAGCGCCGGCTGCGGCATAAGCGTCTCCACAACGGTATCCACCGGGTGCGTAGGATGTTCGTTAAACAGCATCCATATATCCGTGTTGCCCTTACGGTACCAATACGTGCGCAGATAAGGCTCCTCTCCGCTGCAGCGGATCGTACGCAGGGCATCCAGCCGCGCAGCCAGCTGCGGCAGAGGAACTGTCTGCGCACCGGCCAGCAGAGAACGAGAAAGCGCCATTCCACTGCTTTCTCTCTTTGGAAACGCATCGGCAAAAATAACCGGAAGCCCTTCGTCCGTCAGACGTTTAACCTGTTCAAGAAGCGCTGCCGGCGCCGCTTCCATATACGGGATAATCAGCGCCCGATACCGTCCCCTGCCGATCCGCAGTTCGCCATTTTCCATCCGTCCGGATGCCAGCGAATCGATCGGCAGTACGTCGGCATGTATCTGCCGTTTTTTCAGGACGGCCATTGGCTTTTGCGTCAGCATGCAGCGGCCGCCCCATTCGCCTTCGCCATGATAAAGCACCGCCGCACAGCCGGGACGTTCCCCGCCGTCCAGCAGGCTGGCTATTCTTTCCATATACCGGCACAAATGGCCAAAGCCAGGGAACTGCGGGTTTTGGCCGTGTGCATAAAAATGCGGCGGGCAGTCCTCATCAATTCCCGGCTTGGGGCTGAACGCATGCGGCACAAAAAAGTTGACCCCCCGCACCAGCATAAAGTTCGCCATCCACTGCATCAGCCGGTTCCCTTCGCCCCAGCCATAGGCGCCAAAAATTTCACACATTGTCCGTCCGCGTTTTTTGTCATCAATAGATGCCGCTGAAACGCCAAGTTCCGTCAGGCAATAGGTGAAAAATTCCTCGTCGGCCGCTTTGCTGCAGGGCCATGAGTGGAATCCGTTATCCCGTCCCGGCTGCAGCTGATGCAGCACCACATCAATTCCACCCATGCTTTGCCCGTCCAGCGCCCTGAAAAAATGGCCGGCGCCGTAGCCGATACGCGCATGCGCATTGTTGTCCTCGATCACATGCCCGATATATTCGACACCGTGCTGTGCGCACCAGTCCCCCACCTGCCGGCTCATATTCTCCCGATACAGCTCGCTTATCAAATCCATATAGGCATAGCGCACCGGCATGGTGCTTTCACCCATATCCGCGAACAGATCGGGCAGGGACAGGATCGCATCCCGCCCCAGCTTTTCTGAAAACTGATCGGTAAAATATACGCTCCAGGGCAGGGGGCCGTCGGTGCCCAGAATTTGATCGTATCGCGAAACGCTCATAAAGGAGGATTCGTCGGAGAAAAAGCCGGCGAACACACCGCCGAAATCCTCCTTATACCGGGCATAATGCGCTTCATATACCGTGTCCAGCAGAATACGCACCGATTCCTTGACCAACAAATTCGTGTAGCTGTCCGCCCGCCCACCCGTGGCCTGCGGCGTGGTCACAAAAAAATACAGCATATACCGGGCGTCATCCAGATCCAGCATAAGGCGATCCCCGTCAATATTCCCTGTTAAATCGATCCGTTCTCCCTGTTCGCTCACGGCCACAGCGTAAGAAAGCGTTTCCCCCTGCCGCAGATTCCGGAAGCACCAATGCTTTTTCAACGGTCCAACAACCGGCATGGTGGAGCAGGCGAGGTACTGCCTGCGCAGGGCGCTGTCCGCTTTCGCGACAGCCCCCGCCGCATAGCCGGTGGGGAAGAAAGCGTCGTCCAGCACATACATCCGCATACCGCGGCGGCGGCATTCCTCCAGAATAAAGTCCACATCCCTCCACCAGCCGGGGCCGACAAAATCCGGGTGCGGGCGGGACTCTATACATAGAGCGCGGATGCCGCAGGCATAAATCTGCTCTATCTCCTCCGCCAGCGCTTCATGGCTTTCTCCGTGTAACCACAGGAACGGCAGCATGTGGCCGCCCGGGGCGCTTTCAAACAGATGATCCAGCATAGCTTTTCTCTCCTTACTGATCGTTTCATGCCGTATGTTGCTTATGGATAAAGCGCCGCCAAGGCAGGCTGGCCAGCAGCGAAACCGCAAGCCCCAGTATGCATAGCAGAAGCAGCAGGACGTTCACACCGCCCCACCCCCAACGATCCGCCGTGAAGCCAAGCCCCCAGCCGGAAAGCGCGCTTCCAAGATAGGTCGCGGTATTGGTCACTCCCGCTATTGTAGACGAGCGGCCCGACTTCATAAATTGCAGCGGTACAAAGCTAATCAATATGGTGTTGATACCCGCCGTCAGCGTACTTACCGCTGCGTACAGAACAATATGGACAATCGGGTGAAAAGAGCCGAACAAAAGCACCGCCAGCAGTCCCAGGGCCGAGCAGGCAAACAATATGCCGCTGTTTACCATATCATTGCCCTGGAAACGCTTTTCCGTCCTCTTTATCAGCCATACCGACAGACTGTTCATCAGCGGTATAGCGGCGGATAAAAAGATGGCGTATGCCGCCTCTATATGAAACGTATCCGTCACCATCTGCGGAAGCCACGTCAGAATTCCATCCTTGAGAATTCCCATAAACAGTATCGCTATTAAAATGAGCGGCAGACCCGACAGCCAGTACAGCCGGATCCGTGGGATCGCCGGGCGGGGGGCGGACGCTGCCCGCCCCCGCGGCCCATCCGGCCGGATCGAGCCCGCCGTATGCGAAACAACCAACCAGCCAACGGCGCTGAGTCCGCCCATAGCGGCGGGCACGAAAAAGGACACCCTCCAGGAAAAGCAGGTGCTCAGCCACGCCGTCAGCAGATACGTACCCGCCTGTCCGAATGCCGTACAGTAGGAGAAGGAAAGTATAGCCCCGCGCAGCCGCTCCTCCGGCATATATATCGTCAGCAGCCGGACCATCGGCGCCCAGAGGAAAGAACTGCAAATGCCGTTCAGGCCCCATGCCATGCGCATAACGGAAATATCACCCGAGGCCCCCATCAGCACATTGCTGACGGTAGACCCCACAATCCCGCAGAAAATGATTGCCTTGGGATTCAGCCTGTCGCCCAGGAAACCGCTGATAAGCTGCCCGAAGCCATAGGTTACAAACAGGATCGAGGCGATAAGGCCCAGTTCATGCATATCCAGGCCTTCCGTTTGACCGATTACGACCATCGCTGCCGCATAATTGTAGCGAAGAAAGTAGTTCGTAAAGTAAACGATCCACCCCATAATGCCTATTTGCCAATAAGGCTCCACTTGTTTTATCCGCAGATGCGGCATAAAGCATTGCTCCTTTTATTGAACGCGCAGGGCAGCCACCATTCGCCCGTGACGGCAGGAATACCCGTTCAGCGTGACGTCTTTATTTCCCTTCATATACCATCCGAACCATATTGTGCAAAAAAGCTCTCCCGGTACATATCGGTCCTTCCATGCAGGCGGGCAAGCTCCTCCCGCGCCTGCACATCCCCGGCAACAAAGCGGCGCATGAGCCGCCCCTCTTCATGGCAAAGCTCCTGATACAGGGGGAAATACTGCTCATAGAGGAACATCGCGTAGCTCACCATCCGATAGGAAGAATAATACCGCGGCTCCTGCCCACGATATTCGTCCATAGCCACGCTGTACTGGCCCCGGACGGCTTCGATGATATCGTCCCGGCTGTTGCTTCGGGCGAGAACCATCGTTTTCGTGTACTCGAAATAGATATGATCGATCGTACCGTGTGTGTCACTGCTTCCTACAACGGGAATCTCGCAGCCCTCGGAACGCAGCTGGTGATAAAAGGCGATCTGCATCATATTTTCATGATTGGTCATTCCGCCGGTTAATTCAAATGCGTCCACAAGACCGTTACGCAAATACAGCTCGACAAACTCGTTGGTCACGTTATGGACATCTGAAATCCAAAACGGATGGCATAAAATCGCCATGCCGCCACCCTCGCGGATGGAATCGATGGTTTCCAGGCAGGCGGCATGGACATACGGATCGATGTTGGGGTAAACTTCCCGGATGGACGCCTGCCGCTTTTTCACCCGCTCCATCCACTCCGGCCGCCCTGGGTTTCCCCATGGACAGCCGTCGATTTTGGTCAGGAACGTTTCATTTACCGAAAAGTCACCGCCGAAATTCACGATGTGAACCGGACAATAGGGCGGGTGCGCCTCTTCGCCCGGGTAGATGCAAAAATCCATGGGGATCCCGCGGTATGCCTCAATGGCCCGCAGGGAGGAATCCCGGCGTCCGTGATCGGTAATGGCGATGAAATCATAGCCCGCCTGCCGGTACATCGCTGCCACAAATTCGGGCGATTCCGTCCCGTCCGAAAAGCAGGAATGCACATGAAAATCCCCCAGAAAGGGCCGCCGTTCGAACAGATCCGGCTTCAGCGCGTACACCGATGTCTTCAGCCGCATTTTCTCCTCGTTTTCCAGATATACGCGGATCGAATGCTCCTGCTCCCCCTGAAACGCATGGGTAAAGCACAGGACGCCGTCCGTGCATACGGCACGCGTTTCAAACACCGGCGGCCTTGAGGGGCTGCCGGTATCGCTGGTCAGCGGCACGACGCGGATGGTATACGTCCGGCCCTCTTCAAATGCAGCATGATAATCCAGCGGCCGTATCCGGACCGACGTCTCCCTTCCCTCTAAAACCACCTTCGGCCTGACCTCATAGCAATAGGCGTTATGTTCTATAGGCAGCATCCCTGTTCACTCTCTTTCTATGTCACTGCAGAGTATCGACTGTTTTTCCCCGATTATTGTCAGGCGGCTATTTCGATCCTGCCCCGTTTCCATCTGATAGGTTTGGAAATCCTCAAAGCGATACTTCTTGCCATATATGTATGCCAGCGGTTGGGCTGCAGACTGGATGTATTCGTTCTTGTCAATTACAAACTGATGATACGCATGCGGATCCAGGGTTGAAAAAATCGCCGCCTCACAGCCGGCATCCGTCCAAAACTCGTTGTCTCGTATGGAGCAATATACCTCGCCCGCAGGCAGATTCTTTTCCTTCAGCCAGATTAAAACAAAGGTGCAGGCGCGAATGGATTCTATTCCCTCCGTACGGCGCGGGGCCGGTTCCCCCTGCATAGTAAACGCGCCCCCCGCTTCCATACAGCGGTTATGCTCAAACACAATGTCCTTTGATGACGGGCCGCGCCATTCATAGGCGGCCAGGCCGCACCGCCGGAACAGGTTGTGACGAAAAATCAACCGCTGCGGCGTCTGGCTCTGCGCGTTTCCCTGATGGGTAATACCGGAATCATAGATGTCTTCAAAAACACAGTGCTCCACCACACAGTCGCTGGCTCCGTTCCAAAACTCCACGGCGTTCCCCAGCCGTACCCTTTGCTCCCGATCAAAAACGCCGCCGCCAATACAGCGAAAGGTGCAGTTACGGATATGGATATGATGGGCCTGTGTGGCGCTGAAGCCATGAACGCCGCTTTTTTCAAAGGTCAGATTTTCGATCACCGTATATTGTCCGGCGCAAACAGCCGCCCTGGAACCCCACACCACCAATTCGATCGAACGGTAAACCATAGCGGGATTGCCGCTGCAGGCCAGGTACAGGCTGCCGTTGCGGGCCTCCGCCTCCTTGTATTGCATACTATATCCCAGCCGATCGTAGGTCCATTCTCCCGGCTTTTTCAGATCCTCCAGCGACCAACGCAGGTTTCCAAACGCTTCCCCATCGTTGAATACAATGTTGCACATTTCGCTGGGAATCGGATCCGTAAACCGCCAGAGGCCGGGAAGTGCCTCCTGCCATTGCGCAGGCGATCCCGCCGGTATCGCCAAATTGACAACAGGGTTTTTCCCTGTTCCGTACGCACCGTAGGTGACGGCTCCCTTTTCGCTTCCGCCGCTGAGGAACAGGGCGGAACGGATAACCGTCCCTCTTTTGAATAATACCGTATCTCCCGGTTCAAAGGTGCGGCCGCTGACAGAAGAAAGCGGTGCATATATGCTTTGGCCGTCGTTACCAGCCGCGCCCTTTTCCGGATCCACATAATATATCATGATTTCCTATTGATCCCTTCGATTTTATAAGGCAGCAGCTTATACCGCCCCGAAGCGGCCGGCTTGACAAACACGCCGCTGTCATACCGTTCATCTTCAAAGGAATAGCCGTCCGGCAGGAACATATAGCCCTGTAACCCCTCCGGCACCTCCACATCCAGCTGAATACCATCCGCCGCGCGCTCCCAGCGGACAAAAATTTTCCCCTCGGGCGCCAGATGATATCCCTCAGCATATTCCAGCGCCTCAATAAACTGCGGGCGGATATCCAGCCTATGCGCCGGGCAGTCGTAATGGATGCCGGCCAGCCAGCGAAGGAACCAATGGCCGACATCCCCCCAGAACTGGTGGTTGCGGGAATCCAGCCATTTTGTTTTTGGCAGCATGAAATTTTCCCACAGCGTGGTGGCCCCCTGTGCAATCAGCCAGCCAAAGGAGGGAAAGTCCGGCTGCGTGATCAGTCTGAACGCCAACTCCGCCTTACCAAACTCCGCCAGCACATGGAACAGAACCCGCCCGCCGAGGACGCCGACGTCCATAACGCCGCCATCCCTCTCAATCATTTCTACCAGCCGTGCAAAGGCCGCCGACTTCTCTCCCGGTTCGAACAAATTGTAGTGGATCGCCATAGCCTGCGACGTCTGGCAATTGCCGAGCACCGTTGCCGTTTGAAAATCGAGCAGCCTTTTACGAGCGGCGGCGCGCAGCTGATCATAAAAGCTGCGGGCAAACGCGGCCTGTAAGGGCCGGCCGGCCGCCTCAAAAAGGACGGCCGCTTTGGCGCACATATCCATACAGGTAACGGTATCGGTCAATTCCACCGGTGCTTTAAACAGCCATGCACCGCGCCCGGCATGGCTCCAGTCCCCCAAGCCAAAGGCCACCAGCCCGTCCTCACGGACGCGGGTGGTCAGATATTCCAGATACCGCAGCATGGCATGGGCGTTTTCCCGCACAACGGCAAGATCGCCCCGGTATTTCCACAGATAGTACGGCACCCAGATAACCGCACAGTCCCAGGCCGGGCCATTCAGGTGCGTATAGGCATGGCCGCTGGTGGGGACGATACCCGGCAGCCCGCCCTGCTCCGCCTGCGCCTTGCGGAGCATCTGCATCCACTGCCGGAAATTGTTATCCGGCTCCAGAAACAGCAGGATATTCTCTGTAGAAAGTGCGGCATCCGCCGTCCAGCCGTTTTTCTCCCGGTGGGGACAATCGGTCAGATAATGCTGAAAGTTGGAACGCGCAGAGCGCAGGGTGATATCGCAGACCGCATTGGCGATCGCATTGGAGCAGCGGAAGCCGCCCCGCTCCCGCATGTCAGTGGACAGCTCCTGATAGAGCAGCGCATCGGGCGCCGCCTGCTCCGGCGTCAGGCCGGCCACCTCCACATAGGAGAACCCATGATAGGTAAACCGGGGCGTCCATTCCTCCATCTCGCCGCCCTTACAGATATAACAGTCGGTCTGCCCATAATCGAAATCCGGCTCCTTGTACTGGCTGTCCTCTTCCGACAGGCCGTTGGGCCACAGCCTTTCACGATGGTACAGCGTGATTTTCTGCCCGGCCTGCGCCCCGCGTATGCGCAAACGGCACACGCCGGCGCTGTTGACGCCGAAGTCATACAAATAGGTATCCCCCGCCCGCTCGACAGAAACCGGCTGTCTTTCACCGATTACCACAATGGGATTCGCGATGTTGGGGATAAGCTCTCCGCGCGGCGGCGGTGCTTCCTCGGCAAACGCCCAGCCGCTGTCGTCGTAGCCCGGCTCCGCCCATCCCGGCAGCTCCCGCCGGGCATCATAGCTTTCGCCGCCCCGGTAATCGTCGGATAAAACAGGCGACGGCGCTGTACGGAAGGAGGCATCCGATTGGATGACCGTTTCCCCCAGCTGCAGCCGCAGCGCCACGGACGGCGCGGCACGGAACCGGGCCGTGGTGAATTCGGAAGGTCCCGAGTTAGGCGAATTGACCAAGCCGTTTCCCAGCAATAAGCCCAGCACGTTCTCCCCCACATGCAGATAAGGCCGCAGATCATAGGTGTCCACATACAGTGCATCGTCCGGATTGCTGATATAGGGCGCCATCATCCCCCGGGTGATCCGCTTCCCGTTGATAAACAGTTCATAAAACCCGGCCGCCGTAATTTCCAGCGGCGCGGCCGCCGGAATCTCCTTGATGGAAAATGCCCGCCGCATATACGGCGCTGAAACCGGATGATCCATCTCATTGCGCTGTGCTCCCGCGCGGATGAACAGGATAGGATACTCCATATAGTCCCTTCTTTCTTTTCTCCGAAAGCCGCCTTATCCGGCAACACAGTTAAGCGGCTGTGCTCCTGCCTATCCGGAGCATTGGGTATCCATCGGTATCTATTTTGCGGCTTTCCGTCTCCATACAAGCAGGAACGTTACCCCGCCGGTAGCCACCAGCAGAACAGCCCCGCCGATAATCCAAGGCAAAACCGGCCGTTTCTCCGGCATATTACCGGTCTGCCGATCCGATGTGGCCACGCTTGTTGCTTGGCCCGGAGCGGTCGTACTGCTCTCGCCCGAAGTACCTTCTCCCGAAGTGCCTTCTGCTGTATCGGTTGTCTCCGGCTCGCTTTCGGTTGCGTCCGGCTCGGCAGGAATAACCGGGGCTTCTGTACGGACGCTGTTCGTACGGGCGGCTTCCGTGGTGGAAGAGGGCTCGGTATTGACGATTGCCGGCGCTATCTGAACGCCATAAACGCCCCAGTCCACAATGCTGGCATAGGACTGGTACAGCTCCTCCGTCTCACTGTTCGGCCTGTCGATGTACAGGCGGACATACCGCGCCCGTATCTGCGCTATGTCGCGGGTGGTGCTGTCATACCAGTTGCCCATGACCACGTCGGCGTCCTTCCAGTTTCTGCCGTCCATACTGTATTGCAAACGATAGTCACAGGTATTGGTTTTGACGCCGCGGTCAATCGTGTTGCCATGCTCCACCTTCCAGCGGTTGAGCAGATAGAGGCCCTGCAAATCGATCGACACCCAGGAACCGGTGCCCTCCGCGGTATCCCAGCTGGTCCATTCCCCATCGTTGGCCAGGGCGGCGTCCTCGGCGGCCACGCTGGCCTGGGCTGGCTTTCCCGTGGAAACCGGATTCCGATCCAAAGCCTTTATCTCTACCGATTTCACCTTGCTGCCGTCAAAGCCATAGGCCGCCAGCGACGGTACATCGCCCAGGAACATCCAGCCCTCGCCCTGACAGCCGTCCTCCTTATAGAAGGTGATCGCCCTGTCGCCCGCCATACGCAGCGAGGCCGCCTTCGCCGGATCAAATCCGGCCTTTTTCAGCTGCGCCTGCGAATAGCGCCCGTCCGACAGCGTCTGCCTCTTCTCGCCGCCAAAATCCGTCCCGCTGTAGGTCACGATATCGCCGACAGGCGCATACGTGCCGCTGGACAGCCCCGGGATCTCCTCCAGCGATACCACCCGGGGATCGTTCAGAAACGGCTCCACATTGGTGGCCGACGGATAGAGCAGCGTATCGGTCCACAGGACGATGAAACTGGTCCGCGGCATTTTTAGCTTTAATTCATTCATAAACCGCCCGTAATCCGCTTTCATGGAGGCGGAGGGAAGGCTGGTCGTATGATCCCCATTGGCGGAAAGCCCCAGCTCGGATATACCGAAGGGTTTGCCGGTGGCAATATAATTGCTGTAATCCCAGCCCCACTGCCAATATTCCTCCAGCCCGTTCCCGCCGTTTGGATACATGGTGGGACAGAGGACATCCACCACATCGTCCCCGGGATAATAGCCAAAGCCATCCGTATCCAGATGGGTGTTGTTTTTGGAACCCGGAATAAGCGGCGTATACCCAAAGAGGATGTTGTTCAGCCCGCGTTCCTCCACCAGATAAGCGAACAGCTGGCGCCAGATGTTTTTAAAATGCTCCTTGCCCTCCTTGGAATACGCACGGAAGCAGGGGTGGTTGGTCATTTCGCCAAATGCACGGAACAACACCGTGATGCCTCTGTCCTGCAGTTTTTCGAGCCCATCGCCCCACTGCTTGACAATGGCCATATAGTCATTATACAGATCCCTGTCGCGTTCGGCATAGCTGCTGTCAAAGTGGCGCAAAAACATATTGGGGTTGCTCTGATACAAATCGCCGTATTTTTCAATGAAAATGTATTCCCACTGGTTGCTGAAATGCATGATCAGAATCCGGCCCTCGCTGTATGCCTTTTCCGCCTGCTCCAACGTGTAATCGAATTCGTAGGTTGTAGAGGTGTTGTTTTTCAGCGGGAAATGCAGGCCCAGCATACCGACCTGAAAATCATATTCCTTCTCGATGTATTGATGGTGATCCCGGAAATTTTCGGGGGATTTCCCGCCGTATCCGTTGGTATCCGGCCAGTCGAAGGCCCCCAGGATCGTCTGTTCTGAAAAGGAGACGTCCCGCAGATAATTCAGTATATTCCGCGCCGCTTGGCTGGCGTTGGGGTTCGCCGGGCCGTCCGCCGCCGTGCCCGCCTGCGCCGTACTGGCCGCGGGCGCGGCCACTGCCGCCAGGCCGGCTGCCAGGCTTCCCGCCAGCAATATCCCGATCAGGGCAGTAAAGACTTTACCTGAACGTTTCATTTTTGGCCCCCTCCTCGTCTTTTCCTGAATATTCCCATAGCGGTGAGCGCAGCCGGCGGAAGCGCCAGCAGCCAGGAAACGGGAACGCCGGTAGGCGGCGTCTCGCCGCCCGGCTCCTTATCGCCGTTCAAATTGCCGTAATCGCCGCCGATGTCCGCCGCGCCGGGCAGGACGGCGCCGCGCAGCATATCTTCAAAAACAGCCAGCGTCCCCAAGCTTCCGCGCAGGTAAGTGGTCACAGATGCATCGCCGAAAAACGTATAGGGAAGCTCCTGCAGTTCCCCGTCAAGAACACGGCAAAGCCGTTTTCCCGCGGCGCGGCTTTTCTCCGGCATAGGCAGCTCGATTTTGACGATACGTCCGCCGAGGGCCGCCTCGCCCAGCACATTTCCGGAGGCGTCCAGCAGTTCAATGGTAAGGGCGCTGTCCAGCAGCTTCAAATGTGCGCTGCCGGCCGCCGCCTGCGCCTGCGCCGGAATCTCCCCCCTGCGTATGCGAAGGCCCGCCGCCCCGCTGAACAGATCGTCTGCGCGGCTGCGCAGGATCGAAACCCTGACCCCGGAGGCCGCGTCCTCAAAGCTCTGGGCTACTGCCGCGTCCTTGGGCTTCACCCCGTTGGAATAGACAGCCAGCTGATCCAGACGGCCGCGTTTGTCGGCGCCCGATATATTGATCACGCGCAGGCCGATATACCGGCCGACGGGCTTGCCCACGCCGTCCTCTTCCTTAAAGATAAATCTCTGCTGCGTCCCGCTGTAGGGAACCGCCGGGTTATACCGGCCGCGGTTGTTGTAATAGACCGCCCGGTTCGCCGCTGTATACAGGGTATCCCGATCATCGCCGATATACAGCTCGTATTCCTGCGTCGTGAAATCGACGCCGTCCGCGAACCAATAATGCACAATCACAAATTCGTCGATGGGAACCGATTGCAGCAAATCATACGTGAAGCTTATCGGCTCATTGTCCCCATTGGGCGAGAGGTAATCGGCATGGCTCTCGGCATAGATCTGCCCGTCCACCAGATTCCATTCATTGCTGCCCTCAAACTTGGCCTCCTGATTCAGATCGGTGGTCAGCTTGGGCGTTAATCCCAGCAGCAGGTTATCGTATTTCCTTTCACTCAGCCACGCGCTGGTGACGCCGGTGGTTTTGACGTCATAGACCGCGTGCGTCTCGGGAACGGGCGGAGGCGGTGTGCCGTCATAAACGGCCACCTCGTCCATCCAGATGTTGTTGGCGCCCCAGGAGGGCCCGTGGATTTCCACGCCGATATACCGTCCCGCAGGTGCCTGCCCCTCCAGGAACCGGAAGGAAAGCCCCGCAGCGTTGCGCACATTCTGATACGTGATGTCCTCTGCCGCCGCTTCCGTAAAGAGAGCGGCCGGGGTATCGGCAATCGAAATCCGATAGCTTTGGTGCTGATTGCCGGAGAACTGGTTGCCGGCTTGGTCCTGGCCCGTGGCGGCCATGAGCACCACCTCGGTAATCGGGCCGCTCTTTTCCAGATCATAGACAAAGCGGCCCGGCCCCTCCCACAAATGGTTCGTATCGCCTAGGACGCCGTTGGTCCAGAATCGCTTCACATCGTCGCCGACGCGCCATTCCGTCCACGCATCCTGCTCCAGCCTCTGTGCGGTAAACAGCTTGCCGCGCAGAAGGCTGACGCTGTGCCGGTTGTTGACATACGCCTCGTCCAGCCCCTCGCTCACAACCTCATAGGTCGGGGGCTCGAGATTTTCGCCAAAAACCGCGATTTCCCGCATTTGGATGTTGCCGCCGGCATCGCTGGCCCCATGGATCTCCAGGCCAATCCACCGGCCCTCCGGCCTCTTCGCCTCATCCTCATAGGCAAACGAAAACACATTCTGGTCGCCCGGATTGGTGTAGTTGATCGTTGCGTTCGCGTTTTCCGTGAACAGATCCGTTTCCTCGTCCGCGATAGAAATTGTATAGCGCCTGTGGTTGGGCCCGCTGTTTCCGTTATGCGCAAAAAGCAGAATCTCGGATATTTTATGCCGGCTGCCCGCGTCGAACACAAACCGCAGCGGGGAGTCCGTGGTCTGTCCCACGTTTATGGGAAAATTGTAACGGCCGTCGGTCCACTCCTGCGCATTGTGCCCTTCCGTCCACGCGCTGCCATCCGACGCTTTGGCCGCCGAGGCGGGCTTCCCCTTCAGCACATTATCCGCGAAGCTGGCCTCGACCCGTTCTCCCAACTCCTTGTCATCTGTGACTTTCTCCGCCGACACTGTGTAATCACGGGGCGTCGCATCCTCCCCAAAAACCGCGATTTCACTCAAACGAATATGGCCGCCGTCATAATGGTCGCCCTGGATCTGTACGCCTATCCACCGGCCGGTGGTTTCCTTGTTCTCTTCACAGGCGAAGGTAAAGACAGTGTTGTCACTCTGATTCCGGTAGTTGACCAGCTTCCCCTGGTTGTCACAGTAAAGCAGGGCTTTTTGGTTCTTTGTAAAAAGCTCCTCCTCTTTATCGGCAATGGAAATCTTATAGTTCCGATGGCTTGGGCCGGGACTATCCGGATGAGCAAAAAGTGTAATTTCCGATACCTTGTATGCGCCCTCCAGGTCAAACTGAAAACGCAGCGGATATTTTATCCTGTCTCCCACATTCACTGCATTGTTGGCAAAGCCGTCGGTCAGCGCACTCGCCGTATATTCGCCTTCATTCGGCGCCCATGCTTCGCCGCTGTCCGCCCGTTTTGCTGTAACCGGCTTGTTTTTCAGGATATTCCTTCCGTCAGCGGCCTGTATGCGCGCCGTCAGTCCGTCCATGGCCAGCGCCGCCGCCGTCGCCGTATAGGCGGAAGCGGGCAGCGCGGTCTCATAGGCGGCCAGCTCGTCGAGGCAGAGATTCCCGCCGCCGCCTTCTATTTCAAATCCGACAAAGCGGCCCCTCCAGGCTTGTTCCGCCCGGAAAGAAAAATCCCTCTGGTAATATGTCCCCTTCCGGATATCCGTGGTATCTCCCTGGCTGCTGCTTTCTACATTGCTGTGGGAAACAACCAGATTCGCGGCATTGAACAGGTTTTCCTGATTGTCGGCAACGTATGCCTTATAGCCCTTGTGCCACCAGCCGCCCGAGACCGTATCGTTCGGGGCGCCTATGGCCAGCAGCTCCCGGATATCCTTCGCTTCTCCCAGAGCGTAGACAACCCGGCTCGTCTTGTCGGAGCCCAGCCCCGCCTGACGGCCCACGGCCCCGTCTGTCCAGGCCGCCAGCTCTTCCTGTTTCGCGTTATCCGCCAGCAAATCCGCCCAGCCGCCGTCCGTTTGCTGTTGGGCAGAAACCAGGTTGCCTTTGGATAACAGGTTGGGCCGCATCTGGAGATATGCGGTGTCAAGGCCTGTGATCGCCACATCGTAGCCGCCGGGGGCCGGTCCATAAGCGGCCAGCTCGTCGATCCAAATACCGCCATAGCCGTTAATTTCAACGCCGATATATTGTCCCGTCCAACTTGTGCTCTCATTAGCCTTAAATAAAATTTCCTTTGCATAGGAGGGATTGGTGTCGGAGCTCGTCTTATTGTTATGCACAAGAATTTTGTTTGCGTCCGCAGTAAACAGCGCCTGCGCGCTATTGGCAAATGAAATGGTATATTCCTCATGCCAATCGCCATTCTGCCCGGCAACCTGTCCTTTGGCTCCTATGACCAGAAACTCGGTTATCGTGCAGGGCTTTCCCAGATCGTAGACAAACCGGCATGTGTCATTGGCATCATTTCCACCGAGCGTAATGATACTTTCATCCTGCAATTGTCCGTTGATCCAACGCATCTGTTCTGTCTCGTCAACAGCTAATGTCTGCCACTGGCCGTCGAACTGCCTCTCCGCAGAGAGCAGCTTCCTTCCTGCAAGCAGGTTATCCGCATGACGTCCGCCGATTTTCTCGTTGTCAAATTTGCTTGGGACTTGCTGTCCTTGCCCATTCGTATAATCGCCGCCGCTGGCTTCAACCGTGTAGTCGGGCTCCGCAGATGCCGGCAGACCGGACGACGGCAGCAGCGATAAGATAAGCGCCGCAGCCAGGCCCATACTGAGCAACGCTTTAAAACGATATCGGCCCATAACTCTCTCTCCTTTTATCTGATCATTGACACGCTATTTCCAATTCTTAAGCTGGCTGTTTACCAGCCCGTCCAGAATGCTCTGGTATTTTGTGAGCGTCGCCGTCACGTCTGCGCCGTTGATGATCTCCTTCTCCATGTTATGGCACTCGATATAGGCGGTGGTGGTGGTGTTCCGGAAGCCCTGGTAGAAAATATTCACCTTGCCCACACTGGCAATATCGTTGAGGATCTTTTGCTCCGCCTCCGTTATGGCGTGCGCACCGGTAGAGGGATAATTGCCCTGGTTGCTCTTATACAGCAGATACGCGACGGCAAAGCGCGGATCCGGGCTCCCCTTGCTCGCGCCAACGCAGACCGGCGCGCCGGTGGCGTACAGGTTATATGTCCCCTCCTTCTGCTGGGGAGGCGGCACCACGCCCAGCAGGCTGGTCTTTCCGCCGTTCCAGGCTGGAGACTTGGCGTCCGCGATCGACTTCTTGATAGAGACATAATGGTTGCGGGAACCCACAACCATGGGATATTTCCCGGAGGCCAGGCCGCTGTAGTTAAACATCTCGTATTTGCCTTTTTCAAAATAGCCGGCGTTGATCCATTTTTGCAGCTGATTGAACGCAGCGAACATCCCCGGATCGCTTTTCAGATTGACCGAAAACGCGGTGTCGCTTTTTCTTGAGATGTAGGAAGCGCCCGTGGATTCCGCCAGGCCGTGTACCGTATCCATCAGGTGTTTTCCCTGTGCGGCGTTGGCAAACGCCTTTGCCATCTCTTCAAAGGCCGCCCAGGTCCATTTTCCCTTCGTCCACAGCGTGTAGGGATCCTTCGCCCCGCCGAAGCCGGCGTCTTCCAATGCCTGCTTGTTGTAGAAAAACAGGCCGGTCACCCCGCTGAGCGGATCGGCCAGCGCATACAGCTTACCATCCTTGCCGCGGAAGCAGTCGGAAAGGCTCAGGGAGATACCGCCCTTTTCCATATGCGCCGGATCATACAAATCCTTATCTGTAAAATAGTCGTTGAGCGGCACGGCCAGATCGTTGACCAGCACCGTCGGGAAATGGGTGCTTTCCAGCATGAGGATGTCATAATACCCGCCAGACAGCACTCTTTTGGAAAGCGCGTCCAAATAGGTATCGTAAGCGATAACTATCGGATTGATCCGGCATTTGAACTGCGCCTCGAATTTTTTGGTAAACGCCTTTTCATCCTCCGTCGGGGCTTTGTCGCTGGTGTAAGCGATCGAGAAGGTTTTCCCCTTAAAGTCCAGCCCCTCCAGCAGGGAGCTTTTCCCCTTCTCCGGTGTCGTGTTGGCCTTGGTGGACGTGGGACCGTCTTTCGACTGCGTCTTGGTAACCGGCGGCTGTTTCCCGGAGGCCTCGGATTTCCCAGGCCCGGCGCTGGTGTTTTTCACACTTTCTCCGCCCGTCGCTTCCTCCGTCCGGACGTTGGATTCCTGTGTGCTTTCCATTGCGGTGGTGGTGTCTGCATGGCTTTCGCCGCCCACACTTTCGGGCGGGGTTGGCTCGTTGCCGGCACAGGCGGCCGCAGACAGCATCAGTGCGGCCGACAACAGAAAGAGACATACCTTTTTCATGGCTTTTTCTCCTTTTCTTCATTCACAATATGTTTTAGGATCGCAGCGATCCCTACCCTACAATACCTGTGCGTTCTACGCTTTCCGTGAAAAAGCGCTGCAAAAATATATATAAAGCCAGCGGAACCGATACGGTCAGCAGCGCGCCGGACATGATATAGCTGCGGGTCGCCGTGGCCCCCGTCTGGCTGATATCTCCCCCGCTCATACTGCCGACGATACCGGCGCTGTACAGCGTCGCGCCGATATCGTTGAGCTCCACGGTGATAGGACGGACGCCGTTGATGAAATACGAAGCGGAATAGTAATAATCGTTCCAGTGCCAAATGAAAGAGAACAGGATCACCGTCACAAACACCGGGACGGCCAACGGCACGATAATGCGCAGGAAGGTGCGCATGGCGCCGCAGCCGTCAATCCGCGCGGCCTCCTCCAGTTCCCTGGGGGCGCCCAGGAAAAACTGCCGGAAGATGAAGATGAACAGGCCGCCCCGCAGCCCCACGCCCAAGAAGGCCGGAAACACAAAGGTCCAGATGGTATCCAATAGGTTTACGCTGGTATACCCCGTCAGCGGGGAGGTCAGGGTGAAAATTTTCAGGGGATCGAAGTAGCGGAAATCGACAAACGCCGGATTGGTCAGGATAATGGGAGGAACCACAATGGTCAGTACCGCCAGACCAAAAATCAGGTTTTTTCCGGGAAACTTGTACCGCGAAAGGCCATAGGCCGCCAGCGAGCAGGAGATGCAGGTGCCGGCGGTGCTCAGGATCGTGATCGCCATGCTTTTTCCCACAGACGGCCAGAACCTCATCAGCTCCATCGCCGTTTTCAGCGGCTCCAGAGACAGCTTTTTAGGCACCCACATGACGGTGGGATCCAGCACCGAATCGGGCGCCTGAAAGGCCGCTACGATAATGGTTAGCAGCGGAAACAGGAAAATGTACATCAGGCCAATCAGCAGCAGCGTGATAAATAGGTGGAATACCACCGCCTTCAGCCGCCGCCCAATACGAACCGCCTTCACCGCCTCACCTCCCGCTTTTGTCTCGGCTCTCTCCCTGTAAGGACGAAGGCCAGCGCCACAAGCCCCAGCACCACGAGAATCACCAGCATGAAAGGAATGGCCATCGCGGACGCCCTGCCGTTGTCCAGCCCTAAAATCAGCGTTTGGATCTGCTTCATAACCGGGTTGACCGGATCCACAAACGTATCGATAATCGTATAAATCAGCGTGACAAAAATCATGGGCTTGAGCATGGGGATCGTCACATACCAGTAGTTATCCCAGGCGGACGCCCCTTCCAGCGAAGAGGCCTCATACAGCGTGGAGGGGATGCTTTGCAGGCCCGCCAGGATAATCAGCATTTGAACGCCTGTGCGCCACATCAAATCAAAAATATGGGTGGATATCTGGACAAAATAGTCCACCAGCCTATCGTTCAGCCCCGACTGGATCAACAGCTCCTTGACGCCGCCCGCGTTGAATATCGTCGCGTTTTCACCGGTGCCCCGCAGCACGCCGTAGGTGACCATGTCCATTTGAAAAAACTTTAGCACCACGCCCGACGCAATGATCACCGGCAGGAAAAATACCGCGCGCACAAACGTGCGGCCAAAAAATTTGCGGTTGAGCAGTGTGGCAAAGAAAATGCTGCACACGACAATGACCGGGGTTTGATACAGCAGGCTGGTAACCGATGCCGCCAGGTTCCCGGTATAATACAGATCCTCCCGGAACGCATAGATAAAGTTATCCCAGCCGACAAATTCCGTTGTAAAGCGTCCCGGCTCGTATCCAATGCGCTGAAAGGCAAAGGCGATGGCCTGGATAAAATGGGGGAGGAAAAACAGCAGCAGCCCGCAGCAAAAGGGAACGGTAAACAAAAAGCCGGTCAGCGCGTTTTTCCTTTCAAGCGGCATCGGCCTGCCGTCTTTTTTATGGAATACTTGACGCAAAATCCATCCCCCCTATCTCCACACCATCCACCGTCCGGCTTTCCGTACCATAATTCACATACACGGCCGTCCCGTCCTCAAAAACCGTACGGTAGACCTCCTCCGCGACACATCCATGCGACACGATCGCCTGATTGTATATGCGCTCTAAAAGCGGCCGGTATTCCTTGTCATAGGCGGCCGCCTTTTCCTTCCACAGGGAAAAGGTCGTGCTGTACAGCCCGCTGTAGGCGGTCTCCGCGAGAAAACCGGCATCCTCGTGGATACCCGCGAACAACAGCTCGCTCCCGGTTTCCACCGCATTGAGAAACAGCAGCCGGTCGTTGACAATCTGGTTAAGCGGCGGCGTTGTCAGCGCGGCGTAGCCGTGGAAGACCATCTGATAAAAGGGGACGTCATAGTCGAAGCAGTCATACCCGCTGGAGGAAACCGGCGCCTCCCATATCTTGGCAGCATGCACGGCCGTATCTGCGTTCCCGCCGGAGACGGCCAGCGGCCGGCCGTCCAGGCTTTCCTGGATTTGCCGGTAGGCCTGCAGCAGCCCTGTGCGCCCGTGCCCCTGCCCGGGATTCAGGTCAGAGTATACGTATTCGCCCATGGTGCCGAGCGAGAGGCAGGAAAAGCCCTGCTTTTTAAAATCGGCGGTTATCCTCCCGGCAACCTCACGCACCTTGTCCGCCCGCAAAAAATGGTAATGGTTGCCGCTGACTTTGGCGGCATATACCGACAGCATATAATCGTATTGCTCCGTCGGGTCGCCGAATCCGTTTTTAATGGAATCGCCTCCCTTGGAAATGCCGCCTCCCCCCTGCCGGAACCGCAGGAGATCCACATCCGGCCACAGCTGTCCGCCGGTCCCCTCCAACGCAGCCGCCAATTGTTTTATCTCCGTCTGGCCGCCCAAAAGCGGCAGCGGCTCCGCATTCTTCGGTACGGTTTTATTAAACACGCCGTAGTTGGCCCAGCCCTCATAGCGCATCGAAAGGACGCCTGCGCCGGCCGTCTGCAAATAAGCGGCCATATCCCGTGCCTGAGAAAAGCTTGTAAGGCCCGTCAGCTTTTGATGAGGGAACCCCAGCGTGTTCGTCTTTATGTCTATTGCGCCGTATACATGCAGGTTCAGCGCCGGGGCCAGAGCCGTCTTTTTCATTCCCCTCTCGGCGATAAGGTATTGGCGGTAGGTGTTCGCCATGCCGGCGTAGTCCGCCTCTTCCCCCGACAGAAGATAGTATCGCACAATGTAATCCGGCAGGGAGTATCCGTTGTCCGATACCCGGGTAGCCTTCATATTGTTCACATCAATGGTGGTGAAGGTGCGGAGCGTCAGGCGGCTGCTAAGCGTATTGTAGCCAAAGGAGGCGTCGGAAAATTCCGCCTGTATGGAGGCCGCGCCTTCCCCCTGCGTGATGGCGGCGAAAAGTGCGTCCTCCCCCTTACCGATCCCAAAAACCGGCAGGCGCACCGCCTGCTCTTTATAAGGCTGGCGCAGCTCCTGCTCGTTGGCATAATCCCTGCCATATACCGGCGCTTCGTATCCGTTTACGTTATACCGGCCATGGTTGAAGCGGGCGACGGCCCCCGATCCGTCCGGAATCAGCATCCAGCCCTCCGTATGGGAATCGCCCGCCCCAAAATTGGGCAGGACACGTATGGACAGGATCGTAAAGGAGGCGGTTTCTTCAATTTCCTCCACGCATACCCGCGTTTCTAAGCAGTCCTCCAGAAGGCGGTATTCCACCGGTATCACCATGCCGAAGGCTTCAAACGTATAGGTTACACGGATACCGCCGGATATCCTCTGAACCTGAACGCCGCCCTGCCGGACGGCTTGCGTATGGCTGTTAAAGGTCATGCTGACCGCCTCGCCAACGCTTTGCGTGTCGTAATATTCCACAATAAGGTCTGACCGCACATCCATCCGGCGGCTGCCTGTGGTGATCTCGTCTGCTTCGCTGTTATTCGGCGTACTGTACCAGACCGTCCCGTTGTCCCGGTTTTGCAGCGCCAGCCAGCCCTTTTGGAAATCGGCGTAAAAAATCAGCCGCCCGTTTTCTTCCACTTTCTCATACTGTGCCACATACTGCTCGTCGGTCTCCCCGGTAATCCCCACCTGTGCAGGAGGGGTGTAATCGATCCGTTCAGACGGGGCGGCCGCTACGCCGCCGGCCATGGCCAGACAGACGCCTGCCACGGCGCACAGCGCCTGCTTATACTTCTTCATCGACGTACCGACACCTCCCACGCAACCGATTCCACAAAGGTCAACACCTGCATAAACAGGGTGAAAAGCAGGACGGCCAAAAACACGATAATCAGCATACCTGCCAGTGTCACTACAAAGGACAAAAGCGTTTTCCCCACGGAATATTGATGGATCGTCATCATCCCGGCAAACAGAAGACCCGCCGACCACAGCAGGCCGATCGCACTGACAATTCCCAAAAATACAGCTTCATTTTTTGTGAGCATATGGGAGAGAAGGAGATTGATAAACAGGGATAAAATATAGGGTATGAGGGCATAGGATGTCACCGTCATAATCTCCCCCAGCTTGCCCTTGCCGGTCATAAAGCTGGAAAGCCCAAAATTCGCCAGCACAAAAACAAAATACAGTCCAAACGTCTGAACAATGGAGAAGAAAACCTGAAAGTCAACCGCCCGGTTTTCATTAAAAGGAAAACCGGTAAAGAAGTATTGCAGAATCACGGCGATCAGCCAAAGCAGCACGATCAGCATCGCCTGAACCGGCGAGGCCAGGCCGCGGGGGCGCAGCTGTTCAAACCCGGCAGCCGGGTGGAACAGCGTATACAATGGCAGCCCTCGTTTCGTTTCCAGGCGGCAGTAGGCGGAGCCCTCCACCGGACGCAGCAAACGCCCCAGTGCCGTCACGCCGATAGCGATTCCCGCTATGACCAGAACGGCAGCAGCCAGCACCCATATAAAGTGATCCCTCATGAACGCTTTGCGCCATTCCCGAAAGGTAACGGAGTATTCTTCGTTGGCATACCCTTTTCGGAAACACGCAAGCGCTTCCTCATAGCTGCCCAAATAGTCGTAACACACACCCATCCCGATATACGCGGCGCGGCTGTTGGTATTCAGGCACAGGGCCTGTCTCCAATAGGTCAGGGCCGTTTCATAGTCTCCCGTCCCGACGGCGCCGAACGCCTGTTTCAGACAGCTCCCGTAGGCCGTCGGCGTAAAAACCTGAATGGTATTTTTAGCGGCATCCGCCACCAAAACGTCCTCGCCAACGCTTTCAATAGCCACCGGCTGTACGAAATTGCCCTTCTGCTCTCCCTCGGCGCCGAAGACCGCCAGCAGCCCGCCGTCCGGCGTATACAGAAACACCCGCTTCCGTGTGCCGTCCAGCAGCGCCATGTAGCCATCGTCCTGTACAGATACATCGATAAACTGTGTCCCGGAATTCTCATCCTGACGATCCCATTCCAGATCGCCAAATGTCCCGGAATCAAACACGTCCACTCCAGCGGCGTTGAGGGCCCGGACCTTTCCCTTGACATCGCTGTACCGGCTGGATTTTTCCACCGTATAGATGAAGCCTTCCCCGTCCGTATCCATATTGGTAAGGGTAACAGGCGTATACTGGTAGTCGTTTTGCCGCTGCGTTTCCGACATGAACTGCCGCCGGATATACTTTAAAATAACCGCTCCCGTCGTTTCTACAGTGGCGCTTCCGAAAAAGGTCAGAAAATCCCCGTCCTTGTCAAACACCAGTGCGCCCATATTGATATCGCTGGCAATGGCATACAGGCGTTCCTGACTGCCGACCAGTACCTTTGAAAAATGGCAGGCAACAGCGGCATCCAGCATGGGCGTGTCCGGCTTTTCCAGAATCCGATCCACTCTGCCGTCCATATCGGCGCGCAGGATGCGCTGATGATCGGTGTCCGCAATATAAAGGCGATCCCCACACACGGTCAGCCCCTGGGCGCCGATGATGCTCAGCGGCGCACCCTGTGCATCGGTAAATTCCGGCACGGTTCTGGTACAGCGGTATTCCTTATCCAAAATATAGACAGCTCCCGCTCCTGCATCCAGCAGAAAGATGTCGCCGTTATCTCCGACATACATATCGGACAGCCTCATAGTTTGAGGATCGGACGCGAATTCCTGTGCATACACGATCGAACGCACAGCATATCCGGCCGGCGCTTCCACCGATTGTTCCACAGCGTTATATTCATATGTATTATAAGGGATGAAATCCGACTTTCCCGCTGCTGCCGGCAAAATGAGGCTGATAACCAGAAGCGATACAAGCAGCCCCCGTGCCGTCCACTTAGTCCGTTTTCTCAATGGAGCACCTCCTGAAAATCCGTGCGTTATTTCAGTCCCGAATGCGACATGGTTTCCATCACCGAGCTTTGGGACAGTATAAAAATCAAAACGGGCGGAATCATCAGAACCACGGCTACCGCCGATCCGGCCCCTGTGCGGGCAATCCCTCCGGCCGATATCGTCTGCAAAACGGACGGCAGCATCTTAAGCGGTTCGCTGTATACATACTGAACGCCGGTGGCATTCCACATACTCTGAAAGGTGAAGATAATCAGCGTAAGCCATGCCGGTTTGATGCTGGGCATAACAATTTTCCAAAAAATGCGCATCTCGCCCGCCCCGTCAATCCGGGCCGCCTCCAGGGTGGCATCGGGAATGGAAGCGATAATAAACTGCTTCATCAGGAAAACGCCCATGGTGCTGGCCATGGCCGGCAGCAGAATAGCAAAGACGGTATCCACCATGCCGAACCCGGCGAGCACAAAATACTGCGGGATACCCGTCACCTCCGGCCGGAACATCAATGTCCACACGATGACATTGGAAATAAGCGCCGCGCCGGGAAATTTCGCCTTTGCCAGCGGATAGGCCGTCAGAGAGGCGATCAATACATAAAAAGCCGTTCCAACCGCCGATATCCCTATACTGTTGGTCGCATAACGGGCAAAAGGGACGGACAGATTATCCGCCAATTGCAGCACCTGCCGGAAATTGTCCATGGTTGGCCGCCGGACAAAAAAGCGCGGAGGATAGGCAAAAATCTCGTCCAATGGCTTGAAGGCCTGCAGGATGCTGTAAAGGATCGGGAGCGCCATAAAGGCGCCAATGACAATCAGAAACAGAAAAATGGCGATAGTTCCTCCCAGAGAACGGGAGAGCCGCACCCGCCTGCGTGCGCGGTGCTCGCTTGCCGCCTGCCTGAGAATATGCTGTAAACCGGGCATAACACTCCACCTCAATCCTCTGAAAATCGTTTGAGCACCTTATTTATCAACAGCCAGGTCACGAGCATCATGCCAAACAGCACCACGGCAATCGCGGAGGAATAGCCCATTTCAAAACGGACGGTACCGTAGTCGAGCATATGCAGCAGCAGGGTGTGCGTGGAGTAGTTGGTGCTTGGAAAGCCGGTAAGCGCCTGGTTGACATATCCGACGGCAAACGCGCTGGAAATGGTCATCACCGCGCCGAACATCAGCTGGGGGCCCATTTGCGGAAGGGTGACAAAGAACAATTCCTGCCAGCGGTTTTTTATACCGTCGATGGCCGCCGCCTCAAAATAGGAGCGATCCAGAGACTGAAGGCCGGCCACAAAGGACAGAAATCCGGTACCCAGGCTCAGCCATATGCTTACAATGATAACGACAGGAAAGTTATATGCGGCGTCGGTGAGCCAGTTCACCGGATCCCGCAGAAGCCCCAGCGACATCAGCACCGTGTTGGCCAGCCCCTTTGAATCGCTGGAAAAAATGAATAACCAGATAAAATAGACATTCCCGGCCAGCGTGGGGGCATACATCACCAGCGTAATCAGCTTGCGTATCTTTGGGCTCATCTCATTAATCAGCCAGGCCACAACAAAACTGAGCAAAAAGCCGACAGGCCCGGTAATCACCGCCATCGCCAGCGTATTCTGAAGCGCCTTGATAAACACATCGTCATTAAAAAACAGACGGATGTAATTTTCAAAGCCCACGAAGCGCGGCATACGTACCATATCGAAAGAGGTAAAACTCAATACGATCGAAGCCACCACCGGGATGAAAAGAAACAAAATGAAAACCAGCAGGAAAGGCGCCATCATGAAATAATATGTTGTATTCCGCCGCACGTTTTTCACAAGCGATGAGCGCACACCGGGCGTCCCCCTTTCATTCGTGCAATCCGAATTCACTGCGTTTACGGGTAATTTCATCGTTAATATCCTTATTGAAAATGAGCAGCTGCCGGCGCGCCTCCAGCTTTTCGTCCACCGTCATACGGAAGGCGCTGGTCAGCGCCCTGGTGATATAATAGCTGCCGGGGATCTGCTCAACGGCTGTAACCCACTCCCACTGCTTCTGGAGGACCGCGCTTTCGTCCCCGGACCAGCCGAGTTTTTCAAACGCAGCCGTATTGGCCGGCGTATACCGGGCCGCCACGCCCATGATGGATTCCAGACTGTTCCCGTAATGCGCCTGCGCCTCGCTGCCCGTCCACCAGGAGATAAAGGCAAAAGCTTTCTCACCCATCCCCTTTTCTACGCAGGCGTTGAGCATAATCGCTGCCGTTCCCGACGAGGTTTCGCGGCGGTTGAGTTCCCCATCCTCTGAACGCGTACCGGGGACAGGAGCCATAGCCCACAGCCCCTTGATTTCCGGAGCTGCCGCCGTCAGCTGGCTGTACATGGTATACGACTGGATTCCCATGGCTACCTCGCCTGTACGGAACCGGTTGAAAAAGTTGACCTCACGCGGGATGCTGTAACGGCTGTACAGCTCACACCAGCGTTCAAACGCCGCCACAGCGGCCGGCTCTTCAAAACGCGTGGCAGACAAGCCCTCATTAAAATACCGGCCACCGCTCTGGTAAAGGAATTTATCGAAGGTGGAAATCCCCGCCGAGATTCCCGGCTGGCTGGAATCGGTTTCCGGTATGGCAACCTTCAGGTTATTTTGCTGGAGGATAATCAGCACTTCATAAAAATCCTCCCAGCTCTCCGGCGGCTGGATACCCAGATTGGAAAATATATCTGTGCGGTAAAACAGCATGTCGAATACCTGGGTCTCGGGAACTGCATAAATTCCTCCGTTATACCGGTAGGGATTCCACGCTTCCTTATGTATCGTGCTGTTTGCCGTATCCAGACCGAATTGCTGTAGATCCACCAGCTCACCGCGCATGGCAAGATTAACGGGCAGATCGTTTGCCACCATCAGTGCTACGTCCGGCCCTTTTCCTGCAAGCGTCGCCTGGATCAGGACCTGCCCTGTATTCACCAGGCTGAGCTGAACGCCTGTGTCCGAGACCTGGCTAAACTGATCCGTGATCATATTTTCCAATACCTGCGCCTGATCCCGTCCGCTGGACACCCACACGTTAATGGAGGAAGCGCCGCTGCTGCCGCCTACGGAATCATAGTCCAAAACATAGGACATGATATATCGCTGCAAGTCAAAGAATACCTGCTCCCAAAAGCCCGCCTTGTCCCTTAAGCGTTCTCCGCCCTGCGGGATGATCGCCAAGCAGTCCAGTTCCAGCGGCTGCTCGCTCAGCTGAAGCAGCAGGGAGCCCATTCCCTCAATACAGGAACTGAATCGCGATACCCTTTCGGGAATTTGATACATAGCCTGAAGCAGCTGCCGGATAAACGCCAGCGTTTCATCCAGCCCGGAGGCCATGGTTCCCCGCGTCCCTGTCAGGGAGGTTATCTCCCCGGAAATCCCCTCCAGCCGCTGTGCAATGTCCTCCAAGCCGCCCTTCAGCCCGGGGATCTGCTTTTCAAGCGAATAATCCCGATAAATATCCGGCTCGTTTCCCGTGATCATTACAATAGAGCGGTAAAGCTGCGTCATATCCAGAATGACCTTGCGGACGTCACGCAGTACACCGGAGAAGGCGCCCGGCGCCACCCGCAGCGTTACGGTATGCTGTCCCTCCTCCAGATAAAGCCGGTAAGGCTTATTTCCTCCGGCGCTTTGGACCGTCCAGTCCAACGCATAATCAAAAGCAAGGCTATCCGCTTCTTCAAATGGCAGTTTTCCATCGATCAGCAGCATACGGTAGCTGGTCATCCCCTGGTTGGTATTCTGGCGATACCGAAAGGCAAGCTCGTAAAACCCACTGGCCGGAACGTCAATCCCCCAGCTAATCTCCTGCCCGGCGTATTTCCAATTGGCGCCGCCAATGACATTGATGCGCTTACATGTGGGATCGTTGGGGATAGTTGCCGCGTCGGTCCGGTCACTGGAGGAGTAAATCTGTGCGGAATTTTTCTCCAGATACCGCTCCGCCTGCCATACCCGGGAATCTATCGCCTCATCCGGCCTATCCGCATACCTCATACAGTACGCCTCATAGGTTTCTGCGGTTGGCGGTTCCCCCAGTTCCACACCGCCAAATACAAATTCGTCATGAGCAGCGGTCAGGCGCAGGCTGTGTGTCCCTTCCGTAAGATACAGACAATATGGTTCCTCATACAGTCCCTGCGCATCCCAAAGCCAGAGAGTATTCCAACGGTTAATCTCTTCCGTGTCCGGAAGCCGCTCGTTTCCCTGGCTGTCCTGATGAATGGTTTCTCCCGCTTCATCGGCGCGATCCCTCCATATACGGGGAAGGGTCAGGCTGCCAAGCTCTGTATATGGCTGCTTTCCATCCACCTCGATCGAAAATTCGATCGGCCTTGTGGAGCCCGGCAGAGTATAATAACAAATGTTTACAGCATATCGCCCTGTATGTGGGATTTGCATCGTTAATTCTGTCGATTTATGATCCCCGCCGATATATATGCCCTGTTTACCGTCTATCGTACGGATGACATCCTCCTGACTTACCGCTGTGATAGCCTCCACTCCCGCTGTCACCGTATCTCCCCAGGGAAGCGCCCGATACTCCGAATAATGCGCCGCATAGGTATCCTCATCGGTGTCAAAGATATATGACGGGCTCTCTTGTACGGGTTCCGGCGTCTCCGCCCGCGCGTATCCCTCAACGCCTGAAATAGAAGCCACACTGAACAGGGCCGCCAGCCATATACCGGCCATTTTCATAATGACGCCCTCCTTTTCTGATAGTATTACTCTCACTGTATAATAAGGTTGCCAAACTTTAATCATTTTCCCATGCTGTTCATACGTTCTTTCGTTACCGTATTCTGTAATAATTCCATCGGTAATTACTTACATTATTATATAGAATAGTTTTTATTACAGTTTTATTTTATCGATCTTGCTTTTGAGATGCAATAACGATTATTGCCAATCTATAAGGAATATGGCCATTGACAGCATTTCCCTATTACACTATAATAACGATAGGGATAACTAGGCTTTTAGAATGTTTAACAGGAGTTCTGACATGAAGATATATCATTTTCACGAACTGGAGCAATTTTACTATTACGACCTTGTCAGTGATGGCATCAGTATTACCAAACATGCAGCCGCCTTTGCCGAACCCCTGCACGGACACGACTATTATGAAGTGGAATATGTCTGCGAGGGGTATGGCGTTCAGACGATCAATGGTACGCCATATCCGGTGGAAGCCGGCAGCATTATGTTTTTCGATATCACGGACGTCCATTCGTATTATTCAATCAAGGATATGTCGGTTTATAATTGCTGTTTTACGCGAAAAGAGTTTCTACACTATTTCCCTCTCGAATCCATGTCTGCTCCAGTAGTTCACTTGGATTCCTATTTTCGGCTGCAGGTAGAACAGCTTTTTTATCTTTTAGAAAATGAATTGAAAAATAAACGCCCGCAATACCTCGATGCCGCATGGACGCTTTTAGATCTTATCCTTCTCAGTATTTTTCGCAACGAAGACAGCCCCGCTTCGCCCAACACTTTCTGGTCTCCCTTGTTAAACAGCATTGCCACGAATTATCAAAAAATAACCCTACCTAACGCTGTAGAAATCACAGGGATATCCACACGTCATTTCTGCCGCCTGTTCAAGCGGGACTTTGGCTGTACCTTTCACGAATATATTAAGGCTATCCGCATTCAGCAGGCCAAGCATCAGTTACTATACTCTACCAGAAGTGTGGGGGAAATATTGGAATCCGTTGGCTATGGCAATGCCTGCAGCTTTTTTCAGGATTTTAAAAATACCGTCGGTATGACTCCTCAGCAATATCGAATCAATATGCAAAAAGGCCTTGCAGATACCTCTGTACAGCCGCTTGAGGATTCCCTGTCGAATAAGGAAGGAACTACTCCCTGACGGACTCGAAAAAAGAAAAAGGCCGTTTGGCCTTGGCTATGGAACTTAAAGGGCTCCCCCTTTTTTCGGCAGCACTACTTGATAAACCATTTTGTTTTATTATCCGCTGGCTCTGCTACATGGCGGAGTAATTTCTTTTGTCATTTTATTTTCGTTTGCTTTGAACGAAAATGTTCAAACATCTCGCCTTACGGTTCTATGACCATGTGCCGGTGACTTCTTCTTTCTGCTGGTATCCCTTTTCAGGTGGGTAGTTCGCTTTCTCCTATCATGATGACAGGTAGCACCTGCCGCCAAATGGGTATAGAACCCCCTTGGCGGCAGGTGTTTTATATATCTGTCAAGGCTTTTTCAGCGTAAAAAGCATGCTGCTCTTGCCGCCCTTCTCGCGGTATCGCTGCTCGGTTTCCAGTAACCCCGCTTTACGCAGATCCCGCAAAGCACGGCGGACGGTGGACGGGGACAGCTTGAGGTCGGCGGAGATGGTTGGAATCGCAGGCCAGCATTCGCCGTTTTTGTTGGCCCGGTCAGAGAGATAGATATACACGGAGATCGCCCGGTGCGGCAGTTCCATGCGGTATAAAAAGTCAAACCGGCCCATCGGATGTCACCTCCGGCGGCTGTATTCTGCCCGATCTTGCCCTGCGGCTGGGCGGGAGATACTCCAATGCCATACCGCCGCCGGTATTTTTCTTTTTGGGCCTGCTTGGCGGCGCTCCCTGCGGAACATGGCTTTGGCTCTCTGCCTCATCTTGACCGCCCTCAGCGTCTGCGGGCAAGCCTCCTTCGGCCAGCCAATCGGCATGGTGTTTTTGGATTATGCCGTCTATGATTTCCTTTTTCTCTGCATATACCACTTCGCGGCCTCCGTTGTCGGCTACGGTATAGGGGTTACTCTCGTCAAATTCGATGCCCCACTTGAAGAACAGCTTCAGCCTGACCTTCATCGGATGGACGCCGGTTTTCATCACGACAAACTGGCCTTTTGGCATGGATTTCAGTTCATCCGGCGTCATTAATGGACGCTCAATCATCTGTAAGGATTGGGAGGGATCGTTCTTGGAGCGGCTAACTGAGCCGGACAGAACCGTCCGGCTGCCAAGGGCTTTGGACAGTACCTCCGCCGAGCTGCTGTTAGGAGCAAAGCCGCCGAACAGCGTGATCTGCGTGTTGTCTACAATGATCTCCGCCCCCTCCTTGCCGTAGTTCCTTTCAAGCTGGGAGAAGGACTGGATAATCGGCACGATCTGTAAACGGCGGGAACGGGAGGCAGAGAACATCATTTCCGCCGATTCGATTTTCGGCAGCGTTCCCCATTCGTCGCAGAAGAACACACAGCGGTTCTTCAGCTTACCGCCGTTTTCATCGGCCACGGCGAGGATTTCCCGGTAGAGCTGCTGGATGATGAGGCTGATCATAAAAAAGGTTGCCGGATTCTCCTCTGGCATGATGATAAACAGGGCGGACTTTTCGCTGCAGAACTTCTCAGCATCCAGTTCTGTGTCAAAGCAGAGGACTTGCTCCATCTCTGTGTCGAGGAAGGCATTGAGACGGGACAATGCCGTACTCATCACGCTGGACATCCCCTGCTCGGAAGTGTTTAGCGCGGCCCCGGCGAACCATTTTGCTTTGTGATCGTCCGGCAGCATCTCCATAAGCTGTTGGAACTGGTTCTTTCCCTTCTGATTGGAGGGTGCGAGCAGTTCTTGAATGATCTTGAATACCGACACGATGTGCCGTTTCTGTGGCTTACAGAACTCTGCTACCAGCAGGATCGTTGCTGTCAGCAAGCCCTCCGCCGCATCGTAAAAAAACGCATTTTGCCCGAATGAAACGGCATCCGCGCCCGACAGGATGATGGTCTTGGCGATGATTTTGGCATACTTCTCCGCTTTGGCTTTGTAGATGAGCTTGCCCTCAACCTGATACAAATCCATATACTTGTTGACAAGATGCAGCAGGTTATTCCCATTGCTCCTGGTGGGGTTACGCAGATCAATCACCGACACATGGTAGCCATACTGCCTGGCGATATTTCCGTAGTTTCGCATGACGTCGCCCTTTGTATCGGTTACGAGCCAACTCATCCCGCTGGCGCAGGCGTACTCGATACATGGGTATAGCCAATAGGCCGTTTTGCCTACGCCAGCCGCGCCAATCATCAGCACATGAACGTCGCCTGTATCGATGAGCGCCGTTGTCCCCAGTTTCCCGCCTGTACACCCCACAACGATGCCCTGCGGAAGAGCCTGTTCGGTCGATGCATTCTTTTCCTTTTTGAACAGTCCCCTTTTCATAATGTGCGTGGCAGTTGGAGTCTGACCGCTTTCGGCCTGTCTGCGCCATTTGCTTGGCGTAAACGGGATATGTCGGTAGGTTTTGCGTATTTCCGACTTCGTGGCCCATCGTGCCGTTCCGTGCTGGCCGTTACCTACCGTTTTTGCCTTGATATTGTTGAGGTTATACATATGGGCAAGCAGGGTAATGCCGCCGAGGACGCAAAACATAACGGCGGCAATGACGATTAAAGCGCCAACGCCTGGCATGGTTCTTCCGCCTCGCTTTCTTCATTTGATAATAAAATATCCTCGTTCCAATCCTTATGGATCGGTACGAGGATTTGGGATTGTATGCCTATTTCAGATAGCTTCCAGCCAATTCTATGCGCCGCCGCCTGGCCGGGTTCGTCGTTGTCGAGGCACAGATACACATGCTCGATATGGGGATTATCTTTGATCATCTGCCATAGTACATGATCGGCAACGCCACAGCAGGCGGCATAGCTGTGGCTTCTCCAATTTTCCTTGTGCATGGAAATGAAGGAGAGCATATCGATGGGCGCTTCAAACAAGCACAGATACCGGCTTGTGCCGTTCCAGTGGAAGCTGTATTCTGGCTGGCTGCCTGGAGCGTTTCCCTTGTAGGTGGACTCTGAACCGGTTCCGCGCATACTGGCGTGGCGGGGGACACCGTTCGGATCATACCCCACGAATACCACGTTGTGATATCGCTCTGATTCGTAAATCATCTGCCGGTATGCAAAGGCGTTCAACACCTCTTTATCAATGCCGCGCCGGTTCAACAGGTAGGCATAGACCCGGCGCATATTCTCGTTCTTCGGCGGCAATGCAAAGGGCTTGGCTTCCCGGACAATGGGCAGAGATCGGGAAATCACACCGCCGCTGCCGCCCAGCAGGTATTCCACCGCTTCGGGGTAGGATTTGCCCATAAACCGGCGGACGAAGTCAATGGCGTCACCGCCTTGCTGATCGTATTGGTGATACCACAGGTTTCCCCGAATTGTGACTTTCTGTGTGCCATCCTTCCATTCATATTCCTTGCCGGAGCGTTTGACGGTTTCCCCTTGTGATTCCAACAAGGATACCAGGTCGGTTTGAGATAAGGTACAATAAGTTGCGCAAATTGAAAATCGCATAAAAGAAAGACATAGCTTGCAGGCTCTGGTAGAATGAAGTTACCACACACCATTCTGAAAGGAGACAGCAAAC